>ERZ1463036.19-NODE-19-length-39608-cov-13.435112_pt1 | contig 39608 bp, 36 predicted proteins | sample MGYA00564485_ERZ1463036 | MGnify/ENA primary metagenome ERZ1463036 (study PRJEB39244, sample SAMEA3635127) | Helicobacter pylori | study: EMG produced TPA metagenomics assembly of PRJEB11511 data set (Assembly of a 5300-year-old Helicobacter pylori... | reverse complement strand
TCTATTCAAGTTTGAAAACTCTACTAAATAAAGAGTGCTTTTTTCAGCGGCCTCTAAAAATACTGTGGCTTTTTTTGTTCCATATAATGGGTATGGCAACGATTCGTGCAAAAAACTAATGGGACAGAAATTCCCGTTACATAAACTATAATTTACAAAGGATTAAATTGATAGTTTGTTGAATATTGATTATATGAGGATTTAAATTATGGGTATTTTACCAAAATAAAATTAACTTCTGCCTTAACTGTAATGAGAAGTTAATGTGAAATATTTACTTAGTAAAAGATTAAAGATGGAGGGTTTGTTATGAAAAGCAAGTCAAAGACTATTGCCGCATTTATTATTTTTTGTATAATATTAAGCTTAATTATTAGTATTTCTATAATTAAATTTTCAAATGGTCATACTTTCACATTTATGAGTGCGGAAAAGAGTTCTTCAAGCAGAATGAAAGTTTCGTATAGATATTTTAATGGCACCGATACACGCAAAATTTCTTTGAAAGATAGTGAAACACTAAAAATCGACTTCATAAGTGAGGTAAAGGAAGGTAAACTAGTTATAAATATTCTTGATAAAAATGATAAAATTTTAAAAACATTTGATAGTAATGCTAAGGGAAATGAAGATATAAAAGCAACTTCAGACGGAGAATATACAATTAAAGTTGAAGGTTATAAAACTCGTGGAAGCTATGAGGTTAATTGGAGCAAATAGCATTTTGCAACTTGTATTTTATTATATAAGAACTATAAATTAATTAAGAAGGTAGTGGTAAATATGCAAAAATGGGGTACGGCAACCATTCATGTAAAATAGGGCCACTTCCCATTTTATGTAATGGCTTAAGGCTTTTTCATTTATTATTGTGCGACAAGAGTAAAAAAATGCTCTTGTTTTATTTTTTTTAAGAGCACCATAAACGACCGTTTATGGGAGAAGTTATTTATTTTAATAGCAAAACCAATTAATGCGTAGTTAAGCGGTACCATAACATAGTACTATAATCAAAGTAACAATATATACATCATAAAGCCTTTATGGTACTATTTTATAGCTATAAAATTAAAGGAGGTTCAAAATATGCTAGTAGGTTATGCAAGAGTTAGTACAGAAAATCAGAGTTTAAATAGGCAATTGGATCAATTAAAGGAGTTAGGATGTACAAAAATTTTCAAAGAAAAGATTTCAGGTACTAAAACTAATAGAGTGCAGCTTGAAAAAATGATTGAGCAAATACGTGAAGGTGATATTATTGTTATAACTGAGTTAGCGAGATTAAGCAGAAATACAAAGGATCTATTCAGATTAATGGATATTATTGAAAAGAAAGGTGCCAATATAAAATCTATTAAGGAGAATTGGGTTGATACAACTACGCCACAAGGAAAATTTATGTTTACTATATTTGCAGGAATAAGTCAATTTGAAAGAGACCTTATATCAGAAAGAACTAAAGAAGGACTTGCAGCTGCTAGAGCTAGAGGAAAGAAAGGTGGTCGTCCTAAGATTTATTCAACTGAGAAAATAGATTTAGCTATAAAAATGTATAATTCAAAAGAGTATAGTCTTTCTGAAATAACAGCTTTAACTGGTATAAGTAAAACATCATTATATAGATTTATTGCAAGTAGATCTAATACTTAATACATATTAATTTTAATTTTAGGTTGTACGAGGAGGTTTAATTTTGACTAATATTACAGAAACAGCGTATCCAAAAATAAGTATATTTATGAGAATTTATCTGTTGAAACTATAGAAAGTATTAATAACCTTTTTAATATCGAAATCAATAATACATATTCACCATGGAGTTTATTAAAAGAAGAACCAGGAAAGCCATCCCATAAAAATTTAAAAGAAATAATTCTTCATTATCACATGCTAAAGGCATTTAAAATAAATGAAACTATACTTTCATCCATTCCAAATATAAAAATTAAGCACTTTGCAGAAGAAGCGAAGACTTTAAATGCAGCACAAATGAAAAAATTAGAAACATATAAAAGATATACATTAGCTGTATGTTTTCTAAAACAAAATATATCAAGTATGCTTGATGATCTTGGTGAAATGTTTATAAAACTTGTAAAGAGTAGTCAAAACAAAGCAAAAGAAAAACTCGATGAATATAAATTAGCTAATTCTAAAGTCGCAGATGATTTAATATTAACACTAAAAAATTTCTTAACAGCATATAAAAGCCCAGGAACGAGTGAAGAAAGGCTTGGAGCTATAGGAACCATTTTAGAAAATAATAATATTGGAGAAATTATTGAAAAATGTGATAACCATAATGCTTATTCAGGTAATAATTATTATCATTTTTCTTGGAAATGCTTAAAGGGTAATAGGTCTGTACTATTTAAGCTTTTAGATTCTATCGAATTATATTCAACTACTCAAAATAAATCCATAGAAGTTGCAATAGAAACTATAAAAAAATACAGGTGTTCAAATAAACTTGAATATATAGAGTTACGTGAGGAGCAGCTAGATTTATCCTGGGTAAATGATCAGTGGTGGAAATTACTAACTGGATATACAACTAGAAAAGATTACCCGGAAAAAATAGAACGTAGAAATTTTGAAATTTGTGTATTATATGAGATAATGTGCGAGCTAAAATCAGGAGATTTATGTATAAAAGATAGTGATGTATACTCCGATTATAGAGAACAGTTAATATCTTGGGAAGAATATCATGCAAATATATCTTTATTTGGAGAACAAGTTAATATTCCTGTTGAAGGAAAATCTTTTGTTGGATTTGCTAAAAATAAACTAGAACAGATATCTCTTAATGCAGATAAAGCTTTTCCGGATAATGAATACTTGAGGATTGAAAAAGATGTACCTATTCTTTCGAGGCTTAAAAAGAAAAAACAACCTGAAAATTTAAGGTTAATTGAATCTTTATTAGCAGAAAAATTGCAACCAGTAAATATCCTTGATATTTTATCAGATACTGAACAATGGCTTAATTGGACAAAGCCTTTTGGACCTATTTCAGGCTTTGATTCTAAGCTAGAAAACCCTATAGAACGTTATATAATCACAAGTTTTTGCTATGGATGTAATCTTGGTCCAACTCAAACATCAAGATCATTAGAGGACTTAAATAGAAAGCAAGTAGCTTGGATAAATCAAAGACATATAACAGAAGAAAAACTAGATAAAGCCATTAATAGAGTAATAAATGCTTACAATTGTTTTTCATTACCTAAATATTGGGGAACTGGTGAAAGAGCATCCGCAGATGGCACCAAATGGGATTTATATGAAAAAAACCTTATATCTGAATATCATATTCGTTATGGTGGGTATGGCGGAATAGGGTATTATCATGTATCCGATTTATATATAGCTTTATTTAGTAGTTTTATTCCTTGTGGAGTTTGGGAAGGCGTTTATATATTAGATGAAAATATTAAAAATGAGTCTGATATACAGCCGGATACATACAACGCTGATACACAAGGTCAAAACACAACAATATTTGGACTTTCATCCTTGCTTGGAATAAAATTAATGCCAAGAATAAGGAATTGGAAAGATCTAACCTTTTTTAAAGCTGATAAAACTTGCACCTATGAGCATATAGAAAGCATTTTTTCAGATGAAATTGATTGGAAGCTTATAGAAACATATTTGCCTGATATGTTAAGAGTGGCTCTTTCAATAAAAATGGGTAAAATAACCCCTTCAACAATTTTAAAAAAATTATTTAATTATAGCAAGAAAAATAAGCTGTATCAAGCTTTTAAGGAACTTGGAAGAGTTGAAAGAACATGCTTTTTATTACAATACATATCTGATATAAATATTAGAAGAACGATACAAGAATCAACTAATAAAAGTGAAGCATTTAATGGATTTATTAAGTGGTTGTTTTTTGGTGGTGAGGGTGTTATTGGTCAGAATGACAGATCAGAACAAAGAAAAGTAATTAAATATAATCATTTAGTTGCTAATTGTGTTATATTTTACAACGTATATAATATGTCTATGGCTATTGAAAAACTTATAAAAGAAGGCCATAAAATAGATAGTACCATGTTATCACTTCTATCTCCATATATAAATCAACATATTAATAGATTTGGTAGGTATAGTTTAGATAAAGAAAGAGCTGCACCAGAATTGAATTTTAATATTGATTTACTAAAAGAAGCTTAATAACTATAGATTTATAGGGGCCATTTTACAATATTTTCAATGTGGCCCTATTTTACATGAATGGTTGCCGTACCCCAAAGCTACTGGACACAAGAAAATAATAGAATTAGTGCTCTAAAATATGTATTTGAAGTAGAACTTCAATGGAGCATTGATGACATTAAAGAAAAGCTAGACTGGGAGATAATGAAGAAGCAAGGAGTATACACGTTACATTCTTATTACCCAAGCATACACCGTATATGTAATGTGTTATATCCCGGTATAATAAATCCTTGGGAACTAAGACATGCTGAGGTATCAGACTACTTTTGGCAGGATATAAACAATAGAAAAAATGCAGTAAAATGGTTAGTTCAAGAAAAATTAAAACTAAATCATACACAAATTTCTAGCAGACTAAAAAAAGAACATTTTTCACAGTATGGTCTAACTGAGTTGTTTTCTAATCAGTATAATCGTTCAGTGAAAAAAGCCATAAATGAGGTTTTTCCAGAGAGTGAAGGATAGAATGAATTTTCATTTTTTTTTCTTCATCTAGACATAATTATTTGTGTTACATAAAATAAGTTCATGGATACAACTAAGTTGAGGTTAGTTAAGGCTAGTTAAGAATTTAATTAAGGTTAGTTAAGCATTTAATCAAGGTTAGCTAATCATTTGATTAAGTCTAATTAAGATTTAACTAAATTTAATTAAGACTAGTTAAGCAATTAATTAAGTAGTAAAAGAACCATAAAGCAATTATATTATTTCAATTTAACGACGACTAGGAAGTCTTTAAATTTGTCCAAAGCAACAAGTTCCATTTTGAGGTGCAAACAGAGCTAAATTTTTTTAAGTTATTTAAAAATCACAGGCATTTAAACATAAGTAGTTACACTGTTATTTTTCATGTGCCAAATAGGAATTGACCCATCACCAAAGTCAAAAATTATATACCCATTTTATAGAAAGCTATTTTAAATTGGGTATAAAAAAACAACATCATGCGATTTGGTAAGTATGATAAGGTTAAAACCCTATACCTTCCGTTGCTATGTATATTGTTTAAATTAAGTATAACAAATTTCACAAAAAAATGTAAACAAATTTTTATGAAAATTTGGTTAATGAGTGAATTTTAAATTCACTATTTTAATGAAAACGTGAGCTTTATTATGTATGGTTTTAAAGTTTTTACCACGAGTGGTATTTGATGGGATCATTATGGAAATAAGAAGCAACCTTTAAAAACATGCATGTGTACATATATGTAAACATTAATGTTTGTATATGTGTTTTCTTAACTGTAAATAAATTTGAGGATAAAGTTGTAAATATGTATTGTTATATGCTATTCTATTATTAAAAACAGAAATGTAAATTTATATAGAAAAGCGAGGAATAAGTAAATGAAAAAAATTGCAGTTCTTAATAACAAAGGTGGCGTAGGTAAAAGCACCGTATCTGTTCAGCTAGCACACGGGCTAGCAAAATTAGATTTTAAAGTTTTACTTATAGATTTAGATGGTCAAAATGACTCTTCTTTGTTTCTAGGGAAAAATGAAAAAGATTATAAGAAAACATTTTATGATCTTATTGATAGAAGAAATCCGGCAAAAATTGAAGACTGCATTATTAATGCTAGAGAGGGTCTTGATCTGCTACCCAATAAACATATAGAAGAAATAAATGCAGAATTTCATAGAGAAGCTAGAATTGATTTATACCTCAGCGAAAAACTTAAGGGACTTGAGCAACTTGGATATGATTATGTAATTATAGATTGTGGTCCACAACGAACAAAGGTTAATGATGCAGTGTTATGTTATGTGGATCATATAATTATGCCGGTTCAAGTTGAAGCAGCATCTGTAAGAGCTATTGGTAACATTTATGAATATCTTAGTGATTTAAGATTAAGTCCTGATATGATTGCTCTTGTAATTCCAAATATGTTTGATAAAAGAACAAAGGATGCAAAAGAAAATCTTGATTTTTTAAAGGAGTTTTTCTCGGATAGAGATATTGTAACAGAACCAATTCATAGAAGAGTAAAAATCACAGAAGCTGGCAAACTGGGTAAAACTGTTTTCGAATATGATGAAGAAGCTGCCACGCAATTTTTTAAAGTTTTAGAAAGGTTGGTGAAAGCAATTGCCTAATCCAAAAGAACAAAATAATTTTGAAAAATTAAAAATTGAAATGCTTGCGAAAAAAAGGCAAGCAGAAGAAAATAAAAATGCTAAAAAAAACATCGTAAGTCCTAATGATATAAATGTTTCAAATACTGTAAATGAAAATGTAAATAAAAGTGTAAACAAAAGTGTAAACACTAAGAATCAAGGCGTTATAACCATTGCAAAGAAAAAAAATGAAGAAGATAAACTAATTAGAGCAACTTATTATGTTCGAGAAAGTCAGAATAAAAATCTTAATAAATTAGCTGAAATGACCGGTAAAGGGAAAAATGAAATTTTAAGAGAATTGCTTGATTCTGCTTTAAGTATGATTAAAGTGGTTGAAGAATAAAAAGGACCTATAGGGGTAGCGTCATCATTTCCGAAATGTTGGCGCTACCCCAGTATAATAATACATTCATTGTAGATTACCCAAAAAGCCACAGTGAAAATACTGTGGCTTTTTTGGTTCCATATAACATCTTATTATATTGTATGCTTTTTTTGTTTTGAAACAGCAAATTTTTTAATTTGTATCTGAAGAGTTGGAGTATAATGCAGAAATGGAAATATACATTAGTTTCTGGTTTAGCATTTTTGAATCTTTTGTATAGGGACTTATTCCTCCTATTTTAAACAATCCATTTATTGAATCCGTTGCCAATGAATATTCCTTCATAAAATCACCATATACAATTGACTTTGAAGCATCTACTTTTTCTATAGCATTTTGTACTGGATTTAATATTCTTTCTTCAATTATAGAAGGATTCTTAAGCAAAGTGTCTACGCTAACATTGCTTGAAAAGTGCTTGCTATCTACTTTATCTGTATTATTTGGCTTAGTGGCATCTAATTTTCCATAATCGAGAGTTATATCAATACCCTTAGACAATATAATACCAGTTTTACCATCAGAATTTTTTCGCTCAATTATCTTATCACCGACTATGTTATTCTCTTTATTTTGATTCATAAGACTTCCCAAATTATTTAATAATTCTTCGGCCTTCTTTTCAATTTCCGACTTGTCATTCTCACTCGCATCAGAATTTGCGTATTGTTTTGATAATTCTTTAAGTTGATCGCCTATATCTTGTATATTGTCTAATCCGACCTTTTTTTCTTGTAAAATTGACATTCCACTTTGACTCTGTTGTTCTGAATTATTACTACGTGATAATTGACTATTCATATTCCTTATTTTCTGTTTCATAGGCTCATCTAAAATTGCATTTTTGTTATTAGTAATAATATTGTTATTTAGTACTTTTTGAAGTTGCTGGTTTTTACTGTTATTTATATATGGATTTGTTATATTTCCGATAATCATTTTTTATTTCTCCTTTCAAATAAAGTCCATAACTTTTCAGTTTTATTCTAACCGAATAAATTTAAAAGTTATGGACTTTATTGTATACAATCTACTTAAAATCAAATTTCTAATTATGCACATAAATACTGGTAAGATTAGATTTAACATCTGACCATACGTTATAATCTACTTCATATGTACCATGACCTACTTGCCCATAACCGTTTTCATCTACATTTGTACCATTATCTATATACGCATTTACTGCAAAATAGCCCATTCTACTAAGGCTATGCCCATAAATAATTGTAGAATAGTATCCTAATGAATCAGTGTTTAATCTAGCATACACATAACTCTGATCACCTGAATCAACTTTTATCCATATTAACGCATTTACTAATGGAGTTCCATCACTTGATTTTGCATATCCACTAACTAAACTTGAACCACCTGCAGATATACTGCTATTGCTTACACTTGCAGTTAATGTCGCTAATGCTACCGCGGATACAACCGAACCTGAATTAGCACTTGTTCCAGTAGCTATAGACTTGTTTATATTGTTTGAACTAGTGTTACTTGCAGCAAATGTTGGTGTTGAAGATATTAGCATAGTAACTAGTACCCCTAAGGTTAATAGATTAATTTTTTTATTTTTCATTTTTACACACCCCTTTTTATTATTATATTTTATATTATCGAGTTAAAAGGTAATAACTTTAGATTTTGTTAAAAAGTGGTTAAAGATAAAGAATAAATATATAAAATTATTTCAATAACCTTGAATATGAGACTATTTTTAGGTAATAAAATTACCTATATTAATTTATAGGTGTGATTTCTTTTGTTTTTTTATATTTAATAACTAAGCTATTAATCCTGTGAAAGTAACACAATGGTAATTGAGTTACTTTCACTTTGAGGCTATTGCCTATTCCTTTAAAATTTCAATTTAAATGTAACATAATGTGTTGACTCTTTACTTTGAATGTATTACAAATCAGTCTTAATATAATAATAAGACTCCGCAGTCAAAGGCTGGTCCACATCATATTTTTTTCTTCATTCTTCATACGAAAATCCAATGTGGCACAAGCTCTTTCACTGCTCTAGGTCCCAAATGAAACTTTGGACAATCTTACTCACTACCTAGAAGTAAACTACTCTATTAAGGTCCTAACCATTTATCATTCTATTTAGTATTAGTAGCAGTCAGTAAACTAGTCCAAAGCAAATGAAATACTCCCCCTTCCCCCAGGGGAAACAAGTCCTACTGCAATGCAGTAGGACCTGTTTTTGTCTTCGTAATACTAATATTAAAAAAAATCTACATGTTTTAAAGATAGATCCTCGCTTTGCTCGGGTGGAAAATGGACAGGTTTTTCACCTCAGCCTGTCAGAGCAGTGACCATATCTCGATAATTTAGAGTTTCAAAAAAATAAGTTTATAGTAGAGGTCAGAAACTCGTCCATTTTTCACGGCAAATAGACAGGCTTACCCGCCACTTCGTCCCTCAGTAGCTGGGCTCGTCCATTTGCCCACAGTTTACAAGGTTTAAAAAAATAGTTAGTCTTTGTGGTTTCCCTTTGGGACCTAATATTGATGTTATTATATTAAATATATTTTATGAAACATTATAATAATTATTTAATGTTAAATATATTACTATTATAGTTACTGCTAGTATAGAGTATTTTGAAGGACAAGTTCTGGGCACGTATACCGTCACCCCAAAAAGAACAAGCTTCAACATAAGAAGCTCTAAGCTTCCCATTGTTTTCGTCCCTCAACCACTTGGAAACTAAGAGCTTCTAATGATAAAGCAGGTCCTTTTTTTGGTACCCGACGGCGTGCATCGATTCTATTTAAATTTTAATTCTTCTTAATTTAATCATCCTATATAATTAATCAAAAAAACCTTAGATTTACGCAGCCCTTTAGATAAAGCTCGCTCCAGCCACCACCACCGCGACCTTTACCGAAAGGGCACTATTATTCATAGAAGGTTCCAAAGAGCATAAACAAGCATTCCATTTCTTCGCTTACAAGGCGCTCGTAAGCGGAACGTTTATCCAGGCGAGCTCAATTAATCTAAAGACCCGTGGCTCGATAAATTTCTAATACGAAATTTAACGACCCACTAGAATCTAAAAATATAACAAGTTAGATCCTCGCACGCATATATAGTTTAATCATACCGTTTAATCTAAATACGTACACCGCCGATGGACAAGCCCAGGGCTTGGCCACCTTGAACAAGTTGAGATGAACCTACAACTAGTTCAAGGTGGCTAGAACTATGATACGTAAGGGTTAGATGCTTATTAAATTTTATTTAATAAACTGATTTTTAGTAGTACATTTATGATAAAATTAAAAGTATACTAGAGTAGTTTAAAAGTATACTAGAGTAGTTTAAAATTAAACCTAAATAGTGAGGGGTAGGAAGATGAGTAATCCAAAAAAAATAGACTTGCCAATAGAAGAATTAAAAAAAATTACTTTGGCGATAAATGAAAATACAATAGCTAATAAAAGTAGAAGTAAAGAAGATAAAATTACAACAGATAAATTTATAAAACAGTTTGGAATAAATAGAAAAAACTTTTCAGAAACAATTAAGGATACAAGTATAAAATATAATAAATCAACTTTTTTTTATGATATTGGAATTAGTGGGAAAGTAAACTTTCTAACTACAAAAATAAACCTAGAAGAAGTAAACAAAAGTAGTGAAAAAATAAACTATAGTAAACCATTGAAAAATCAAGAGGTATACCAAAAAACTACCGAAAGTAATCTAGAAGATACTAAAATAATACCAATGAACACTTTACAACTACCATCTGAATTTAAAGAGATTTTATCTTTAACAGGAGATCTGAAAGAAATGTTAGGTTGGTATAGAAAACAAACTAACACAAATATAATTGAGCTCCCAGAGCTTAATATAAATAACCCTAAATTAAATGGAGAAGTAGTTACTAGAAGTTTCAAAATGTATAAAGAAATAGCAGAAGAATTTTCAAAGTTTGCTGAAAATAGAAAGGAAACACAGAAGGATCTTATTTCACTAGCATTAGTGGAGTTTGTAAACAAATATAAACGATAATTTGATAGGAGATGGTTACATATTATAAAAACTTGAAATTATAGGTAATTCATAGTAGAATTAAATCATATAAAATTACAAAAAACAAAATAATAATACAATTATTTACAAACAAAAAGTAATCAGGGTTTATATATATTCAAAAAATAAAACAACTCTTGAATAGTAAAAGTTTGGACGCTTTAATTCAAGAGTTTGATAAAACCTGATAACTTCCCAAATAGGAAAGTTATATCTTTAAATATTTTATTTAATTTATATACTTAGTTTAATATATCTGTTAACAATAGTCAAGATATGTATAAGTTAAATAAAGTATTTAAGTGGTATAATACAGCACTCTTATTTGGGTTACTAAAAAATAGGAGGGCTTTTTTATGTTGGCCGAGAAAATACACATTGAGGGCTATAGTGAGATTATAAGAAATCTAACTATAGTGCCAATAGATGCTGTGGTTAATAGTTCAGAGGTATCACAAGCACAAATGCAAATAAATCTTTTACATGAAAATGATGATGGATACATAACTATAGCCCTTAAAAAAGATAATAACTGGATACAGCATCACTACAAAGTGGACGAGCTTAAAGAAAATATAAGCAAGGTTATAGGCGTAAAGGATGCAAATATATATTTAAGTCCTAATTCTTTTTATAAACCTATGAGGCGTATAGAAAATATAAGAAAATTAAATTCACTGTTTATAGATTTAGATTATTATACATTGGATCAATATAAAGGGTTATCCTCAGAACAGATTATATGGCTACTCGAGAAAGATTATTTTAAGAAGTCTGTTCCACCACCTAGTTTTATAGTTATTTCAGGCCGAGGCATAGTTATTTATTGGCTTATAGAGCCAGTACCATATATGGTTCTTCCTCTTTGGAACGCAGTACAAAAATTCTTCCTAGAGAAGCTAAAAGAAATAGGTGCTGATGCTAAATCAATCGATGCAGCTAGAGTATCTAGACTCTCAGGTACTACCAATCAAAAAAATGGACAAGCAACTGAGATATTAGTTTTTAATGAGGAAAGATATACGCTTCGCGATATTCAAGAGAATTATCTACCGGAGCTAACTGACTATGTTAAAAATCCAAGTGTAAAAAAACGTGGAAGAAAATCAAAGGTTGTAAAACTATTTAATCTTTATAGTCTTCACCATGCAAGGCTGATGGACATAGTAGCGATTCAGAACTTTAGAAACGGATACTGCAGAGATGAAAAAGGAGAACTAGTAGAAAAAAACCAAAGAGAGCTTATGTGTTTTTTATATAGATACTGGGCCTGTTGTTTTACTAATGACCTTAAGAAGGCTTTAGAGGACACTTTAGAGTTTAACAAAGCTTTTATATGCCCACTACCTGAAAGTGAAGTTAGAAGTCAAACCTCGCAGGCAGAAAAGGCATATAAATCATGGCTTGAGAATGAATTCGACTACCGTCCCAAAAAAGAATTTGAGCAATTAAAAATTGTTTTTGAAGAGGACGCAGGTAAAAATAAAAACAGAACTGGATATAAATATAAGGGTTATAACTATAAAAATACAACACTTATAAAGCTTTTAAATATTATTGAAGATGAAATGAAGGTTCTTAAGACTATTATTAATACGAAAGAAATTAAGAGAAGAGATAATGTGTATCAAAAGGTTAAAAGAAGAGATAAAGAGGGATTAACAAAAAGAGAAAAGGCTAAATCAGAAAAAATAGAATCTATAAAGAAATTAAAAGGAAAAGGATTGACATATACACAAATAGCTCAAGAATTAAAAATCAGTATAAATACAATAAAAAAATATTCAAGTAAATATATCAATTAGGTGTACTGAAACGTCGGATAAAATTATGGGGATAACCTGGTTTTTTTCTTTGAAGTAAACTTTATGATTTTATGTAAAATATTATGGTGTACTGAAACGTCGGATAAGATTATGGGTGTAACCTGGCTTCCTTTTTTCTTTTCCTGGTGTACGGTAGTTGAATGGGGGTATTCCTATATTATATGTGAATTTAGAACGAAAATGGAAACTTAGTATCAGTGGTAGTATAAATAAGTTTTTAACTGATATTTCTGAGAATAATACTTTTTATCTTTTATTTACGTACTGGTCTAGGGATAAATTTGAAAAGGTAGAAGGTAAGCTTTGGTATGTTAAGAGAATTACTGATGAAAGATTTGATGTAGATGAAGAGCTCTTAGATGATATTAAAAGGGTGTTTGAAGAGAGATTTTATAAAAAGATAGAAAAAGAAAAGGCTAAAAATATAGAGCTAATTAAAAAGCAGAAAGTGGAACCAGCTACAGATAAGCAGATGAAGTATGCGAGGAATATTTACAAAAAGGTTTATGGAGAAACAAAGGGATTTGATGATAAGGAATATAGTAAGCATGAGATGGTTTTGATAATTGGGGCGCTGGTGGAAAGAGTGGGTAACATGGAGGAAGATAATTGTGAAGAGTGTGAAATTATAGAGTTTAGTAACTTTAGAAAGTAGTATAGTGGTGTCTAAAATTACACCAAACGTAGTTTAGGGTATGGGTTTTGCCCTAAATGGGGTACAGGTAGTAATGGAACCAAAAACGGCTATAAGTATGTAAAAAAATGGATTTTAAATCTGTCAACTTTATATAATAATCTTTATAATTTGCTAGCAAATATTTTTAAAACTATATTATAATACCACTTCTTAGGCATAACTGCCGCCAATATTACTTGAATTCTTCCTGTGAAGCCACCACAAAGACATACTACTTTGTCTTTGTCAAGATATTTCATTGATTTTTTTACTACCTGTTCTGGTTCTTCCCATCTTAAGATACCTTTAGTTCTTTGTCTGATTTTATCCATACCAAGCTTCAATTGAAAATCGGTTGTGGTGAGCCCAGGACAAAGTGCTTGAACTTTAATCTTGTAATTGTTAAGGACTAAGTGCAATCCTTCCGAAAATTGTTTAACAAAAGCCTTTGTTCCTGAATATATAGCATTTTTAGGAATAATCAAATATGCTGCATCTGACGCAACATTAATAATTGTTCCTTCATTTCTATTAATCATCTGTGTAATAACAGCACTTGTTAATTTTGTGACACATACGATATGTAATCCAATCATCTTAAGAAAACCATCTAATTCATGTTCTTGAAAATAATTATTAATTCCAAAACCAGCATTGTTAATTAAAACATCAATTCGGGTATTTTTAATCTTCTCTATAAGCAAATCAATATTTTTATCCTTTGACAAATCACCAATAAATACATCTATCTCAACCTTGTATTGTTCCTTTAACTCCTTAGCTACAATATTTATTTTATCTGCTATTTGACCTGTAATTATAAGATCAAAACCCATTTTTGCATATTCTTTTGCAAATGATTTACCAATTCCACTTGTAGCACCAGTAATCAATGCTGTTTTTTTAAAAATAATCATTTTTCCCTCCTAAATTATCTGTCACCTTAAATATGTATGTTTTTTACAGTCTTTTTTAATATTTGAAGAAATTTTGTGCGCTCTTCTTCGTTTAAACCACCAAGGATTAACTTACATAACATATTTTCATATATTATATGTTCTTTTTGAAGCACTTCTCCTTCAGTTGTTAATTGAAGATTAAACGATCTTCTGTCATTGGTATTAATAGCACGTTCCACATAATTGTTCTTTTCCAAACGCTTTACTGCATTAGTTAATGTACTTTTAGGAATGACAAGTTCGTTACAAACATCCTTAAATAATAGCTGTTTCTTTTTAGATAGAATTCCAATAATTCCAATTTCTAGCTCCGTTACATTCCTTAAATGCTCAAATTCCTTCATATCCAGAATGTTTTTTCCCACTGGAATCAAAATGTGCCAAAGCTGACTTAATTCTTCAATATCTTGATTATAGCTACTCATATATTTCATCTCCATTTAATAGTACGACTATAGAACTAGTTTTATAGTACTATCTTCGTACTATTTTGTCAATAAAAAAAATTAGTATATCAATAATCCGAAAACAAATATATTAACAAGTCTAGATGTCCTAGCTACTGGAATGTCAAGGCCGTTGAACAATATATAAAATCATAAAGACCCAATATCATGAATTTAAGTAATAGGGGTCTCTGTGGCAATGGAAGAAAACAACAATTTAATACCTCTTATTTGCATATGGAATATACCTTGTCATTTTAGCTAGTGTTCAAAAGAGTGTACTCTTACGAATTATATGAAATGGTTTTATACTACGCTTCTAATTTTAAATTATTTATGCAATGTTCTACCATAGCATTTACTAATTCATTTCTACTATATCCGGATTTCTTACAAGCTTTATCCAATTCTTTTAACCTATCAGCATCCATATAAACATTAAATGTCTTCTTACCCTTTTTATCATCAGCCTTCTTTTTTAATACAAATGCAGTAGCTATACTATCATTAGCGGAGTTTGTCAACATAGTTGTTGCAATTTTTACTTTTAAACTTTTTATGATGATGTTGCTGAAAAGGAGTCGAAAATTAATTTTCGACTCCTTTTCTATCAAATAAAGTTACGTCCAGAGCGCTCATAGGGTGACTTCTTTAGATGTTTAATTCACAACAATTGAAACCTGTATATTATATAAATATATACTATACAGGTTTACACTTACAATTTTTTTCTCTTTATATTGTATGTAACTAAAAATAAGAAAAGAGGTTGTATAAAATGGATTTAATGGTTTTAAGTGTTCAAGCATGGGTAAATAGTGAATATACAGGTAAATCAGGCTACACACCTATAACACAAGATGGAATAACAGGTGGTACAACAAACGCGGCCTTAATAACAGCTCTTCAAATTGAAATGGGGATTCCATCACCAAATGGTTTCTTTGGACCAGCTACAGAGTCAGCATGTCCAACAATACCAAGTGCAAGTTCTTCAAAAAATGAAATTTATATACTACAAGGGGCATTATATTGTAAGGGATATAATCCAAATGGACTTGACGGTGGGTATGGTAATGGTATTATGACTGCCGTAAAAAAATTTCAGTCTGACGCTGGATTGACAATTCAAGATGGAATCACAACTCCTATGATTTTTAAGGCACTATTAAATACAGATGCATTTGTATTAATTTCAGGTGGAGATTCAAAAATTCGAACTATTCAGCAAAATCTTAATCGAGATTATAATAGTGTAATTGGATTAATGCCTTGTGATGGAATATATTCACGTTCAACCAATGTAGCTTTAATAAAGGCACTACAACATGAACAAGGAAATTCGCCTGATGGTTTTTGGGGAGCAAATACCATGAAAGCGTGTCCAACGATTCCTGGAAGTAATTCCACTCAAAAATTCATGTTATTACTTCAATATGCTTTATATTGTAACCATTATAACCCTAATGGGTTTGATGGATTATTTGGTCAAGGGTTTCAAACAGCAATAATCGATTTTCAAAACTTTTCACATCTAACTGCAGATGGTTATGCAGGTGGTCAAACTTGGGCATCACTTTTGGTTAGTACTGGAGATAATAATAGAAGGGGTACATCTTGTGATTGTGCTACAACTATAACCGCTGAAAAAGCTGCAACGCTTGTAAATAATGGGTACACAACCGTTGGAAGATATCTTACTGGAAATTTCAAAATGACAGAGTCTGAGTTAAATATTATATTTGATAATGGTCTTAAGGTTTTTCCTATTTTTGAAACAGCTGGAACTCAATTATCTTATTTTACATCAAACCAAGGGGATTCCGATGCTAACGCTGCGATAATAGCAGCAAGTGAATTTGGATTCGATATAGGAAAGATAATCTATTTTACAGTTGATTATGATGCAATGGATTCAGAGGTTACAAGTAATATTATTCCATATTTCAAAGCAATCAGTGATGAATTTTATAAATTTGGCCCTCCTAAATATCAAATTGGGGTTTATGGACCAAGGAATATATGCGACCGTGTTTCAAAAGCAGGATATTCTTGTAGTAGTTTTGTATGTGATATGTCTACTGGATTTAGTGGGAATCTCGGGTATTCACTACCCGATAATTGGGCATTTGATCAAATTTCAACGATTACTATTGGAAGTGGATCTGGTGCAATTGAAATTGATAACGATATTTGTTCTGATAACCATAATACTGTGAATACGAGTGATGATCTTCCTACGTCTGATGAGATTGAAGATGATTATGAACTAACAGATAGTGAGCTTGCTGAAGAAATTGAAGATAATGTATTATTAGGAGTTATTGCATCTATAATGAATGACGGAATAACTGAATTTAATATGTTAAATAGTGTTCTTTTAAGTATAACAAGTCTTGACGCCGCTACCAGATCCTATTTATCTATAGAAACTACAAAAGATGAATTGATTTCAAGAATAGAAAGTCTTAAAACAAATGATGTTGCCTACTATGCCGGAAGAACCATAACAGATGCAGCACTTGCTTTTGTTGGTGCATTGGGAATGCTTGCTAGCGTTTCAACTATTATTTCTGGTATAGCCGGCGATACTTTATCAGCATTCGGTGAAGCAGTTTCATTTGGTGCCTTAACACCTATAGTGACGGCGACAGCAACAATTAGTACATCTATGATTGCTATAGGAGCAGCTGAGGCAGGATTTAGCTTTACTCTTGCAAAGAATGCAATCGCCAACGGACTGGATAATTCAGGTAAACTTGGAAGTGCAATAAAAAGTTCGAAATCAGGTGGTTGGGTAAGGATTATTAATAAAGAATATGCAGGAAAGGTGTTTAATCTTAAGGGAGATTTGAATATCAAATATCCTGATGGTGTGAGATTTAAAGAAAGTGGTTATCCAGATTTTACTCCATACTGTAAAAAATCAGTGGAAGTCAAAGGATTAACAGGAAAAAACAGTGATTTTGCATTAGCCAATCAAGAAGCTAGGTTGAAAGAACCTGGATTCCGTAAAACTAGAGACTATACTTGGCATCATGTAGAAAATGGCACAACAATGCAGTTAGTTTCGGCAGACGTGCATAGGGCGGTAAGACACACAGGTGGAGCATGTTTATTAAGAAGAAATTTATTCCCTTGGATCGGATAAAAAATATTATTTATTGGAGGATGTAAATGATTAGTATTAATTCATATGAAGGAAAAAATAACAAAAGAAAAATAAAAGAATTGGAAAAAAAATGTGGAATTAATTTTACAGAAGAATATAAGGAGTTTCTTGGAAAATATAATGGAGGTAGTGCAGAACCAAACACTATTGAATTGCCTAATACTAGAATTTTATCGTTTTCAATAACTTCATTTTATGGTATATGCGAAGAAGCAATAAATGATTTATTTCAAACTTTACAAATATATGAAGGCCGAATCCCTCCTAAATGTATACCTATTGCTGAGACAGAAGGTGGCAATCTCTTGTGTCTCAATTTAGGTCAAGAAAGACACGGATGCATATATTATTGGGATCATGATGAAGAACTTGATTATGATATTGGAGAAATAAGAATTGAAAATTTATATTATGTGGCTGCCTCATTTAAAGAATTTTTAACAGACTTTCAAAATAACACTAGGTGTAAATAGCTCTGTAAATAATTTTGTGTAAACTGTACAAAATTAATTCCTTCTTGTAATAATTTCAACTAAATTATTACAAGAAGGAGTTTTTTCATTCAGACTGTGTGTCGACATCACTTTACTTTAATACTCGAACGTAGGAATAACAATAGAGTTCACAAATAAACACTCTTATTGTTTCACAAGGTATTTGATATTAGTGATATTATTTATTTTTTAAAATTGTTATGGTTAAGATAAATTTTTTTTATAATTTAAAAGAAAAATTATGGTATAATATTCTAAGTTAGAATTAATTATTAATTATTGATTGGAGTGGATAAAAATTGTCAGATACATACAGAAATAAAGTAAGAAACTATCTTGAGAAATTTTCTAGTGATTTGTCAGATGAGCTAATGAAGATATCAAATTTTAATTTTCATCCAGAAATTGAAGTTTTGGATTTTGTCATCTTTAATGAAGGCTTTACGTCTGAATTTTTTATCCGGATGTTTTGTATGACGAGAGACGCTAATGAGTTTTTCCATGACAAAAAAAATGATGGAGATACTTATGTTTCAGGAGGATATGATTTACTTCAAGAAGTTGAACATCTATTTTCCTATGATGAACTTGAATATTATGAGAAACTAGGGATTGATTTTTATGAAGAAGATTCTTTTGAACTTATTAAATGGTTTTCGGAAATATGGAATAAAATTATTGGAGGAAAAATTAATATTCCTTCGTACTTATGTTTACATGACGATATGAGGTCTTTTGATTTAATAAATTTGAGATGGGTTTCAGACGATGAAAAATGGATTTAAAAACAAATTGTTTATCAACTAATTAAGAGATAATATTGTTGGAAAATGAAAGCTATTGGAGGTATAAACTCTGTGCCGGCAATCCTAACTTGACCAGTTCTAAATGCGCCACTTAATTCACCTTAATAACAACGGTCAGTTTCTCACCTTAACAGTCATTTACTCACCTTTCAATTTATTTTTCTTTATTATTCACAAAAATATTCCACTAAATTAATTCTTTAGTGGAATATTTTTGCTATGCTCATTAAACTAATTTAATATAATCTACGCTAACAAATCCACCATGATTACCATAAAATATAGAATACCAATTACCTACCTTATTATCAATTTTGACTTTTTCATTTTTGTTTAGAGTCCCTAATTTACTCGAATTTGCATTCGCCATCGTCCTAACATTAAGTACGGACGCAGTAACTATACCATACTTTCCAGAAGTTATAATTGGAACATGCACATCTGTAGGTTCTCCAATGAAATTTAATCCGAGGTATGCAAATATACCTTTTACTATTGCTAAAGCCACTTTTTCTTGATAATCGTTTGATAATAGTAATTTTTCCTCATTTGCATTACTAATAAATGCAGTTTCTACTAATATAGCAACCATTCTAGTCATTCTGAGCACACCAAAATTAGCAGTCTTACATCCTCTATTAGTTAGTCCAGTATCTTGTATTAATGCTGTTTGTACTAGCTTAGATAACCTAGCTCCATTAGAACTTGCTGGGTATGAAAATGTTTCTATTCCATGAGCTTGCGCACTCGTAGCACTATTGGCATGGATACTCGTAAATGTATCACAACCATTATTATTAGCTGTAGTAGCCCTTTGTGCTAATGTTAAATATACATCTGTAGTTCTTGTATATATCACCCTTTGTCCTCTTTCTATAAGAATCCTACCAACTTTTTTACCTATATCCATAACAATATTAGCTTCATTAGAATGAGTTCCTACTGCTCCACAATCTGAACCTCCATGACCAAAATCAACGCAATGTGTATATATTTTATTACTCATATTAACAATTCCCCCTTTTGTTTCTTTCAATATGTATTAAAAGGTATTTCAGAAAATAAGTCGCCCTCTTTTATAAAGAGGGTAGATAACAATTAATAGCAACAATTAATAATAAAAAAAAGATTCTACCAAGTTAATCCTTAGTGGAATTCTTTAACGACATTTCAGAAAGAAGGTCTCATCCTTCCATAAACGATAGTATAAATTTCCTTCTGAAGTCATTAATGCAGCTTCGCAGCAGATGATTTATAGCACCTCAGTTGATAATTTTACTACGCTACATCAACTCATTAGTATGAGGGGGTTAATCTATTAGGGGTATATTGATATTCTGAAAGTAACACAATAGTAATTGAGTTACTTTCACTTTGGCTATATTGCCCATTCCTTAAAAATTTCATTTTGAATGTAACATAACGTGTTGACTTGTTACGTTCAATGTATTATAACGGTTTTAATTATATAATACTAAGGAGTGTAGAGCATGAAGCTAGTTCAACCAATTAGGCATACGGCAACCATTCGTGTAATTTAGGGCCACTTAACATTATTTTGAAATTATCATTGGATTTTCAAAGTACCATAAACGTTAAATTATAGATATATCAGTACTTTGATTATGGTACTGAGTTATAGAACCAGTTAACATAGCATTAGTAGGTCTTACCTACCTAATTAGTAATTAAGAACTATAAACGGTCGTTTATGGTGCCCTTACAAAAAAATAAAACAAGAGCATTTCTACCCTTGGTGATGAGCAATATATGAAAAGGTGAATTATTACTTGAATTTTTCTGGTGATAATGCTCTCATATTTAAAATATAACCACATTTTGTACATACATCTGCACTCACTTCTGAACCATTCATAATTTTGAAAAATGCGTCAATAGGATACAATTTTGCATTAATATCAAGTTTAGCCTGTGCAATTTTTTCACAACCACATTCTGGACATTTCTTTTCTCGTTCCATTAACTTATCCTCCTGTAATATTTACTTACATAAGATACTACTATTCAGAAAAATTAATTATTATAACAACATCAGAATATTTAACGATTATGAATTAACTTACACGTAAAGTATACCAGTATATATCATATGTCACTATTGTTTAGAGCAAATTTTTTAAATTATCTATTAAAGTGGTTTTTATAATAATTGGAAGTTTTAGTTAATAAAAAAGCTTAAAACATTACATAATATGGGAAGTGGCCCGTTTTTACATGAATGGTTGCCGTACCCCTTATTCGCTTAAATGTATAATATGTATAAGGTATTTCCACCTCAATTTTTTCTTCATAGGTTTTTGCAAACTCATCTTTATGAATTTCGGGGAAATAAATATTGCCCTCAATTATTTTATCTATGACGGTGATATATATTTTATCTGAATAAGATAATGCCTCTTTATATACTTGCCCTCCACCAGCAATAAATACTTCTTTTTCACCTTTTACTAACTCAAAGGCTTCAATCAGAGATTTTACAGTAATACAATTATCAGCCACTATATTTTCAGTATTTGAAATAATAATTGTTTTCCTATTTGGTAATGGTTTGCCTATCTCCTGAAAAGATTTTCTACCCATAATTACAATTTTGCCAGTAGTTAATTCTTTAAATCTCCTTTGTTCACCTTTTATCTTCCATGGTATTACTCCATTATTACCTATAATATTATTTTTTGACACTGCTACTATTATAGAAATCATAATCAAATTACCCCCTATCTTAATTTGTAAAAAAGTACAATCTCGACGAACAATATATTTTTAATCATACCATAATTTCCATAAATTTAGTATATGTACAATTCTTATAGAATGTGAGATAGCCTCAAAGTGAAAGTAACTCAATTGGTATTGTGTTACTTTCAGAATATCAATACGCTCTTAATAAAGTAAACCCATATCTAATGATATAGGTTTATTTATTTTCGACTGTTGCGTCACAAAATCTTTATTAAATTATACTATTATTGCCGTTACTTAACGAGTAACATATTTACATTTATGTGGTTGTAATTTCCTTAACGTGCGAAATATCATTTTTGCGTATGCTACCTCTTAACAACTATATTTATTCTAGTTACATTAATAATCCAGGTACTTTTTCAGTATCAGGATTATATTTTATATTAGAAAAGTATTTACTATTGTAAAATATAATAGTATTGTTAATATAAAAATTAATATAAGTTCTAACATATTAACTAATATATCAGAATTTATATTAACTAATATGTTAATATTAGGAGGGATTACATTGAAAATAATAGCTTTTAGCACCCTAAAGGGCGGTGTTGGAAAAAGTTCTAGTTTATTTAATATAGCTGGCTTACTTGCAGAAGAAGGTAAAAAAATACTTGTTATTGATGTAGATCCTCAAGGCAATAGTACCAATAATTTTGGTATAGATAGAACCGTCGAAAATTTTAAAAGCATTAAAAATATTTTAGAAGATGATATTGAATTCGAAAATGTAGTTATAAAATCACCGGTTAAAGAGCTTCAATCTCTTGATGTTATTCCAAGTTCTATATTCTTAACTGCTACGGAATTAAAGCTTGTTAGTTTAGCTGGTAGGGAAAATATACTTATTAACTATATTGACGATAATTTAAAATATTTTAATACCTACGATTACATACTTATAGATACAAATCCTTCAATGAGTATAATTAATCAAAATGCTTTTGTAGCTGCAACTGATATTATACTTGTATCTGATATTAGTATGAATTCAGTAGAAGGCTCTGAACTCTTTTTAGCGCTTTGGAAGGATATAAGAAAACGCTTGAAAATAGAAAATAATATAAAAGGATTCTTGATTAACATGTATGATAAGAGAATGAATCTTTCATCACAATTTAGAGATTATTGTAAAAGAAATGATGAAGTAAAAGACATACTTTTTGATACTGTAATACCTATGAATGTTAAATTAAAAGAAGCTGAGTTAGAAGCAAAACCTATAAATATTTATTGCAAATCAGCTGCAGGATATAAATCCTATGTAGATCTTGTTAATGAAATGAAGAAAAGAGGTATTTTATAATGGCAAATAAATTTGATAAGGCTGTACAAAATCGTAGCTATGAAATATTAGATTCTGGAAAAAAACAAAAACCTGATGATGTTACAGTTTTAGTAGAAGATAAAACACTAAAACAAACTGGATTTAATCTTGATGATATCATAGAAAAAAATTCTAAAAGTTCTAAAAACAAAACATATTATCTAGAAACAAGTGCAACTGATGAAGTGAAAAAAATAGCTAAAAGTCAGAAGATAAGCGAAAGTAAGCTTGTAAATGATATATTAAAACATGTATTAGGTATTAAATAAATTAATATAGTTTCTAATGTAATAATTAATACATTAGAAACTATATTAATTATTATATTAATTATGAATTCCACTAAGCGATTACTCTTTTTAATTAAACCACTCGTGGTAAAAACTTTAGAGTAATTGTTAACCCTTTGGTATTGGGATTATTTTTTTTGCTTTGGACAAGTTTACTGACTGCAGCTAAGACTAAATAGAAATATGAATATTTAGATTCTATAATAGATTATTTTACTTATAGGCAGTGAGTAAGATTGTCCAAAGCTTCCTTTTAGTATAAGCAGTGAAAGAGCTTGTGCCACATCAAATTTTCGCATGAAGAATGAAGGAGAACATTTGATGTCGCCACGCCTTTGATTGGGACTACTTTTTCAACTATCTGTTTAGCCCTAATATGGTAACAACTTTAATGTGTATTCTCATTTAAAGGCTTCCTAGGTATCATTATATTGAAATAATGTAATTGTATTAATTGATATTTTGTAATTGCTTTGTGGTTCTTTTACTGCTTAACTAGCCTTAATTAAATTTAGTTAAATCTTAATTAAATTCTTAATGAGCCTTAACTAACCTTAAATGAACCACAAACATTTACATTAAATCATCTCCTGAAGAACTGAAATAGCTTCGCAGAAGATAAATTGACGACTTTAGACGGAGAATTGCCCCCTTGTAGCTCTCTGGAGTAGATAACAATTCTCAATTGTTATTCCCCCATTGAAGTTTTCTATTTGTTAGGGTACTTAACCACCACTTATAGAAGTGGGAGACTTTCCTTCTGAAATATCGTTAAGGTCGCGTTGATGGTGACTGGAGCGAGCTTTATCTAAAGGACTACATAGACTGAAGCTTATTCTATTTTGGGTGACGGTATACGTGCCCAGACCTTGTTCTTCCAACTTCTCTATACTACTAATAACTATAATAGATATAAAACAAAATAATTATTATAATAAAGTTCTATATTTGAAATATGTGGATTTTTTTTAATATTAGGAGGTTGAAAACAAAAAAAATAGGTTCTGTTACAATGCAGAAGGACCTGTTATCACTGGGGGAAGTATTACAATGGCATTAGCAACAGTATTAGGAACTAATCATTATCCTGATACTTTAGTATTTATTATAGGATTTATGTTGTTTAAATTTAGTCCTTTTATTATAAATAAAGGAAATATAAAGGTGGTATAGAAATGAATGAAATGGTAAGTTTAGAACAAACGGTAAAAGTGATAGAAAGAACAGCAAGGCAGGATTATAAGGCTAGTGGATCAGCTAAAGTAGTACCAAAAGTTGATTTACTAAGTAGGAACTAGAATATGAAGACTTATTTAATAAAATTAATTAGGAACATTTGTAACGTTTCATCAACTGTATCTATAAAAAAAAAGATTGTGACGAGAAATTTATTTATATCTATGATAAGTATATTTTTATTAAGTCAAATAACAGCTATAAATTTAGTGAATGCTACGACCGAATATCCTAACGCTACAGACTTAAAATATGTTAATGATTACGGTAAAGTGATAGATAGTAAATCTGCAGAATATATTTTGTCCGTAGGTAAAGAATTAGAAGCTAAAACAGGTGTACAGGCTACTGTTGTAGTTATAGCTTCACTGCAGGGACAAACTATAGAATCTTATGCTACTGGCATTTTTAGAAGCTTTGGTATTGGACAAAAAGATACAAATAATGGACTATTAATTCTATTATCAATGGAAGAAAAAAATGGAGAGTAGAGGTAGGCACTGGTCTAGAAGGGGCGGTTACGGATATATATTCCTCAAGTGTTATGAATGATTTTGCAGTTCCAAAATTCAAGAAAAATCAATATGGAGAGGGTCTTCGCGCAGCATATTCAGCTTTAGCAGATAATATAGCTAAAGAATACAACATAACCCTAGATAAGAACGTTAATGTTCTACAATATGTTGAAAGTTCAAACGTATTTAAAGATGGAAGTGAACTTGGATTAATAGGATTTATTGTATTAGCTTTTCTTAGCGTTGTTATTAATGGGGGAAATGGTGGTGGTTTCGGAGGTGATTCTGGAGGTGGTTTTGGAGATGGTTTCGGAGGTGATTCAGGAGATGATTCTGGAGGCTTTGGAGGCGGTTCATCAAGTGGTGGAGGATCTTCTGGAGAATGGTAATATACTAATTATGTAATTGATTTTAAAAATGGACCCACTGATATAGATATGGCTATTTCAATACCCATGAAGTAAGCCCCCATGTTTGGGTACGGCAACAATTCGTGTTAAAAACAGCTACAACACACCATTTACCATTTTAAATGACCTATAAGTCAAAATAATACTACTGTGTTGTGGCTGTTATGATGTAAAACAAGAAAATTGTGCATCAAATATTCTTGTTTACCATTTAATTTCAGTTATTAATATTTAGATTTACAAACTAAATAACTTACTTTTGTAACCCTATAGTTAGAGTTTACTATTTACTAGAAATCAGCTCATGGTTCATAATACCTGGATCTTGTTTATCTAAAATAATAGTATATTTATAATTATTGGTTAGTTTTTGTGATTTTCCACCTGGTAGCAAATAATTCACCTGCTCTTCTACTAGTATTGAGTACTCATTTGTATTATTTATAGATTCAAATGATTTTATTTTATATTCTAAATCTTCTATTTTTGAATATTTAGTTCTGTAGTCTTTTATTTCATTTTTAATATTAGTTTCAAAAGCACTATTTTTAATTAACACATCATTTATATATGTGATATCAAGGTCTCTATTGTTAATAAGGTCTTTATAAATATGTATATAATTAAAAATAAGATCTTCAAGATCTTTGCTATTTGCTTCTCCCTTATTTATATTTGGATATATATCTATAGGATTAGTTAAAACTATTTGACCTTGCAAAATGCCATAGTTTTTGCAAGTATTTGCAAATTCAGGCGAAGCAATAATTTGGGATAACACATTTAATCTAGAATTATAATTATTAAGCAACCCAGTCCAATATAATTTACCATCTGGATCGGGTAACCTATTATTTATTGCTTTATATAGTGTATTAACATATTCTTCATTAGATAAACTTCCCTTTTGATTAAATTCTGGACTTAGAAGGAATTCTTTTACTATATCAGCACCAGAAATTTTTCTCGACGTCAACATGTTTGTCCAATAATTTAGACCGACAGTGTCAGGTGACCTACCTTGGACGTTTAGATAAAGATTTGTTACAAAATCACTGACAGAAGGTGAAGCTTGTACATGTCTAGATGGTGAAAATATACATAATAAAACAACAAAGAAAATACTTAAAGTTAATTTTTTAAATTTCAATTTTACAACACTCCTTCATTAGTATTTAATATTAGCCGATTGCGCAATTCAGCAATCATTGAACCGCCTAACTTTTAAGCCATTATGGTAGCATAGAAAATATCGCTACTTAAGTTAAGTCGCGATATTTTTAGTAATTGATCTCTCTATTATAGGAAATATGGTTCATATAATTGTCATCAAATAGGTACATGGTTAACTCAAGTTTACTTCCGCTTATCTTAGCATCGACTATTTGTTCTAAATTATTAAAAGGTGATGAAACTAATTTAGTTTCTCCAGTTTTAATGTTTAATGAGTATATAGATCCACCATAAGCTAGTGATCCATGTGCATACCCAACAATAATAAATAAAGTGTCCTGTATTCCACAAGATACTTTTAATGGAGTCTCTTTTTCATGTAATTGGTTTGTTTGGAATTTAAACTCTGAGTATAAGTTAGTTTTAGTATTTTTAACTAATACTGTAGAAAATCCTTCTTCTTGACAATACTCTCCTTTACCGACAATTGAAGCTTGATAATTAGTGTTACTTATTTGCTTCAAAGGTGTTTTCCAAGTATCTGAAATACTATTAGTTGGATCCACTGATACAAACTTATAACTATAATTTTGATTTGTACCTGCCGTAGCTAAAATGTTAGGTTGGCTTGCATGTGAAACTATTGGTGAAAATATTAAAGTTGAAGTAACACCTATGACTATTACTGATAGAATGAATCTTTTAATTGCAAACTTTTTCATTATAAATTTCCCCCTTAGGATATTGGATAGAGTTCAAGTATATTACAAAAACAACAATAAATAAAGTTATTCCCAAAATTTTATAAGCTTGTATTAATCAATTTGATAAATCTTGTTTCTATGACGCTTTTTTTTCCTCTTCATTCTTTGAATCTACAAATATAAATCATACTTAACTCCCCAATTGCTGATGAATTAATGCTTGTTAATTTTATTAGCAATTTTAATTATAGTTTTTTAATAAGAATAAATAGGGTAAGATCCCTTTTAGCAAAAGGTAACTCTAAGGAAATATTAATCCTTAGAGTTTTTTATTTTTATAAAAGCAACATGCAGGTTTACAATTTGCTAATTAAAGTCTTCTTAATATACGTAAATGTTAAATTTACAAATATAAAAATATAAAGGAGACTTTAATATGTTATTAAGAATGGGTAGCAAGGGAGATTTAGTAATAAAATTACAAAAGGCGCTAATAGCACATGGCTATAGTTGTGGTTCGTACGGAGCAGATGGAGATTTTGGACAAGGTGCTTATAATGCAGTTGTTAAGTTTCAGGAAGATCACGGATTATCTGCAGACGGTATAGTAGGACCTGATGTTTGGAACGCTTTAAGTAATTCTACAACTAACTCTTCATTGCTTAGAATGGGGAGTAAAGGCGATGATGTTAAAAAGTTACAGAATGCACTTATAGCACATGGATATAGTTGCGGTTCGTACGGAGCAGATGGAGATTTTGGACAAGGTGCTTATAATGCAGTTGTTAAGTTTCAGACCGATCATGGCTTATCTGCAGATGGTATAGTTGGACCTGATGTTTGGAATGCTTTAGGTAATTCTACAACAGGAGGTTCTAGTTCAGCTTTACTAAGAACAGGTAGCAAGGGAGATTCAGTTAGAATATTGCAAAGTGCACTTATATCAAAAGGTTACAATTGTGGTTCGTACGGAGCAGATGGAACTTTTGGACAAGGTACTTGTGATGCAGTTGTTAGGTTACAAAACGATCATGGACTATCTGCAGACGGTATAGTTGGACCCGATGTTTGGAATGCTTTAGGTAATGGAGGTTCTAGTTCAGCTTTACTAAGAACAGGTAGCAAGGGAGATTCAGTTAGAATATTGCAAAGTGCACTTATATCAAAAGGTTACAATTGTGGTTCGTACGGAGCAGATGGAACTTTTGGACAAGGTACTTGTGATGCAGTTGTTAGGTTACAAAACGATCATGGACTATCTGCAGACGGTATAGTTGGACCCGATGTTTGGAATGCTTTAGGTAATGGAGATTCTGGTTCTAGTTCAGCTTTATTGAGAAGCGGTAGCAAGGGAGATTCAGTTAGAAAGTTACAAAGTGCGCTTATATCAAAAGGTTACAATTGTGGTTCATACGGCGCAGATGGAACTTTTGGACAAGGTACTTATAATGCAGTTGTTAAATTACAAAACGATCATGGATTATCTGCAGACGGTATTGCAGGACCAGATGTTTGGAATGCTTTAGGTAATGGAGGTTCTGGTTCTAGTTCAGCTTTATTGAGAAGCGGTAGCAAGGGAGATTCAGTTAGAAAGTTACAAAGTGCGCTTATATCAAAAGGTTACAATTGTGGTTCATACGGCGCAGATGGAACTTTTGGACAAGGTACTTATAATGCAGTTGTTAAATTACAAAACGATCATGGATTATCTGCAGACGGTATTGCAGGACCAGATGTTTGGAATGCTTTAGGTAATGGAGGTTCTGACTCTAGTTCTGGTTCATGTTTTGTACCAGGAGCACCTGGAATTAATAAATTTATTGCGGTTGCAAAGCAAGAATTGTCAAAAGGATTTAGTGAACATATTATATCTAGTAATGGAGAAGGTGACAATATGACTCCATATGGTGCATGGTATGGAATGAATGGCGAACCTTGGTGTGCTATGTTTGTATCTTGGTGTGCAAATCAAGCAGGAATACTTGGAAATGTCGTACCTATGTATGCTTATTGTCCTTATGGTAAAAACTGGTATGCCGATAAAGGAAGGTACCGTTTTCCAATAATGGGCTATACACCAAAGGAAGGCGATGTAGTATTTTATCGTTCAAATGGTGTAAGTTGTCATACTGGTATTGTTATAGGGTGTAATCCAAGTACACATATGATAACTACAATAGAAGGAAATGAAGGACAAGCTGTTCGCAAAAAAGAGCGTTCTTATTTAAACAATTCCTATGTAGACGGATTTGGAGATAATGGTGGCCCAACTGCTACTATAAAACCCGCGCCTACCATGGATATCTTTGAACTTTATAGAAGAGAAAGTAAATGTGGATTTGCAAATTTATTTGGGATAAACATATCTAATAAAGCTGAACAGAACATAATTAACACTCCAAGTATAAAAATTGATTTTAGTGCGAGTGTAACTTATGCAATAGGAACGGGAGCCCTTAAATGTTCCGTTGAAAATGGAAAAGTATCAGGTTTCGTTAAATCTAGTGTTACAGACAAAATATATTCGACTTTATCACCAAACAAAACAGCAACACTATCATATCAGTTAGCTAAATTAGGAGATGGTGATCTTAATTTAATTTGTAGTGGTACATTAGGTAGTACACCTAACTTTAGTGGGACTTTATCATTTCATAATAAGATAGAAGGAAGAGATTTTTACCAAAATTTAAAATTTACTCTGACTAAGAATTTTTTTGATGGTCTTGAAAAAGCAGTATTAGAGGAAGCAACGAAGGCAGTAGCAGTATCAGCAGTAGTTGCAGCTATAGTTGCAATAATTATCATGGCTCCTCCAGCAGTAGTTATATTGCCATATTTAACAGACCTATTACAAGAATTTATAGCGATTCTAGCTAGAAACGCTATCCCATTACAGTAATATTGTAAAAAAAAAAGGTTGTCTTAAACTAAGATTAATAAATCATAGTTGAGACAACCTTTTTAATTCGATTTCACCATACAATCAGTATCATTTTTTTTATTTTAGCTGAGACCCTGGTATTAAATACTTACTATGAAAAATTTACAACATTATATATATTGTGTATAATACAATATATTATGGTATTTAACTTTAATGAAGGGTGATGAGAAATGAATTTTGTATTATGTAGTTGTATAATTGGAATTTTTATAATAGTACTCATAGTGGTTAACTTTAGAAATAAACCAAAGAAGACAAAATTTTCTTTAGATAAAGATGAGGACAAGATAAAAATTGATACTTTTTCAAATATTATTGTTAGTCGTATTAAAATATACAGATCTATTGGATATGCTTTTAGAGGAAATCATTATTTAAAATTAGGTAAATATAGTGATGCTTTGCACGATTTATTAGAATCAATTAGACTTGTCCAACTCCCTGCTATAAACATGGGTTTAATGGGTGAGTTGTTTTGTGAAGTTAACGAATATAACAGAGCATTTAAATACTATTCAAAAGCGGTTAGCTTTAAGCCTAAGTCTAGTACAACGCATTTATCTTTGGGTTTATTTTATTTTCGCACGAAAGAGTATAATAAAGCTATTGAAAGTTTTAATACATCACTAAAATGTAAAAACAACAAAAGAAACAAGAAAATAATATATGCTAGTTTAGGAGTAACCTATATTAAACTAAAAGAGTATGATAAAGCTAGTGAAACTCTATCTAAATCATGGGATATAGAGCCAGGAAATTATTCGGCTTGTGTAGGTTATGCTAATCTACATAGGATAAATGGAGATTTTTTACTAGCAAAAGATTATGCTTTAAAAGCTATAAATCAAAACGCTCATGAATATGGTTTTTATAAAATATTGGCTGAAATAAATCTTATGGAGAATAACTACATAGATTTTTATAAAAATTTCAAAATATTTTTAGATAGAAAATTTTTTAATTTTGATTATGAATATATTAAAGATTCTATTTATGATAAAGTTAGAGATGAGGACGAATTTAAATCATTAATAGAAAAAAAGATAGAAAATATAATTCTATTTAATGACCTAGATTGTTTTATAGATGATGATAAACTTCTTTCTTATAAAAGATATAAAAAGCAAAAAAATATTTATTATATAAAGATAATATCACTTTTATTATTAATAATACTAGCAATATTATCAATAACAAAACTATATAAAATGGGTAAAAGCTAAGAATGAGGTTGTCTTAAAAGATGATATACTAATCACTTTTTAAGATAACCTTTTTAATTTATAATTATTCTTACATATGTAACAGACTATTATTATAGTCCAATGACTTAATATAGAAAATTTACAACATAAAATTAATTGAAAGTGATAAAAGGTGATAAAAAATGAAGTTTGTTTTATTTATTTGTATAGGAGTGGTAGTTAAAATTTTTATAAAAATATACATGCGTGTTACCTGTAGAAACAAATTAAAAAAAGCAGTAAATTTTTCAGATAAAGGTGAAAATATTAAAGCAATCGATATTTATTCAAATATTATTGACAGTCATGGCAAAGTAAAAAGAGCTAAAGGATATGTGTATAGAGGAAATTGTTATTTAAAAATGGGTAGATATATTGATGCTTTACATGATTTATCAGATTCTATTAGAGTTGTTCAAATACCGGATATAAATATGGTATCAATGGGTGATTTTTTTTATGCAGTTAAAAAATATAATATGGCATTTAAATACTTTTCAAAAGCAGTTAAATTTAAACCTAAGTCTAGTATGACGCATTTATCTTTGGGGTTGTTTTATTATAGGACGAAACAGTACAATAAAGCTATTGAAAGTTTTGATACAGCACTTGAATATAGACATAACAAGAGCATTATATATGCTCACTTAGGAGCAACATATATTAAACTAAAAGATTATGATAAAGCAGGCAGCAATCTGTTGGAATCATTGGAAATAAAGCCCGGAAATTGCGCTGCTTGTATAAGTTACGCTAATTTACTTAGGATAGAGGGAGATTTTTCACAGGCAAAAGAATATATTTTAAAAGGTATAAATACAAATGCTCATGAATATCGTTTGTATAAAATATTAGCAAAAATAAATCTTATGGAGGATAACTACATAGAGTTTTATGAAAATTTCAAAATATTTTTAGATAAAAAGCCTTTAAATTTTGATTACAAAGAACTTAAAGATTCTATTTATGATAAAGTTAGAAATGAGGACAAATTTAAATCATTAATAGAAAAAAAAGTGAAAAATATAAATCCTTTTAATGACCTAAATTGTTTTATAGATGATGATAGACTTCTTTCTTATAAAAGATATAAAAAGCAAAGGCGGATTTATCATATAAGAAAAGTACTTCGAGTGTTATTAATAAGTCTATTTGTATTAATAATGTTATTAATAATTCTAATTGTATTTATATTCCATGGTTTTACTATGTAAATAATTGTGGCGTTTAAAGTTCTTGGTGATTCAATTCATAGGTTAGATTTTAAAGATGAAAAATTTACAACATTATATATATTGGGTATAAGTAAGGGGTTAACAACTAGTCACTTTGACAGTTATTAACCCCTTACTATTCGCTGTAGATTACTTCTAATATATCTGTTTTGTTTAACGACATTTTAGAATAAATTGATACAATAAAAATTAGTTTATACTTTTAATAGTACTTACAACCGATGAGAGTTCTTTAGAAAGTTTTTTATAATTAACGTACTCAGGGTGATCAGGTGGAAACCCTACATCCATAGGACCACCTATAATATAAGTAACTCCCTTTGCAGTAATATATCTTTTACCTATACCATCCGACATACCTTCATCAAAATCGGGGGATTTTTTTATAATTTCAAAGAGCATACCTCCGGCTATAGGATTACTAACTGGTTTAAATTTTACAACTAACCCATTATTATCTTCTTCGACCGTATACTTATTTTTCCACGATGCTGGGAAAGTAACAGAAAACCCCAAATTATTACTGACATATTTTTGGGATGATGCTGAGATACCTTTTTGGGGTGAAGGCACTGTTTTTACTGAAGGAACCGTTTTTTCTGGAGAAACTGTTTTTTCTGGAGAAACTGTTTTTTCAGAAGGTGCTATTTGTTTTGAAGAAACTGTTTTTTCAGAAGGTGTTGTTTTTTCTGGAGAAACAGTTTCTTCAGAAGGTACTGGTTGTTTTGAAGCAACTATTTTTTCAGAAGGTGCACTTTCTTCTGAAGAAGGTTGTGACTTCGAATCTTGTACTGTTTCAGATTGATGTGGTGATGCAGCCTGTGAAGTAACTGATGGTTTTGTATTTGCAGTTTTTTCACTAGATGATGACTTTGAACTAGGTGCAGTATTACTAGCAATCTTTGTGCCCGTGGTGTTTTTATTTGTGGCAGTATTGTTTTTATTTGGTTGTTTTCTACCTGTTATACAAAAAGTTCCGACTAAAATAATGAATACAATAACTATTATAGACCATCTAGCTGATTTTTTTTTAAATAAGGCAATCATATTTATTCTCCTTTTAATGTTAGATTTATTATTAAACAAAGTGGTTATACCTAGAAGATTTCTTTGTGAGGATGTTAATTTATATAGAGAAATAAGAACATTACCATATTGAGATTTTTTTTCATGGGTTATATGTCTTAATACCATTGTGTCACAAGCAATCTCACAATCTTCACTCATTATATAAAACCCATACCAAATAAGCGGGTTAAACCAATTTATGATTTTTAGAAAAGTTATTAATAAATTTATTATATTATCTTTTCTTTTATAGTGAGAAAGTTCATGCATAATTATATATTTTAAATCTTCATCAGTTAATCTGTTTTCTAAAGATATAGGTATTAAAATCTTTGGTTTTAAAATCCCAAGCAATGATGGAACATTAGGAAATTTAGCTGTAGTATAAATAGGTATAGCTGATTTTATTTTCATTTTATATTGACATTGTTGAAGAAGTTTTTCCAATCTTTCATTTTTATATAATGGATCTATTTTTAGATTCCTATATGATAGTATATTTATTATTAAAACATAAATTAATATAGCTATTGATCCAACAGCCCAAATAATTGATAATATTGATATAGGTGTTAAATAAATATTATTATTTGATTTAATAATAGGTTTTTGCGTTTTAGAAGTTTCTGAAATAGACCTAAATGATGTATTGTCAATAACTTCAGCATTGCTTATGGTATATTCCGGTAAAAATCTTTGTGCAATATTTAGCCTGGTAATATTACTATGATTATATAAACTTAAATCTGCTTGTATATTATAAGGAATAAGCAATTTTAATAAGAGTAGCATCCAAATATAATAATTCCATTCTCCCGTTAAGTGTTTTTTTAGTAATAATTTTGCAAATAAAATTAACAAAACAACTAAACTTGCCATTAAAGATCCTAAAAAAACGTGATTATATACTATAGAATGAAACATATCTACTCCTCACTTTCATGTATATTTTCATCTAATATATCCTTTAGTTCTTTCACTTCGGTTTCGCTTAAATTCCTAGCTTTTAAAAAATTTGACATCATTAAATTAAATGATCCTCCATATACTTTGTTTATGAATGAATCATTTTCTAATCTACAACAATCTTCTTCTTTCACAATAGGATAATATAAATAATAATTACCATCTTGATTAAAAGCTACCGCATTCTTTTTTATTAGTCTTCTAATAAGAGTTTTTATAGTTTTAGGTTGCCAGTTGGCTATATTGTCAAGTCTCTTAATTACTTCAATTGCCTTTAGTGGGCTCTCTTTCCAAAGAACTTTCATTACCAGCCATTCTGAATCTGATATTTTAGGTAAATCTTTCATTGCCAACACCACCTATAAGAATTTAAAATCATAATTGACTACACTTGTATTCCATATGTTTAGTGTAACAGAAAAATTTGTAAAGTCAATATTTTCTTTAGCCATATCAAATTTATTTTTAACAAAATTTCAGTTCCGCAGGAGATTATTTAATAACCAATTTACTCAAAATTATATACTAAGTTTAAAACGCAAAACAATCGTAACCCTTATAAATTAAAGGTTCACGATTGCTTCACCAATTCAACACAATTTCCATTGTGTTGAATCACATTTATGTTATAAGATTAAATCTAGTTATCTAAAAGCATTCCAAGTATCAGATCCTACTATGCCGTCTGCAGATAATCCATGATCTTTCTGAAGCTTAACAACTGCATCATAAGTACCTTGTCCAAAAGCTCCATCTGCTCCATACGAACCACAATTATATCCATGAGCAATAAGTGCATTTTGTAATGTTTTAACAGCATCACCTTTACTACCCACTCTAAGCAATGAAGATTTATTAGTAGTGTTATTTAAAGCATTCCAAGTACCAGGACCTACTATGCCGTCTGCGGATAGTCCATGATCTTTCTGAAATTTAACAACTGCATTATAAGCACCTTGTCCAAAAGCTCCATCTGCTCCGTACGAACCACAACTATATCCACGTGCAATAAGCGCATTTTGTAAATTTCTCACTAAATCTCCCTTACTACCCATTCTCAATAAATTTGAGTTAGAACCTGCTGAATTACTTAAAGCATTCCAAGTAGCAGGTCCCACTATACCATCTGCGGATAATCCATGGTCGTTCTGAATCTTAACAACTGCATTATAAGTACCTTGTCCAAAATCTCCATCTGCTCCAGTCGAACCACAACTATACCCATGAGCAATAAGCGCATTTTGTAATGTTTTAACATCGCTGCTTTTGCTACCCATTCTCAATAATGTTGAATAGTTATTTATAGAATTATTTAATAAAGCATTCCAAGTATCAGATCCTACTATGCCATCTGCTGATAATCCATGATCTTTCTGAAACTTAACAACTGCATTATAAGCACCTTGTCCAAAAGCTCCATCTGCTCCGTACGAACCACAACTATATCCACGTGCAATAAGCGCATTTTGTAAATTTCTCACCGAAGTACCCCTACTGCCTATTTTTAATAATGCGGAGCTATTGCTACTTGAGGAATTGTTTAATAAAGCATTCCAAGTGTCAGAGCCAACTATACCATCTGCAGATAATCCATGATCTTTTTGAAGTTGAAGAACCGCATTATAAGTGCCTTGTCCAAAAGTTCCATCTGCTCCATATGAACCACAATTGTAGCCATGGGAAATAAGCGTATTTTGTAATGATTTAACATCGCTACCTGCACTACCCATTCTCAACAACGTTGAATGGTTATTTGCAGAATTATTTAATAAAGCATTCCAAGTGTCAGATCCGGCTATACCATCTGCAGATAATCCATGATCTTTTTGAAGTTGAAGAACTGCATTATAAGTACCTTGTCCAAAAGTTCCATCTGCTCCGTACGAACCACAATTATAGCCTTTTGCTATAAGTTTTGTCTGTAAATTTCTAACAGCATCACCTGCACTACCCATTCTTAATAAAGTAGAACTATCAACTGTTGATCCACTTGCGGACCCATCGCTTACTCCATATCCATGTATATATGTGTTGTTTATATTATATTGATGTGATACAACAGCATCTCCGGAATTACCCTCAATCGTAGTTACAGTATTTGAACCATAATTTGTAACAATACCTGTATGCGAAACAACGCCACCACTTTGAAACATAATAACATCTCCAGGGTTAGGAGCATATCCTGATGAACTCCTTCGATATTTACCACGGCCTTCATACCAATTTACCCCATAAGGACAATAAGCATACATAGGTATATAACTTCCAATTATTCCCGCTTTATTTGCACACCAAGATACAAACATAGCGCACCAAGGTTCTCCATTCAATCCATACCATGCTCCATAAGGAGTTATATTGTTACCATTATTTTCTTTAAACCCTTTTTTTAGTTCCTCTTTTGCTACAGCGATGAATTTATCAATTCCTGCTTCACCTAAAGTGGTTGGTTTACCAGCCCATTCAATTGCTTTTACAATTATTTTAAATTCTTTAATTATACCCGAATCTAGCAATATTTTACCATAATCATTTGCTGCATTTGGAGCAGTCTTATTTTTGAAAAATCTAAAGTTATCAAAATCATAATCATCATTTATTTCAACATATAAATTACCATCATCGCGTATTTCTCCCTTCATTTCTACGGCTCCAAATGAAACATATAAATCTTTTATAATACAATTACTTTTGAATTCAACTTCCCTGGTATTCCTATTAGTAATAAAAGTTCTTTTTCCATTACTTTTATAAGTTTTTATCCATTCTGCAATTTTAGTCTTATACTCAGATGATTTTCTGATTGTTTTTGAGACATCAGAATCATTGTTAAATGTTAGTGCAGACCCTCCTCCATAGAGCGCGTGTGACATTAATGTCGCAGTAATATCCCAATTTTTCAGTTTACAAGTAGCAATTCCAGCTATCCAAATAGCTTTTTCCGTAAAATGTGGATCAATCATACCCATAATATTATCCATCCCCTCAATATTTTAAATTTGCAATCAAGCTTGATTGTTTTTGTATACATCTATAAAGAGGGTTTTAATATGGGATTTGTAAACCTTAAGTAAAAACATTTTTTAATTTGCAAACTGAATTGTATTACAATAGTATCTAACTTTATTAAAAATTGACTTACTAAGATTATTCAATTAAACTAATTAAGAACAATTAATTCTAGGAGGAGTTTTATGACAAAATCCAAAAAGCTATCTACTATTTTTATAGCTATATTTTTAATTGTATTGTTTACAGGTTGTACTAAAGCAAAGGAGCGAAAATATTCTTCTAGCGATGATTGGGGAAAAGATACCGTAATTTCTTTTGGTGATACCGATGGTCGTTTTGCCATTTTAGATGTCACTCATTCAACAGACATTCCACCTATATTGAATTTATTCGACATGAAGTACGACTCATCAATTGCCATTGAAGAATATATTACTAATTATAAAGAGATTACTCCTTATGCTTATACAATAGGAAAAAAAGGTTACACAAAATTAAATTACAACGATGGAAAAATTATACAATCGAAGAATTTAAAAGATTTCACTGATGTTGATATAAAAATTTTCAAGAAATTAAAATTAAAAGATCTGACCAAATGAAATAATTAATTTTAATAGGACTATACCAATATACATTTATTAAGACATCAGTCCAGCATTTTATGGATTATTCAACATATTTTATGTTATATATAGTATCATATACATTACTATATTCTACATTATCATCATCTTCAATTTGAGTAAATAGCATATCTAAAATATCATTTTGCCTTGATGTTAAAACAAACCTAGCTTCTATACTCTTCTCAGGTCTTACTGCTATTAATTCACCTTTATAACACTGGTAACACGGCGGTTCTATAAGTAATAACAAGTCCCATTATGCATATTGCATAATGGGACTCTTGAATATTCTCCAATAATTTCTTTGTATATTTTCATACTCCCAAACCTTTTTCTTTGATAATCCTCTTTTTTTAAGTTCTTTGAATCTCGTTCTAACTCTTTTCGATTTCATATACAGATGCATATACTTCTTCTTAACCATTGGTCTAATTCTTTCTATTGGCATCACAAACCACTAGTTCTACGAGTTAGAGTTATTTTGATGAAGCTTATGCTATAATAATTAAAATATAAGTAATTTATAGGAAATTGGGTGTACATAAAAATAAATTAATTACCTCAATAAACCTTTAGTAATATAACATACCTTAAAAAGGGCATTTTCTGAAGAAAGAAGAAGATATCTTAAGTAACCTATACTTCACATGATTATGAAAGGAATGTATGTTTAATGAAAAATAATAATGAATTTCTTGAAGAATATACACAAATACCAGATAAACAGGCTATAAGAAAATTTATTTGGACTCTTGTTATCCTTGTAAATGTTTTTAATTATGGTGGATTATCCTATTATCAAGATTCTGTATTAAATATGTCTATACCAAATTCTATATTAACTTTATTAATTGCTATTATTTCTATTTTCGATTTAGGTTCATTAATTTTTTATATTTTTCCCAAGC
>ERZ1463036.18-NODE-18-length-40913-cov-12.010010_pt1 | contig 40913 bp, 41 predicted proteins | sample MGYA00564485_ERZ1463036 | MGnify/ENA primary metagenome ERZ1463036 (study PRJEB39244, sample SAMEA3635127) | Helicobacter pylori | study: EMG produced TPA metagenomics assembly of PRJEB11511 data set (Assembly of a 5300-year-old Helicobacter pylori... | reverse complement strand
CAAGAAGAGCATGGGCTAGAAATGAAAATTCTATAAGTACAGTTATTGAATATAACAAAATGTGTGAAGGCAAAGATCATATAACATTACCATATTTGGTAGAAGAAGAAGTTATAGACGAGATTATAGAGAATTTAAATTTTTAGAAAATTATTACGGAAAATATTATTTGCATAATAAATTTTAAATTCTATATAAAACATATAAAGTTATAGGGGGGAAGTATATGGCCGTAGTTCAATGTGTACCAAATTTTAGTGAAGGAAGAGATTTAGAAAAAATAGAGAAAATAGTAGAACCACTAAGAAAAAAAGAAGGTGTAAAGCTATTAAACTATGAAGCTGATAAAAATTACAATAGACTGGTTGTAACAGTTATAGGAGAAGCACAACAAGTTAAAAAGGCAGTGTTTGAGTCTATAGAAGTTGCTAAAAATATAATAGATATGAATAATCATAAGGGGCAACATTCAAGATTTGGTGCAACTGATGTTTGTCCATTTATACCTATAAAAGATATGACTATGGAGGATGCTGTCAATTTAGCTAAAGAACTTGGAAGAGAAGTTTCAGATAAATTAAGTATACCGGTATTTTTATATGAAGAAGCAGCAACAAAGCCTGATAGACAAAATCTTGCCAACGTAAGAAAAGGGGAATTTGAAGGTTTAGATGAAAAGCTAAAAGATAGCAATTGGATACCTGATTTTGGAGAAGCTAAAAAGCATGAAAGCGCAGGTGCAATAGCTATAGGTGCTAGGAGACCTCTTATTGCATATAATATAAACCTTGATACTGATAACATAGAAATTGCAAATAAAATAGCTAAAACTATTAGACACTCAAGCGGAGGTTATAGGTATATAAAAGCGGGACCTGTTGAAATACCAGAAAGAAAAATTACTCAAGTAACGATGAATCTAACTGATTACACAAAAACTAGTATGTATAGGGCTTTTGAAGCTGTAAAAATGGAAGCTAGAAGGTTTGGAGTAAATGTTACTGGAAGTGAAGTGGTAGGACTTTGCCCTATGGAGGCACTTATAGATGTTGCTTCTTATTATTTAGGATTAGAAAACTTTGATTTAGAAAAAGTATTAGAAACTAGTTTGATGGAGTAATAGTATGATAGCAGATTTGATTATAAAAAACATTGGTAAATTAGCTACTTGTAAAAGTGATGAAACTAAAAGTAAAAAAGATATGAGCAATATAGAAATGATAGAAGATGCATATATATCAATAAAAGATGGTAAATTCATTTCAATAGGAAGTAAAGATGATTATCATAGCATGATAGATGAAAAAACAGAGGTAGTAGATGCAAATGGTTTATTAGTAACACCAGGGCTTATAGATTCACATACTCATTTAGTGCATGGCGGATCAAGAGAAAATGAATTTTATAAGAAACTTTTGGGTGTTTCTTATATAGATATATTAAAACAAGGTGGAGGAATTTTAAGCACGGTTAATGCTACTAAAATATCTACTAAAGAAGAATTATACGATAAAGCTAAAAAAAGCTTAGATAGAATGTTAGAGTTTGGAGTAACAACAGTAGAAGCTAAGAGTGGTTATGGATTAGAATTAGATACAGAAATAAAACAACTTGAAGTTGCAAAAGAGTTAGATAATGATCATCCTATAGATTTAGTACATACATATTTAGGAGCACATGCTATACCGTTAGAATATAGAGAAAATCATGATGAGTTTATATTTAAAATATTAGAAGACATGAAGAAGATAAAGGAATTAGATTTAGCTGAATTTTGCGATGTATTTTGTGAAGATAGTGTATTTTCAATAGAAGAAAGTGAATTAATACTTAAAAAGGCAAAGGAATGTGGATATAAACTAAAAATTCATGCTGATGAGATTGTATCACTAGGAGGAGCAGAGCTTTCTGCAAAATTAGGCTGTATATCAGCCGACCATTTAATGGCAGCTAGTGAAGATGGTATTAAAATGATGGCAAAAGAAAATGTAGTAGCTAATATTCTTCCAGCAACATCATTTAATTTAAATAAATCATATGCAAATGCAAGAAAAATGATAGATTTAGGTGTTAGAGTAGCTATATCTAGTGATTATAATCCAGGGAGTTGTCCAAGTGAAAATCTTCAATTTGCAATGCAATTAGGATGTTTAGGATTGAAAATGACTCCAAATGAAGTTTTAAATGCAGTAACTATTAATGCATCGTATTGTATTGATAGGCAATATGAAATAGGATCAATAGAAGTCGGTAAAAGAGCAGATTTTGTTATATTTGATTCTCCTAATATAGAATACTTAATGTATCACTTTGGAATAAACCATGTAGATAGAGTTTATAAAGATGGAAAACTAGTAGTAAAAGATAAGCGTGTATGTTATAACAATTAAAGGATGGGGAAAGTATGAAATTAATAGATATGAGTTTAAATGAATTTTCTGATGAAGTAGATTCTAGCTCACCAGCTCCTGGTGGAGGTTCAGTAGCTGCTTTAGCTAGTAATATAGGGGTAGGACTTTGCAAAATGATGGCTCATTTAAGTTTTGGAAAGAAAAAATATGAAAATTTAGATGAAGCTATAAGAATAGAATTTGTAAATATATTTAATCAACTATCAGATATAAGGCAAGAACTAGTAAACTTAGTTGATAAAGATACAGAAGCATTTAATGAAGTTATGAAGGCTTTAAAAATGCCTAAAAATAGTGAGGAAGAAATAAAAAATAGAAATAGTGCAATTCAAGATGCAACTTTATTTTCAATAGAAGTTCCGTATAAGACAGCAGAATTATCACTAGAAGCATTAAAATTAGTAGATTATATAGCTACTTATGGAAATCAAAATGCCATAACAGATATAGGTGTAGGGACATTAATGATTTATACAGGGTTAGAAGGTGCTATACTTAATGTAAAGGTAAATTTATCTAGTATTAAGGATGATAATACAAAAAATCACTATACTAAATGTTGTGGTGAAATATTAGAGCTAGGAAATAAGATTAAAGATAAGGTAATAGAGGATATACATTCTAAAATAAGTTAAAAAAAGCTATCCTAATTTTAGGATAGCTTTTTTTATTTATGGTCTTTTAGTTTTTTTGACTTTTTTAACTACTTTTTTTGGATGTGCTGGGGAAGATGACTCACTAGGAGAAGATATTTTGTTTTTGCTAGGCTTAGACTTTTTACTAGATTTAGAATTTTTAGATTCACTAGTAGAAGCTCCAGATCCTTTTTTAGTTTTAGATTTCTTAGCATTAATTTTATTTTCAATTTCAGCATCAGATATTTTTTTCATTATAACATCTAGTTTATTTCGCTGTTCTTCATCTAGGAAAGTCTTAAATTTAGAGACAACTTCATCTCTTCCCTTTAGAGTTTGACCTATTTTGATTAGTTCATCCATTAACTCACCTTCAGACTTACCTTTATAGCTGTCAGCAATTTGTTCTATTTTATCTTTATCTATATTTTTTTCTTTAGCCATTTTCTCTAGAGCTTCTGCATTTATCTTTTTCATAAAAATGCCCCTTTCTATAATATATATTGAATTTTTCTCATACTATTTATATATAGAAAAAATTATAAAATGTGAAGAGATTCTATCTTAGATAAAAATTTCTATAGATAATATATATGCACACGAAATAAAAAAAAGTAACACTAATAACAAATAAAACATAAATATATATGAGGGAGAAGTATATTTTAAGGGGTGACGATTATTGAATAATCTACTTTTAATACTTGGAATGATTGCACTTAGTAACGGGAATATATCATTAGGAGATTTATCCTTATTTGATAATAAAAATAAAGCTAAATCAAAGGGGGTTAAGGAAAATATTGATATGACTCAAAAAAATGATAGAAATAGTAGAGATAAAACAAAAAAAGTAAGAGTTAATAAAAAAAGAAGAAAAAAGAGTAGTGATAATTCAAATAATAATTCTATTGCATTTAGTATAAATGATATAAATAAAGGTTTAAAACTTATGGATTTAAGTGATGAAGATTTAGAGCGTGGCATGGAAATAATAACTAGAACTAAAAAGTATATGTCACAAGATGAAAGAAAGTTTTTAGTTAAGATTGAGAGTGTATTAGACTTAGTTAGGGGAATAAAGAAACTTAGTTCAATAGAGGATATCGAGGAAGAAGAAACAAACTTTTTTAGATGTATGGATGAGGAAGATAAGAAGAATATGATGATTAGGGAAATTTTAGAAGTTTTTCCTGAAAAAAGGAAAGAATCTATAGAAAAGGCTATAGATATGAAAAAGAAAATAGATTTATTTGCAGAATTATTTTTACCAGATGATATAGAAGAAAATGGATTTAGTATAAGTTCTCTAGCGAGTTTAAATAATTTGGGAAGCATGAATAATTTAAAATTATTGGGAAGCCTTTTAAGAGTCGATGATGATAAAGATGATAAAAAATATTATAGTTATGATAGTGAATATGATGCATATGATGATTTTAATGAAGATGATGACGACTTTTGTGAGTACATAGATGATTTAGATGAATAATATGGAAATATATCTTAATATTTCATTAATTACTATATAAAACTACTTTTAAAATTACTGATTTTGTTATATAATAAGTATATAAAATCCTGAAGCATACGATATTGCTTATTTAAATTCAACCGACAAATGTTATAAGGGAGACTAAGTCTAATGATGGATAACAAGCCTAGTTTTTAACTGGGAAGTTAAAAGTTATTGGCAGGTCACCCACCTGGGAGTATCTCGGGTATGAATTTACGTAAGCTAACGGTGTTTCGGGATTTTAAATTAAAAGAGTGTTGCAAAAGCAACACTCTTTTAATTTAAAATCCCAATATACCTATGTCATCAAAAGTAGTAAATACTGAAGTTGTATTGTAATCTAAGTCATATTTATAATTAGAGTAAAATAAAGATCTAGTAAACTCTTCCTCTAAACTAAACTCATCAATCTTATGATCACTCCAAGTCTTTCCTAAATCATTTGAAATAGATGTATGTAATCTATTATAGTTAACCCACATAATATATATATCAGATTTAAATTTCATAATACTTGGATACATGCAGGATGAAGAACCTGTTATATATTTAGATATATTAATATCTAGTTTATTATCCATTAAATAACCATTTATATATTTAACAGCATACCCATTATCAACATTTTCACAAAATACTATATGACAAAAGTTTAGGCTATCTTTTAATACAGATAAGTATATTTTATTTTTTCTTGTATTAGTTAATTGAGAAGGCTTAGACCAAGTTGAAGTACTTAAATTAAACTTTGACATAAAAACTTCTTCAAATCCGTTTACGAGGTTTAGGTAAAAAACTGTAGGTGAGTTTTGAATCCAAATCACTGTGAAATTATTTAAAATAGTATTATTTATAAAATCTATTTTATTTTCCGTCCAAACACCATTTAATTTATGATGGTGAATAAGTGCACAAATATTACCGCTATCATTGCTATAAACATAGTATAAAATATGAATTTCATTATCTAATTTTTTAATATAAGGAAATAATAAAGTAAACTTATTGCTATTATAAGCAAATACATCAAAATTAGTAAATGTAGTTTCAGAATTTTTTATATCAACTAATTTTAAGCTATCATCTATGTAAATACCATATATGTTATCATTATTATCTAGGTTAAAATAAAACTTGGTAAAATCTAAAGGTTTATCTGTAACATATGTTGATTTGATCAGATTACTATAGGTATCAAAATAATCATAAGTTAAAACATTAGATGTTCTAAATCTAAATATATCCTTGTTAGAACGTCTAATTATTGTATGGCAATCATTAACAAAACCCAAAAAATCATCTCCCTGTAAATTAATTCATATTAAATGTATATTGTCATAATAGAAAATTATTCTAGTTTTAGTAAATAGAAGTACAAGTAAGTAACAAATCATAAGTTAAATGCATAATATTTATTAAGCGTGAAAAGCTGAATATTAACAATAATTCATTTAAGGGGAGGACATTATATGCAAGATTTAAAAAGAAATAGAAAAAGAGTTCCTAATCAGCATATAGATCAAATGGAAAACGACTGTTTAGAAGAACATGTAAGTCAAGAAGTAGATGATGATTTAACTAGAGGATGTGGATGTAAAAAAGACTCAAACTGTGATAAACATTCAGATTGTAACCACAATATGAAGTGCGAGTGCGAGTGTGTATGTCATCCAGAACCACAGTGCTGTGAGCCTTGTGAACCAGATGCTGATACATGTATAAAAAATAAATGTGGACCTGAGTGTCTTGGTCCTATAAATCCACCAAGATTTAATGTATCAAACAGTGTACCAGTTGCAATTGAGGCCAATAGGATATTTGATACTATGGTATTTCAAACATTTACAGATGCAACAGCTCCAAATGGTGCTCCATTAGTATTTGATGTTGAATTAGTAGAAATAAATGGTCCAATACCTAGAGTAGGTCAAGTAAATGTAGAAATAGAAAAAATTTGTATAAACCATAATGGAATAATAATAAATACAGGAATGACAACTTTAGAAGATTTTGATATAGAACCGTTAGAACCAACGGTAGGAAAAAGATGTGAAACTACTTTTGAATATGCAGTATGTGGAGAAACACATAGAAGATGTTGTAATAGGGGAAAAGGACAATCAGTAGTATATAAACAAAAAGGATTAAGTGTACTTGTAGAAGATTTAGTACTAGAATTAAGAGGAAGATGCGGATGCACAGAATTTATAGCTTTTGCATTTCCTGCTGTAAAATGCCATGGAGGTCAATCTAAGAGATGCCGTGATGCTGAATTCTTATTTAATACATTATCAGCACCAATAGGTGTACCATCAGATGGAAGAGGATTTACATTAAGACAAGAATTCCAAACACATTTAACAGTAGATTGTATCGGAAAAGCTTTACTAAGCTGTATAGATCATGATGATTGTGAATGTCATTGTGAATTAAGCATACCAAATGATATAGATTTAATACTTTGCTTACAAAATAATGTCAGTACTTTAATTAATGAGCAACTAGTTGTTTTAACTTCACCAAATGGTGTGCAACCAAGAGTTGTAGATACATTCTCTAAAGTTTGTGACTTTGGAAGTTGTGGAGAATAGTATATAAATGAAAAAGAGCTATCTGTTTTAGATAGCTCTTTTTCATATTTTATATGTTATCCCATAACAATATTCAAAAATATCATCTTTTATAGTTGTTTTACCTTCATTTGAACATCTACTTGAATGAATGGTATTTTCAATATTAGATTTAGACCATTGTTTAGAACTACTATTAAAAAAAAGTTTAGATGTAGTTCGATCAGAAGATGAAGAAGGTTTATATTCTAGTACTATATTTGAAAAATCATCTATATCAAGTTTATAAAAGTATCCATTATCCTTTAGAACATTAGCAATTATATATTTAGATAATCGATAATTAGGTACATCAAAGTTAAAGTGAGATAGCTTATGCAAATTATCTGATAGAGGGTATTTTTCGACGATAAAAACATTTAAGGAATCATCAATAGAATACAATCTCATATCCTTAATATTTTTTGTAGTATTAAGGGCTTTCAAAATAGATTTTTTTTTCCAAGAGCCATTGTGCTTGAGAAAATGATTTAGTCTACCCCTAGTGTCAAGTGCACAGATATGTATATTACTAGAATTATCTATAGTTGCGCAATAAGAATGTATATTGTTAGATAATCTTTCTGTTTGCCCATTTATATTTTTAATATATAAAACATTTTTATCTGTATATATATAAAATGGATTAATATTTTTCATAATAACCTCCTAAGATTTAATATTTTTAGAAAAGTTTTTTAAAGTTTTGATAACAACAAAAATATGTAATATACATGTGAAAAATGACATTAAAGTTGTTGTATAGATATATGCATAAATATTTAGATTAGGTAGAGGAGTAAGTAAATATACTCCAAATAGCTGAACACACATACTAAAAATAGTAATTAAACTTGAAATTACCTCTTTCCTTATAGAATGAAGTATGCCTGATAGTGTTTGATTTAAAGACATAAATAGAGGGATTAACCACATTGATTTTAAGTAAGTACCTGCAAGCTCATTATCATATACTAAAAGACATAAATTTTCACCAAATGTATAAAAAAATACTGAGGAAAATATTCCTACACCTAGAGTTAAAAGCATAGCAAAATTAATTTTTTCTTTTACCCTTTTGTATCTACCAAGTGACATTTCTTGGGATATACTAGGTATCAAGTTTACAATTAATGCAGAACCTAAGGTAAATGGTAAGTATATAAAAGGCATAACCATCCCATTTATAACACCATACATGCTTAATGCTTGACTATAGCTAATGCCTGATAAGACTAGCCTAGAAGGAACAATTATAGAGCTTAAAGAATGAAGTAATATATTTGACATACGATTGCAAGTTATAGGAATAGACATTTTAATAGTTTCTATAGAAGCATTGTAAAAATCCTTTATTTTTATAGTATAGGTATTATATAAATTTGAGTTTTTATATAAGCAAATTGATATATATAATATATTTATGGCTTCTCCAATAGAAATACCTAAAAGTGCCATATAACAATTAAAAGATTTATTATTTATAAATAAAATAGTTAAAGCTACGAAAAATATTCTACTTAATTGCTCTAGAACTTGCCCTATAGCAGGAACTACGACTTCCTTCAAACCATAGTAGTATCCTCTTAATATATTTGATACTGTTATAAGGACTATTGCTGGACAGATAGATAAAATTAATAAACTTAAATTAGCATCTTTTAATAGTTTTAATGACAAAAAACGGGCATTAAAAGCTATTATAAGAGAAATCACAAGTGATATAAAAAATGCTACATAAAGTGTAGATATAAACAATACATTGCTATTGTGTTTATCATTAAGAGCCTTTTTATTAGCAACTAAACAACTCAAAGTAGTAGGTATACCTGTAGTAGTTAAAGCTAAGCAAATCATTAAGAAATTAAATAATATATGGTATATTCCAAGACCAATTTCACCAATTGACCTTGATAAAAATATTTTATATAAAAAACCAATTACCCTAACTATTAAGTTGGAAATAAACAACACGGCTGTAGAAAAAATAAGATTGGGTATTCTCAATAAATCACCCCCTTATGTTTAAATATATTCATAAGGAGGTGAAAAAATAATTATATATTTACAAATTCAGGTTTCATATTGGTAAATTTACATACATGATTAAATCCTACTTCTTTTAGATAAGAGTAAATATAATCAAATTGATATGCTATTTGAGATGGATGGTGAGAATCAGATCCTGTAGTTATTATTTCACCACCTAAGTCTTTATACATATTTATTATACTTCTTGAAGGTGTTAAGTCAGGAAGATTATATCTATAACAAGATGTATTTATCTCAATTCCTTTTCCATCTTGTATAACTTGTTTTAATATAGCTTCTATTATATCTGAAAATAAGCTATCATCTAAAATATTTTTATAATCTCCATATCTTTTAACTAGATCTAGGTGTCCTAATACAGAATAGTCTTTGTAGTTTTTAACAATATTATATAGTTCTTTAAAATAAGCTTCATAAGCTTGATGTTGAGTTTTATCTTTAAAAAACTCGCCAAAATATAAGTCAATTCTATCTATAGCATGTAAAGAACATATTATAAAGTCAAAAGGATATTTATTAGCATCATTACTGCACTTAGTTATTATTTGCTTTTGAAGACCAAGTTCTATACCTTTTTTTATAGATATTTGATTAGCATATTTAGATTTAAAGAAATCTAATTTTTCAAAGTATTTATCATAATCAATACCCCAATCAAAATCATTTGCAAGGTCATAATCAACATGATCTGTAAAGCATATTTCTTTAAGACCCAAGTCTATTGATTTTTTAATCATATCTTCCATATCGGTCTTACTATCATTTGAGAAACTTGAGTGCATATGGTAATCATAAAACATAAAAACTTCCCCTTTTTGATAAAATTTTGGTATTATATACATAATAAATCTTATCAAATATAGTAATAACCATCAAGTGATAATATCAAAGAAACAAGTGGGGATAGTATGGAAAAATATAACTTAGATTTAATTAAAGATAGTCCTAAATATTTACAAATATATAATCATGTAAAGAGACTTATATGTGAAAATAAAATAAAGGAATATGAAAAGCTACCGCCAATAAGAACGTTAGCAAAGTTAATAGGGGTTAATAATACGACAATAGTAAAAGCATATGAATTATTAGAAAAAGAAGGATATGTCAATAAAAGTATGGGAAGTGGAACTTTTGCTACATCTATAAATCAAGAAAGTTCAAGTACTATACAAAGAAAAGAAGGTATAATAAGTTTTGATACAGGAAATCCTTCTACAGAAATATTTCCAATAGATGATTTTAAAGAGGCTATAAATATGGCCTTGACTAATGAAGGAAGCACTATATTCGAATATGATGAAGGTTTAGGATATGAACCATTAAGAGAAAAAATAGCACAATATCTACATAATAAAGACATAAATACAACTAAGGATAATCTACAAATAATATCAGGAGCTCAGCAAGGTATAGACATTGTTTGCAAAGGTCTTATAAATTACTCAGATGTAGTATATGTTGAAGAGCCAACTTATAATGGAGCTATAGAAGTATTTAAGAGTAGAGGAGCAAAGATAATATCAATACCTATGTTAGATGATGGAATCGACATAGGGGTATTAAAACTTAAACTTGAAAAGATAAAGCCTAAAATAATATATACTATGCCAAATTTTCAAAATCCAACAGGCATATCATATTCTACATATAAAAAGAAAAAACTAATAGAACTAGCTGAAAAATATGATTTTTATATAGTAGAAGATGATTTTATAAGTGATTTTAAATTTAATTCTCTTGATAATAAACCATTAAAGAGTTATGATGATAAAAATAGGGTTATATACATAAAAAGTTTTTCTAAAATATTTATGCCTGGACTTAGAATAGGTATAGTTGAAATTCCAAGTGAATTACTAAAAAAGGTACTTTGGGCTAAGTACTCATCTGATATATCAACGCCAGGTTTGATTCAAAAATCAATGTATTATTATATGGAAAACTTTAATTGGGATGAATATCTTAAAGGTGTGGAAAGTCAATATACACAAAAATATAATTTGGCAAAAGAGTTGATATATAATAAATTAAGCGATAGACTAAAGATAAGAAATGGAAGTGGAGGTATTAACTTTTTTATAGAACTACCAAGAGGCTATTTATCACATGACTTAACAGAATTTTTATTAGATAAAGGAGTATCTGTTCTTCCAGGAACTTACTTTTTTGATAATATAGTAGATGATAGGTTTTTTAGGATAAATATAGCTAGGGCAAGTATACAAGATATAGAAAAGGGAATATCTATAATAAGTGATAACTTAGACGAATTTCTTTATAAATATAAAGATAATATAACAATAAAAAATAATAAATTTTTTTATTAAGACAAGAAAATAGAAAGGAGAATACTTAAAATAAATTTATTTTAAGTAGAATGAAATAATGTTTGATCAAAAGAAACTAGACAGAATAAATGAATTAGCTAAAAAGAATAAAGCAGAAGGATTAACAAAAGAAGAAACTATAGAAAGAGAAGGATTAAGAAAAGAATATCTAGAACATTTTAGAGCGCACTTTAGATCTAGATTAGATAATATAAAGGTAGTATCAAAAGAAGAATACGACGAGCATATGAAAAATAACCAAAATAGTCAAAACTAAATATAATATAAATTTAATAATTACTTAAGGAGGAGCAATATGAATTTAAAGTATGAAGCTAAAAATGCATGGGATATTGAAAGAAGTAAAAATAATATAGAAGATGTAATGTCTTATTCTAAAGATTACATGCAATTTTTAGACAAAGGAAAAACAGAAAGAACCTCTGCTAGAGAAATAGTAAATATGGCAAAAGAAAATGGATACATATCACTAGAGGAAGCTATACAAAAAGGAAAGGTAAATCCAGGAGACAAAATATATGCAGTCAATAAAGATAAATCAGTAGCTATGTTTGTTATGGGTAAAAAATCTTTAGAAGAAGGTATGAAAGTAGTAGGTGGTCATATAGATGCTCCAAGGATTGACTTAAAACCAAACCCTCTATATCAAGAAGCTAATCTAGGACTTTTTAAAACTCATTACTATGGAGGAATAAAAAAATATCAATGGACAGCAATACCACTTTCAATATATGGAGTAGTTATCCTAAATGATGGTAAAAAAATTGATATATGTATAGGTGAAGATGAAGAAGATCCAGTATTTTGTATAACTGACTTACTAGTACATCTTTCAGGAGATCAAATGCAAAAGAAACTTTCTGAAGGTATAACTGGAGAAGGACTTAACCTATTAGTTGGTCATATGCCGCTTGAAGGCGAAGAAAAAGAAACTGTAGCACAAAATGTATTAAAGATATTAAATGAAAAATACAATATGGTAGAAGAAGACTTCTTAAGTGCTGAAATAGAAATAGTACCTTCTGGTCGTGCTCGTCACTTAGGATTTGATAAATCTATGGTATTAGCTTATGGGCATGATGATAGAGTTTGTTCATACGGTGCTGTCAAAGCCTTAATAGAAACTACTGAACCTGAATACTGTGCAGTAGCATTATGTGTAGATAAGGAAGAAGTAGGGTCTCAAGGAAATACTGGTATGCACTCTAAATTCTTTGAAAATACAGTAGCAGAGCTTATAGCTTTAGAAGGAAACTATTGTAACTTAAGAGTAAGAAGAGCTATGGCAAATACTAAGGTATTATCGGCTGATGTATCTGCAGGATATGATCCTAATTTCCCAGAGGTGTATGATAAGAGAAATTCTGCATACATGGGACATGGTATAGTTTTAAGCAAATATACAGGTGTAAGAGGAAAAAGCGGATGCAATGATTCTAATGCAGAGTTTATGGCAGAAGTAAGAAGAATATTCAACCAAGGCGAAGTTGTATGGCAAACTGCTGAACTTGGAAAAGTAGACCAAGGTGGTGGTGGAACTATTGCCTATATATTAGCAAACTATGGTGCTGAGGTTATAGATTGTGGAGTAGGTGTGTTAAATATGCATGCTCCATATGAAATAGTTTCTAAAGTTGATATATATGAGATGTATAAAGGATATAAAGCATTCTTTAACATAAATCTTTAAGTAATATTAGAAGTAATTGACTATTAAAAAAGATAGACCTTTTATTTTGGTCTATCTTTTTATATTGAAATATTTATATAGTCCTGTTAAAAATTTATTTTCTAAAGGTGAAAAAACTTTTTTTCTAGAATAAATAAAATAAAACTTTCTTTTAAATTCTATATTTTTTACTCTATAGATGTTCAGTTTTTTAGATTCTAATTCATCAATGCAAGATATATATGATACAAAAGAAACTCCAAGACCAGATTGTACAAGTTTTTTTATAGATTCATTAGATTCAAGATGGGCTATTACATCTAGTTTGTCCGTATCGAAATTATTAGATTTTAGCTTATTTATAATTAAATCTTTAGTTCCAGAACCTTCTTTTCTCATAATAAACTTAAGAGAATATAATAAATCAATATCTATAAATCCATTAGAATTAGGAAGGACAACGTCTAAAGGAGTTATAAGGACTAACTCATCATCCATTAAATCTATGTACTCAATTTGTGGGTTGTTAGATTTTGAACCAACAAGTCCGAAACTTATTCTTTCATTTAAGATTTCTGAAATTGCAGACTTAGAGTCATAGTGACTAATATTAAACTTAACATCTTTAAATTGGTTAGAAAAATTATTTAAAAAATTAGGAATAATATAAGATTCAGGGATAGAACTGCAAACTATATCTATAATACCCTCTATTTTTTCGGAATACTCTTTTATATCATAAACTGCTTTTTTACAATTATTTAATATTAATATGGCATGATTGTAAAGTATTTCTCCTGATTTTGTTAAAGTTAAATTCTTATTATTTCTATTTATAAGAACAGTACCGAGTTCTTTTTCGAGGTTATTAATATGAGAGCTAACTGTTGGTTGAGTTAAAAATAATTCCTTCGCAGCTTTAGAAAAACTTTCATACTTACAAACTGCAACAAACACTTCCAATTGCTTAAAATCCAAGACAAAACCTCCTTATATTGTTTATAAGTATTATAGCATAGTATAAAAATGACCTGTTACAAAATCATTACAAAATACATAAAAGTATTATTATTATTATATAAATAGTATATAATCATATAAATGATAGACTAGAATAATTATGTGTAAAATAAAATCGGAAAAAATAAGTGTTAATAAACAAAAGGAGGACTAATTTATGAAGCTACGGAAATTATTATATAGCATCATTATCATTAGTGCATTTGTAACGGGATGTAGTAAGAGCGAGAATATTAATACAAATGAAAGCCTACCTAATGAAGAAATGAAACATAGGATGATGACGAAGGTTCAAAATAATGTTAATGAGATAATGAATAAAGACTATGAATATGTTATAGAAAATATGGGGAAACCATATTGTACAACTTATTATATAGACTCGGATAATCCAAGGGAAATAAGGGATAAAAGGCTTATATATCCAAAATATACTGAAGGCAATAAGTTAGATAAGAGTGCTTTATATATAAATTTAAGAGATGATCATGTTGTAGAAGTACAAACCTATGAGATATCTAAAGAAGATTTAAATGAAAAATATATTAATGATGGTGCTGATATAATTGTAGATAGATATAATGATGCATTACCTATATCATTAAGCAGTGTAGAAAAAATAGATATTAACAATTTCATAGGAAAGGATACAAGGTTAGTATATGAATACTTTGGTGATAAATCCCCAAGTTTAGAAGCATATAGCAAGGCAGGTAATAGAAATATAGATTTGTATGAAGTTGAAAGTAGCGGAGAGATTAAATTACTAGTAATTTTTAGCAAAGAAAATAAGATAGAGGATATAAAAATCATTAATCAAGAAAAACTTGTTAATATATTAAAGCAATATTTAGATAATAAATAAGTTTTTTTTGGTTAAATTAATCCTAAATACTAAGTATTTAGGAGGAAGTAATAATGAATAACAATAAAAATAGATTAAAAGATAGACCTAAGACTAAATCTGAAAGGAGAAACATGCTTTCAGAGCATGGATCAGAACTAGGGATAAAAGATGGTCTTCATATAGGAGCAAAAGATAGTGGAAGCAATAGGACTAAGACATCAAAACTTTATAGCAAAGTAAAGAAAAAGGATTAAGCTTAAAGGAGCGATTAATTTGTAATTAGTCGCTCTTTTAAATTTAGACAAGGAAGGTAAATCAATGATAAGTGAAATATTAATAACAGGCATAGCAGTTGGTATTACATATAAATTTTTAAAAAGAGAAGCAACTACATTAGAAAAAATAGAATATAATATAGAAGATGAAAAGATACCTAAAGAATTTGATAATTATAAAATATTACAAATTAGTGATTTACATAATAAAACATTTGGAAAAAGTAATATAAAACTTATAGAAGAGATAGACAAAATAAATCCAGATATAATAGTAATTACTGGAGATTTAGTAGATGGAGAAAAAGATAATTTTAAAGTGGCTTTAGACTTAATTGATTATATATCTTGTAAATATAAAGTAGTCCATGTAGTTGGAAATCACGAGCAGAAATCTCTTAATAAGAAATATAAAAAAGAATATAAAGAATATTTTAGATTACTTAAAGATAAAGACATAATAGATCTAAATAATGATAAGATAAAAGTTAATAAAGGAAGTAGTTATATAAATTTATATGGGGTAGTAGTACCGCTAGAATATTATCCATATTTTTTCAGTAACTATAGAAATAAAAATAAAGCTTTAGATAAAAATTTCATGGATGAAAGTTTAGGTAAAATAGATAAAAATAGCTACAATATATTACTTGCTCATAATCCATTCTTTTTTGAAAATTATTCTAATTGGGGAGCAGATTTGGTACTTTCAGGACATGTTCATGGAGGAATAGTAAGGATACCTAAAATAGGAGGGGTGCTTTCACCAAATAGAGAGTTTTTCCCAAAATACGATTTAGGTGAATATAATCTTAATGGATCTAAGATGATTTTAAGTAAAGGATTAGGCGGTTCTAAGGTAGTAATAAGAATAAATTGTAAGCCTGAAATAGTACAAATAAACTTAAAGTCAAAAAAATAGTACTTATAAATAAAAAAGTTCTAACTGTTATAGTTAGAACTTAAATGGTGCCGAATGTGGGACTCGAACCCACACGATAATACTATCAACAGATTTTGAGTCTGTCGTGTCTGCCATTCCACCAATTCGGCAAGTATTAGTATATAAATATTGTAGCAACTTAATGAAACGTTTGCAACATATTTATGGTTAATATACTTTTAATATTATGGTAATATAAATAGTATAAGAGTGGTATATAATAACTATTATACTAGATAGACAAAAACTAGGAGTGATAAATTTGAATAAGAGATTAATTATAATAGATGGGAACTCTATAATAAATAGAGCATTTTATGCATTACCAGAAATGACTAATAAGGAAGGGCTAAGAACAAATGCTATATATGGATTTACAACAATGTTATTTAAGATAATAGATACATATAAGCCTACTCACATGAGTGTTGCATTTGATAGAAAGGCTCCTACATTTAGACATTTAGAGTTTGATGAATATAAAGCTGGAAGAAAGAAAATGCCAGACGAATTAAGAGAACAATTTGAACCATTAAAAGATTTATTGGACAAATTTAATATAAATAGATTAGAAATAGATGGTTATGAAGCTGATGATATAATAGGAACAGTATCAAGGCTAGGTGAAGAAAATGGATACAATGTATACATAGTTACAGGAGATAAAGATGCTATACAGTTAGCATCAGATAAGACTACAACTTTAATAACTAAAAAAGGTGTAGGAGAAGTTGAAGAGTATAATTTTGATTCTGTAATGGAAAAATATGAAATGACTCCAACTCAATTTATAGACTTAAAAGGTCTTATGGGGGATAAATCGGATAATATACCAGGCGTACCAGGTATAGGTGAAAAAACAGGGATAAAACTTATTAAAGAATATTCTAGCATAGAAAATATAATAGAAAATGTAGAAAACCTAAAAGGTAGTGTGAAAAAGAAAATAGAAGAAAATAAAGAACTTGCCATAATGAGTAAGAGGTTAGCTACTATAATAAGAGATGTGCCTATAGAGATAAATCTAGATGATTTAGAATATGGAGATTATGATAAAGATAAGGTAATAGAATCATTTAGGAATTTAGGTTTTACAAGTTTATTATCTAGACTATCTAGTATAGATGGAGGAAATGAAACAGAGGAAATTGAGTCTAATTTAAATATAAAAAAATTAGAAAATATAGACGCATTTATAAATGATATTAAAAAAGAAGGAAAGCTATACATAGATACTGTAAGTAGACAAGGGAACATATTAGAAAAAAATATTATACATATTTTTATAAGTGTAGATGGAACTAATATATATTATATAAATGAAGAAGAGATAAATAAGCTAGAAGAAGTACTTGTAAGTAAGGAAGTAAAGAAATTTGGATATAATTTAAAAGAGGATTATATAGCTTTAAGACCTTATAATATAAAATTAGAGAACATGCACTTTGATATAACAATAGCAGAGTATTTAATAGATTCAGCATCATCTACATCTTATGAATGTAGTGCAATAGCTATGAAATATCTTACTAAAAAAGTTAAGTCAAAAGAAGAGTTGCTAGGTAAGGGTGTAAAAGCAAAAAAATATGAGGATTTAGAATTAGAAGAGCTATGTGATTATATAGGAAAAGTTATAAATACAGTATATGAAGTATATCCTATAATGGAAAAAAGCATAAAAGAAAGTGAAATGGATGGATTACTTTATCATGTTGAAATGCCTTTAGTAGAAGTTTTAGGTGAGATGGAATATCAAGGAATAAAGGTTGATAAAGAAAAATTACATGAATTAGGTATAGAATTTAAAACTATAATTAAAAAATTAGAACAAGAAATATATGATATAGCTGGAGAAGAATTTAATATAAATTCACCAAAACAATTAGGTGTTATATTATTTGAAAAGCTAGAATTACCTATAATCAAGAAAACTAAAACAGGGTATTCAACAAATGCAGAAGTATTAGAGAAGCTAAGGGATAAAAGTCCAATAATAGATAAAATAACAGAGTATAGACAAATTGTTAAGTTAAATTCAACTTATGTTGAAGGCTTATTAGCTATAATAAATCCATTAGATGGTAGGATACATTCATCATTTAATCAAACTATAACTACAACAGGAAGAATTTCATCAACAGAGCCAAATCTTCAAAATATACCTGTTAAACTTGAAATGGGAAGAAACATAAGAAAGGTATTTATATCAGATGAAAGTTGTAGCTTAGTTGATGCGGATTATTCTCAAGTAGAATTAAGAGTATTAGCTCACATGAGTCAAGATGAAACTATGATAGAAGCATTTAAAAACAATGAAGATATACATACAAAAACAGCATCACAAGTGTTTAATGTTAATATGGATGAAGTTACAAGTAAGCAAAGAAGTGATGCAAAAGCTGTAAACTTTGGCATAGTTTATGGAAAAAGTGATTTTGGACTATCAGAGGATTTACATATACCTGTAAAGCAAGCTAAAGAATATATAGAAAACTACTTTAATAAATATAGTAAAATAAAAGATTTTATGGATAAGGTAGTAGAAAATGCAACAGAAAATGGATATATAACTACTATACAAAATAGAAGAAGATATATTCCAGAACTTAAATCAAGTAACTTTATGCTAAGAAATGCAGGTAAAAGAGCTGCAATGAACGCGCCTATACAAGGTAGTGCAGCTGATATAATAAAAATAGCTATGGTAAATGTTTACAAGAAGTTAGAAGAAAGACAATTAAAGTCAAAATTAATACTTCAAGTACACGATGAACTTATAGTAGAAGCTTATGATGATGAAGTAGAAGAAGTTAAAAAAATAGTTAAAGATGAAATGGAAAATGCAGTTAACATGGATGTGCATTTAGATGTAGATTTAAATATAGGTAATTCTTGGTATGAAACAAAGTAGGTGAGTATATGCTAATATTAGGACTTACAGGGAATATAGGCTGTGGAAAAAGTAGCCTATCTAACATATTTAAGAGTAAAAACATAGAAGTAATAGATGCAGATATAATTTCAAGGAATATATTTGAAGATAATTTGCTTCTTGAAGAAGTATTCGATAAATTTGGAATGGATATAAAAAGAGAAGATGGGACTTTAGATAGAAAGGCACTTGGTAATATAGTTTTCAACAATGAAGAAAAACTTATAGAATTAAATAATTTAACCCATCCTAAAATTTATGAGAAGATAATTAGTAAAATTGAAGAATATAGGTTAAAACATAACGATATTATTTTAATTGATGGAGCATTATTAATTGAAGGTGGATATTTAGATGTAGTAGATAAATTACTAGTTGTAACATGTAATCAAGATATACAGATAGAAAGAATACAAAAAAGGGATAATTGTACAAAAGATGAAGCTTTAAGTCGCATAATGTCTCAAATGAGTCAAGAAGAAAAAATCAAATATGCAGACTATACAATAGATAATTCCTATTCATTTGAAGAATTAGAGATAAAAGCTAACCAACTCATTGAATATATAAAGGAGAATTGGTGTGAATAATAAAAAGATACTTATAATATTATCTATCTCATTGATTATATTAACTGGTTTTTTAATAGAAACTAAAACAATACATAAAATCTTATATCCTAAAAAGTATTCAGATTATGTAGAAAGATACTCAAAAGAATTTAATATAGAAGAAAATTTAGTCTATAGTATTATGAAGGCTGAAAGCAAATTTAAAAAGGATGCCATATCTAATAAGGGAGCGAAAGGATTAATGCAAATAAGTGATATAACTAGAAATTGGGCTATAGATGAGCTTAATCTAGAAAATAATATAGATATATTTGATCCTGAAACTAACATAAAAATAGGATGTTGGTATTTAAGTAAGCTATATAAAGAATTTGGAAACTTGGATTTAGTTGTAGCAGCATACAATGGTGGTTCAGGTAACGTTAATAAATGGCTTGGAAATAATGAGTATAGCAAGGATGGTAAAATGCTTCACAATATACCATTTACAGAAACATCTAACTATTTAGATAAAGTCAAAAATAATTATAAAAACTATAATAGTATATATGGCAAGGAAGGAAAAAACTAATGAAAAAAACTAAGGTTTTATCTATAATCCTAGTTATAGCAATGATTGTAGTAGGATGTAGTTCTAAAATTGAAACTGAAGATAAAAAAGAAAGTGGTAAGGGTGATATAAACTCAGATTATATAAATTTAACTATGGTAAAGCCCGAGACTATAAATCCTATATTAAACAAAGACAAGTCTGTTGGGTATGTAATGAATCTAATATATGATAGCTTATTTACAATAGACGAAAATTACAATGTAGTACCGCAACTAGTAAAAGAGTACTCAATTGAAAATGGTGGTAAGGAAATAAATATAAAACTAAAAGATGCAAAATGGCATGATAAAAGCCCAGTTACATCTAGTGATGTTAAGTTTACAGTAGATTTTATAAAAAAAAGTGAAGAAAATCCTTATAGTGAATTAGTGAAAAATATAAAATCAGTGCATATAATAAATGATAAAGAATTCAATATAAACTTAAATGAAAATTATTCATTTTCTATAGAGACACTTATATTCCCTATATTATCTAAAAATAATTTATCTTCTTTATCTAAAAAAGATATAACTAATAATAAGAATAATTTAATAGGAAATGGACCTTACAAAATAGAAAAATATGAAGAACGAGACGGAATGTTCTTAACTAAAAATGAAGATTATTATAAAGAAATACCAAGTACAGCCAAAGATATAAGAGTAGGTATAGTTCCAGATCAAGAGGCACAAGTTGCTATGGTTATGGCGTTAGATAGTGATATAGCCAAGGTATCTTTAAATGATTTAAGTAAATTTCATGAAACTGAATTTAATATTACTAAATATGAAGGACGAGATTATGAGAATATAATCTTTAATTACGATAATCCAATATTATTAGACTCTAACTTAAGAAAAGCTATAGCATATTCAATAGATAAGAAAAAAATATTAGAAGAGGCTTATATGGGGGATGCTAATATTGTGAATTTCCCACTTAATACAAGTTCAAAATATTACAACAAAGATATAAAATCTATTAATTATAATAAAGAAAAAGCTAAAGAATATTTAAGTAAAGTTAAGTTTGATGGTGATAAGAGTAACTCAAAAGATCAAAAAGAAAACAAAAGTAATACAAAGAGTAATTCACAGATAAACTTAAAAATAGTTGTAAATAAGAATAATACAGATAGGGTAAAGTCTGCACATATTATTTCAGAAAATCTAAAAGCTATAGGAATAAAATCTGAGGTGGATGAACTAGAAGGTGAAGATCTTGAAAAAGCTATTTCTGGGAAAAAATATGACTTAGCACTAGTTGGATGGGAACTATCATTTATACCTGATGCAACTCCTATAATAAAAAGTTTAGATTATAAAGATGAAAAACTTAATGACTATATGGCTTCTTTAACAAGAGCAACTAGCGAAAGCCAAGTTAAAGACATATATGATTCTATACAAAAATATGTAAATAACAATGTGCCTATGATAAGTTTAGTTATAAGAAATGATTATATGGTTACAAATAGTAGAATAGAAGGTAAAATACAACCAAATGATTTTGATGTTTATGAGGGTATAACAAATTTAACTATAAAAAATAAGTAAATTAATAAAAAAATAATTGACTTAAAAAAGCAAAAGTCATATCCTTTATAATATAAAGGATATGCGGAAATGGCGGAATAGGCAGACGCACTATCTTGAGGGGGTAGCGAGCTTATGCTCGTGCGGGTTCAAGTCCCGCTTTCCGCACCATTAGAAAGTAGACATTATGTCTACTTTTTTTATACAAGGATTTATATTGGAATTAAATATTATTAATTTTTTTGAGAAAAATATAGACACAAGTTATAAAAAGTATGATAAAATACCCTTATAGGGTATAAAAGGAGGTAATTACTATGAGAAAAAAATTACTTATAGATGGAATGAGCTGTGGACATTGTGTTAATCATTTAAAAACAGCATTAAGTGAAGATATACAAGGTGTAAATGTAATAGAAGTTAATCTAGAAGGTAAATATGCTATAGTAGAAATGGATGATTCAGTAAGTAAAGATGAATTAAAATCTGTTATAGAAGATATAGGTTATGAATTAGTTGGAATTGAATAAAAAAATATGCACAACTGTTAACTTACAGTTGTGCATATTTTTTTGTATATAATGTAAAAAATAATATTTTGAGCAATGGACAAAGTTATTTGCCACATGGGCGAAGTGAATTTTTTATATAAGATTTTTGAAATAAAAAAAGACTTCTATTGGGGGAAATAATAGAAGTCTAAATGGGGGAGATTGAGTATGTTTGATTTTACATTAATATTATGTCCTTATATCAATAATATATACATAAGCAATATAAAAAATAATTCATATAATTAGAAATCCAATAGCAAAATTCACAATTAAAAAAACTTTTGAATATAATATAAATAATTAAGGGGGGAGTGTCGTGGATGAAAGAGGATATAGAGATGATTTAAAAAAAATTGTACTTGAAATGACTCAAAAAGATTTAGAAGGAAATGCATCTCAGAGAGGTATAAAAAAATACCTTGAAGGAAATATAGATAAAATAATAAATGAAAATATAAAAAAAGCATCGAGTGATATGTCTTGTAACAATGTATATTTAAATATATTGAAAAATGGATCTAATGAGAAAAATATATCCTTAATTGTAAAGTCTATAAAATCAGAAGATTTGTTTAAATCCAAAAAAGAATTAATTAAGTTTGCTAGATACTTAGGTATAAATGCCACAACAAAAAACTCTTACAATAGTATATTAAGAAGAATAGCTAGCCATATTTATTCAAATAGAAGTGAGTATTCCAAAAGATATTTTTCATACCAAAGAGGAGATAGAGAATATATTTTAGAGCCTGAGAGAATAAAAGAAGACTTAATTGAAAGTTATAAATCAAAAGCTAGAAATGATATGAAGTCTATAGCTAAATTGCTAGAAATAAGTGTTGATGATGAAGATAATGCGGAGGATATAAGAAGAAAGGTTATAAATTATATTATGAAAGAAAAGTTAAATAAAAAATAAATATAAAATTAAAGACGTCTTTGAGACGTCTTTAATTTTATAAAAAGGCATATAATATAAAATAAAACTATGATAGGAGTTGATATGTATAAAAATCAGAAAGATAATAAGTCTTGTATGTGTATTTATATGTATAGCTATAAGTGTAGTTATAGAAATAGTTTATCTTCCACCTAAAAAAGAATTAAAAGTAGTTAGTTACAATATACATAGTGGGCTAGATAAAAATATGTTTCCTACATTATTTGATATTATAGATTTTTTAAGAGTATGTAACGCAGATATTATTTGTCTTCAAGAAGTAAATGAATCTGCTAAGGCTGGATTTCAAGTAAGTAGTTTTAAAGAAGAGTTAAAAATGTATTCTCATTTTGGTGCAAACGTAACAAAACTTGGATCTAATTATGGGTTGGTTACATACTCTAAATATCCTATAAAATATGAGAATCATATATATTTAAGTAGCAAAAGAGAACAACGGGGGATGCTTCATACAGTAGTAAATGTAAAAGGAAGTAAGTTAAATATTATAAACGTACATCTTGGGCTTGGGAATGAAGAAAGAGAGAGGCAGCTCAATGAACTTATAGAATTTATAAATACATTAAATAATGAACCATATATAGTTGTTGGTGATTTTAATCAAGGCAATATAGGTGTCGATAAAAATATTTTAAGAGATGTAGCTATAGAATTAGAAAAGTCAAACATATTAACCTTTGCAACGGGTCTTGATAGAATAGATTATATATTTGTATCTAATAATATTGAAATATTAGACTATAATGTGTTAATAAAGAGTATGTCAGATCATTACCCTATAATAGCTAAGATAAGGATATAAATTAATACAAAATAGTTATTTTCTATATTAAAGCCAAAAATTAATCATAATCTGTACAACCCTAAAATATATATTAGTAATAATAGTTTTAGGGGGGACAAACTAATGAATAAAAGAAAAACTATATATAGAGGTTTTAATAAAAGACGAAAGAAAAAAACGTTAAGATTAATTTTAATTATGATTCCTGTTATATCAATAGGAACATTTGGAGCTATTAAATTAAAAAATAGTGATATTGTAAAAGTTATGGATGAAAAGATTGCATCTCTTAAAAGTATAAATATTAAAGAGGACAAGTTTAAAGGATTTGAAGACTTTGGAATAAAAGAAGTTTCTGAAGAAAATAACAAAGAAGAAGTTGAAAAAAAAGTTGTAAAAGAAGCTAGTGAAAAAGTAGAAGGAGATGTTAAAGTAGCTATAGCAGATTCTTGGAGTTTATATACTATTCAAGTGGCATCAATAGATAATGAAAATGAAATGAATAAAATAGAAGCTAAATTGAATGAAAATAATTTACCTTTTTCTGTTATAGAAGTTGATGGAACAAAAAAAGTACAGACGTATTCATCATTTAGCAAAGATTCATTAAAAAATAATATAGATAGTGTTAAAAAAGTTTTTGATGATGCATTTATATCAGAACTTAAAGTACCAGTATTATCTATGAAGTATACAAGTAAGTACTCATATTTAGGTGAATTATCAAATTTTTTAAATGAATTGGTATCTAATTTTAAGTTAGAATCAGAATTTTGGGATAAAAGTAATGAAAATATTGATGTAAAAGAATATAAAAAAATATTAATAGATAGAAAAAATATAGTGGCTAATATGAAAAAAGAGGCCGATAAAATTGATTATAAACCAGCTGATTTATTTAAAGATAACCTAATTAAGTATGTAGAAGGTTTAGAGGAAAAAATAGATATGTCTATTGCATCTATAGACAAAGGAGAATATAGTATGGCAAAAAGCTTGTATTTATCATCAATGCAGGGATATTTTACATTTATAACATCAATAAGTAAGGCTTAAAAGGACTGTTTTATTAACAGTCTTTTTAAGTTGATAAAGTTTTAACAATAGTTAAGTTTTAATATGAGATATAGTATACTTATACTAAGGGATAGGAATGTTTAAATACATAAGTAAGGGGGTAAAGGAATGAAACTCTTAACTTTCAAAGGAGGAATACATCCTCCATATAAAAAAGAGTACTCAGAGAAAAAAGCTATTGAAATAGCTAAGTCACCAAAGGTAGTTTATATACCACTTCAACAGCATATTGGTGCACCTGCTAAAGAGATAGTTAAGGTTGGGGATTTAGTAAAAGTTGGTCAAAAAATAGGTGAGCAACAAGGATTTGTTTCTTGTAACGTACATTCTTCTGTATCTGGTAAAGTAATAGCTATAAAAGAACATGAATTAGCTGGTGGAAGAGGCACATGTATTGTTATAGAAAACGATTTTAAGGAACAAATACACGAAAGCATAAAACCTAAAGGGAATTTAGAAGATTTAAGTAAAGAAGAAATTGTATCAATAATAAAGGAGGCTGGAATAGTTGGTATGGGAGGAGCTACTTTTCCAACTCATGTAAAGCTATCACCACCACCAGATAAGAAAATTGATACTGTTATATTAAATGGAGCTGAGTGTGAACCATATCTAACAGCAGATCATAGGCTAATGCTTGAAAATCCAGAAGATGTAGTTTATGGATTAAAAGTACTTATGAAATCTTTAAATGTATCAAAGGGATATATAGGAATTGAAGTAAATAAACCTGATGCAATTTCTGCAATAGAAAAAGAAGCTCAAAAATATGATGATATTGAAGTTGTAGGTCTAGAAGTTAAGTATCCACAAGGGGCAGAAAAGCAACTTATATATGCATGTACTAAAAGGGAAGTTCCATCCGGTGGGCTACCTATGGATGCAGGGGCAGTAGTAAATAATGTGGGAACAGCAGCACAAATTGCTAAAACTATAAAAACAGGAATGCCATTAATAGAAAGAATTACTACTGTTACAGGTAGTTGTATAAATGAACCAAAAAATTTAGTTACAAAAGTTGGAACACTAGTATCAGAGATAATAGACCAATGTGGAGGCTTTAAAGAAGATAAGATAGTTGGGAAGGTAATAATGGGTGGTCCAATGATGGGACTAGCGCAGTATACAATAGACATACCTACAAATAAGGGAACATCAGGTATATTATGTTTAGACGATGAAGAGTCTAAAACACCAAAACCACAAAACTGCCTAAGATGTGGTAAATGTCTAACAGTATGTCCAGCATTTTTACAACCGTTATATATAAGTGCTTATTCTTTAAAAAATGATTTTGAAAGTGCAGAAAGTTATAGAGCTTTAGATTGTATAGAGTGTGGATCTTGTTCATTTGTTTGTCCAGCAAGAAGACCGCTACTTCAATCAGTAAGGAATGCAAAAAGGGAAATTATTTCAAATAGAAGAAAAGAATCAGCTAAAAAATAATTGGGGCTAGGGGGAATTTAAATGAATAATAAATTGATTGTATCGTCTTCTCCGCATGTGAGAAGTAACCAAGATACGTCTTACATAATGAAACAAGTAATAATAGCTTTACTACCTGCTATGGCATCAGCAGTGTTTCTTTACAGATTAAGTGCATTAAATGTAATTTTCTTCTGTACAGTAGGAGCAGTAGGATGTGAATTTTTATATCAAAAATTAACTAAACAAGATGTTACTATAGGAGATTTTTCAGCAGTAGTTACAGGAATATTATTAGCATTTAATGTGCCAGCATCTCTTCCATGGTGGATGTGCATATTAGGCTCAGCGTTTGCTATAATAGTGGTTAAAATGGTTTTTGGTGGAATAGGAAATAACTTTTTAAACCCAGCATTAGGTGCAAGAGCATTTTTACTTGCATCATTTCCAGTAGCTATGACAGCTTGGACAATACCTGGAGTTAACTGGGTAAGTTCGGGAAATATAGATGCATATACAACAGCGACTCCATTAAGTTTTCTAAAAAGTGGAGCAATAGGCATATCAGAATTAACATCAAATGGAATTAGCCTAACAGATATGGTAATAGGTAATATAGGAGGATGTATAGGGGAAACATCATCTATATTCATAGTACTAGGTGGGCTTTATCTAATCTATAAGGGAATAATAAATTACATAATTCCAGTATTTTACATAGGAACAGTTTTTATATTAGCATTTATACTAGGAGGATTTGACATAAACTTTGCTATATATCAATTAGCGGCAGGTGGACTTATGTTAGGTGCATTTTTTATGCTTACAGATTACACAACATCACCTATGTCCAAAGCAGGTCAAATTGTTTATGCTATTTTAGCAGGAGTTATAACTATAGTTATAAGAATGTATGGTGGATACCCAGAAGGAGTTTCATATTCTATATTATTAGCCAATGTAGCTACTCCACTTATAGACAAATACATGAAAGGTAGAGTATTTGGGGAGGTGGCTAAATAATGAAAAATATATTAAGGCTAGGAGCCATATTATTTACAATATGTGCAGTAGCAGCTTTAGCACTTGGGTTTATAAATCAAATAACAGCGCCAATTATTGAAGATAGAAATATACAAGCAAACAATGAATTAAGACAATTAGTGCTTGAAGACGCAACAGAATTTAAGCAATTAGATAAAAAGGTAATAGAAAATATCGATGGATTAGAAGAGGGGATAGTATCAGAAGTATATGAAGGTATTAGTGGAAGTGATGTTGTTGGATATACTATAAAAACTTTACCTAGCGGATATGGTGGGGTTATGGAAGTTATAGTAGGGATATCAAAAGATGGAAAAATAACAGGAGTAAATATTGGAAATATGGCTGAAACTCCAGGGCTTGGAACGAAAGCAAATGAACCTAATTTTAAAGGGCAATTTAGTGAAAAAGAAGCCAAAGAACTTAGTGTAGTAAAAGGTAGTGCAACAAGTGATAATCAAATAGCTGCGATTTCAGGGGCTACAATAACATCTGAAGCTGTAACTAGGGGAGTTAATGCAGCAATAAAAGTATTTAATGAAAGCTTGAATAAATAGGGGGAAGAATATGAGATTAGGTAAAATATTCAAAAATGGTTTAATAGATGAAAACCCAGCCTTTGTCCAAGTAATAGGTATGTGTCCAACATTAGCTGTTACAACATCAGCTATAAACGGATTAGGTATGGGATTATCTACAACAGCAGTTTTGATTTGTTCAAATATAGTTGTTTCATTAATTAGAAAGATAGTGCCAGATAAAATAAGAATACCAGCATTTATAGTAGTAATAGCAACGTTTGTTACAATAGTTGGTATGCTTTTAAAGGCATATGTGCCTTCACTTGATAAAGCACTAGGGCTTTTTATACCTTTAATAGTTGTAAACTGTTTAATATTAGCACGTGCAGAAAGTTTTGCATCTAAAAATGGTTCTGTTGAATCAGCTGTAGATGGATTAGGTATGGGACTTGGGTTTAGTTTAGCATTAACAGTTTTAGGAACTATAAGAGAAATACTTGGAAATGGAAGTATATTTGGAATGAGTATATTTGGAGCTTCATTTGAACCTATATTGCTATTTATACTTCCTCCTGGAGCCTTTTTAACATTAGGTTTTCTTTTAGCAGGATTTAATAAAATAAGAAGTAAAAAAGCGTAGGGGGGTGGATTAAATGAATTTAGTACTTATATTTTTAAGTGTAGTTCTTGTTAATAACGTTATAACAAGTCAGTTTTTAGGTATATGTCCATTCTTAGGAGTTTCTAAAAAAGTTGATACTGCATTAGGTATGGGAGCAGCAGTTACTTTTGTTTTAACATTAGCATCAATAATAACATACTTTATACAAGAACTATTGGTTATAACTAATAATGAATTTTTACAAACTATAGCGTTTATACTAGTCATAGCATCTATAGTTCAATTTGTTGAGATGGTAATACAAAAAATGAGTCCAGCCTTATATCAAGCGTTAGGTGTATTTTTACCATTAATAACAACTAACTGTGCAGTTTTAGGTATAGCTTTAGTGAATGTAAATGAGGGGTATAACTTAATTGAAACTATAGTTAACGGATTTGGTGCAGGTATAGGATTTACATTAGCTATAGTATTATTTGCGGGAATAAGAGAGAGATTAGAACTAGCAGATATACCAGAAAGTTTTAAAGGGTTCCCTATAACACTTATATCAGCAAGTTTAATGTCTATTGCTTTTTTAGGATTTGCTGGATTAATAAAGTTATAAAATAGGGGGGATAATATGTCTATACTTAATTCGATTTTTGTTTTAGGAGGTATGGGACTTATATTTGGAGCAATACTTGCATATGCTTCTAAAAAGTTTTATGTTGAGGTAGATGAAAGAGTTGAAAAAATATTAAGTATACTTCCAGGAGCTAATTGTGGAGGATGTGGATTTCCAGGATGTGGGGGATTAGCAAATGCAATAGTAGAAGGAAATGCCCCTGTAAATGGATGTCCTGTTGGAGGTTCTGATTGTTCTTTAAAAATAGGAGAAATAATGGGAATATCATCTCAAGAAGGTGAGAAAGAAGTAGCAAAGGTTATATGTAAAGGAAGATGTGATGTAGCAAAAGATAAATATACATATGAAGGTATTTATGACTGCAGATCAGCAGCTACATTGAACTCTGGAGCTAAATTATGCAAATATGGATGTTTAGGTCTTGGAACATGTAAAGATTATTGTAAATTTGGTGCTATATCTATAATAGATGGATTAGCAGTAATAGATGAAGAAAAATGTGTAATGTGTGGAAAATGTATTGAAGTTTGTCCAAAGGGAATAATATCGAAAAAGCCAGCAAAACAAGAAATTGTAGTTGAATGTAACAGTAAAGATTTTGGAAAAGAAGTTAAGGAAAAATGTAGTGCTGGATGTATAGGATGTGGAATTTGTGCTAAGGCATGTAAATTTGATGCAATAGAATTTGAAAATAAAATTGCTAAAGTAAACTATGATAAATGTGTAGGGTGTATGGTATGTGTTGAAAAATGCCCAACAAAAGTTATAAAAGGTAGCTTAGAAAATAGAAAAAAAGTTATGATAGAAGAAAGCTTATGTATAGGTTGTACTATTTGTAAAAAGCAATGCAAGTTTGACGCCATAGAAGGTGAATTAAAAGGTAAGCATAAAGTTGATAAGGAAAAATGCGTTGGATGTCATTTATGCTTAGAAAAATGTCCTAAAAAGGCTATTAAAACTATATAATATGGATAAGATAAAGGTATGGTTTTTTCCATACCTTTATTTTTTATGGAATTATAATAAGTTTATAAATAAATAAAATCTACTCATTGAAATATAACAATTATGTTACAAAAATCGTTCGACATTTGTGTTGAATTTTTTACAATATAATGATAGACTAAATAAGTACAATTCTAAGTACCAAATGAGGTGATAAAATGAATATAATCTTAGCATCAGCATCTCCTAGAAGGAAAGAAATTCTAGAAAATATCAACGTAAAATTTGATATAGTTAAAAGTGATATAGATGAGGTTATATTAGAGGATGAGTTACCACCTCAAGTGGTAATGAGACTTGCATTTGAGAAAAGTATGGATGTAGCAAAATCTAATCAGGAGTCTTTGGTTATAGGAGCAGATACAATTGTTGTGTTTAATAACACAATATTAGGGAAACCAAAGGACAAAGAAGATGCTAGAAATACTATTAAGTTATTATCTGGAAATACTCATGAAGTAATAACAGGTATTAGTTTAATTAATTTAAGTGCAAATAAAAAAATAATCGATTATGTAGTTAGTAAAGTTAAATTTAAGGACTTATCAGAAGATGATATAAATGATTATATTAATACTGGTGAGTCATTAGATAAAGCTGGAGCATATGGAATTCAAGGGTATGGATCATTACTAATTGAGGAGATACAAGGTGATTACTTCAATATAGTTGGATTACCTATATCAAAGTTAAGTGATTTAGTCAAAATGCACTTTGATATAAACTTTTTTTATGGAGGATGATATAACTGAAGGACTCTTTTGATGTTAAAATGACTTTAAAGAATATGACATTAGAAGAAAGACCTAGAGAAAAGATGCTTGTTAAAGGAGAAAAATGCTTATCTAATTCAGAGTTGTTAGCAATTATTATCCGAACAGGCACTAAATCAAAAAATGCTATTGAATTAGCTAATTATATCATAAATAAAGACACTCAAGGTATAAGATACCTAAAGGATATGACCATAGAAGAGTTATGTGAAATAGATGGAGTAGGACTATCTAAAGCAACGCAAATAAAGGCAGCGCTAGAACTAGGGTCTAGAATCGCTAGTTTTAAGCCTAGTCGATATAAGGTAAAAAACCCTTGGGATATATACAAGTATTATATGGATATTTTAAGATATGAAAAGCAAGAGGTTTTTAAGGTGGTTCTTTTAAATACGAAAAATGAAATAATATCAGATGTAGAAGTATCAAAAGGTACTTTAAATTCTTCTTTAGTACATCCAAGAGATGTATTTAGAGAGGCTATAAAACGAAGTACAAATAAGATAATTCTAATGCACAATCATCCATCTGGTTCTGTCGAGCCATCAAATGAAGATAAAAACATTACATCAAGACTTATTAAGTGCGGAGAACTAATAGGAATAGAAGTAATAGATCATATAATCATAGGTGACGGATTATATTTTAGCTTTAAAGAGAGTATGATAATCTAATTGGATATAGTAAGGAAGGAGAATTAAGTATGTCTAAGGAAAAAAAAGAAAAAAAAGAGAAAAAAGGGTTAATGTCGATGTTTGGATTTAAAAAGATGACAAAGGATATGGGTATAGATTTAGGTACAGCAAATACTTTAGTTTATATAAAAGGACAAGGTATAGTAGTAAGAGAACCATCTGTTGTTGCTATAAGAGATGATAGCAAGGAAGTTTTAGCAGTTGGAGAAGAAGCTAAAAAGATGATAGGTAGAACACCAGGTAATATAGTAGCTATAAGACCTATGAAAGATGGGGTTATAGCTGATTTTGATGTTACATCAGCAATGCTTAGTTACTTTATACAAAAAGCAGCAGCTAAAAAGGGTGTAGTAAGTCCTAGAATAGCAATATGTGTACCTTATGGCGTTACAGAAGTAGAAAAAAGAGCTATAGAAGAAGCTGCAAGACAAGCAGGAGCAAGGGATGCATACTTAATAGAAGAACCTATGGCAGCTGCTATAGGAGCTGGTCTTAGAGTTGAAGAGCCAGAAGGAAATATGGTTGTAGATATCGGTGGAGGTACTACTGAAATAGCTGTTATATCTTTAGGAGGTATAGTTACTGCTAAGTCAATAAGAATTGGTGGGGACGAGTTTGATGAGTCTATAGTAGCATATGTTAAAAAAGAATATAACTTAGCTATAGGGGAAAGAACAGCTGAAGATGTTAAAATAAGCATAGGATCAACATTTAAAGGTGATCAAGAAACTAATATGCAAATAAGAGGTAGAGACTTAATATCAGGTCTTCCTAAAACAATAGAAATAGGATCAGCAGAAGTTAGAGATGCTTTAAAAGAGCCTATAAACTCAATAGTAGATGCGATAAAATCAACTTTAGAAAAGACACCACCAGAATTAGCATCAGACATAATGGAAAATGGAATAATGTTAACTGGAGGGGGAGCATTACTTAGAGGTCTTGATAAGTTAGTTAAACAAGAAACAGGCATGCCTGTTACAATAGCAGAAAGCCCACTAGATTGTGTTGCTTTAGGTACTGGTAAATCAGTAGAAGACCAAGAAATATTTGAAAAAGTATTAATGATGAATGCAAGAAAGTAATTAAAAGTTGGTGATATCTTTGAGATTTGATAACAATAAAAAAGGGAAGAAAAAGATCAACGTTAAAGTGATAGCAACAGGAACTGTTGCTATCACTTTAATTGGAATTATAGGAATATCAATAGGTAAATTTTCAGGTAGAAATCCAATAGGTCCTGGACCTATTTTAGATGCTGTATCTGCTGTAGAATCGACATTTAATAAAGGTTTTAAATTCCTAGGTGATGGCCTTGGTGATCTAATTAATTATAAGAAAAATGCTAATAAAATAGATAAGCTAGAAAAAGAAAAGAATGAGTTAAAATTAGAAATAGCTGAATTGAATAAAAAACTAGATGAAGTAGAATCACTAGAAAGTTTAAAAAAATCATTAAACTTTATAGACGAAAAGTACGAAGCTAAGTCTGTAGCAGCTAGTGTTGTCTCAAAAAATGATGGCAATTGGTACGAAAGTTTTGTACTAAGCGCTGGTAGTGCAGATGGAGTTAAAAAAGATAGTTTAGTAGTAAATGGTAATGGTTTAGTTGGTATGGTATATGAAGTTTCTAAAAACTATAGCAAAGCAGTTTCATTACTTGATAGTAAATCATCAGTAAGTTTTAGACTATTAAAAGACTCTAAATTTAAAGGCGTATTAACTCAAAACTCTACTTTAGATAATAAGGAAAACTACAAAAATAAAGGATATTTATATGGATATATGTTTGATAGTAATTATGATGTAATCCCAGGAGATGTAATTGTAACATCAGGGCTTGGGTTATATCCAGAAGGTATACCTATAGGTGAAGTTGATAAAGTTATAGATGACAAGAATAAATCTATGAAATCTGTAGTTGTTAAACCTTATGCTGATTTTAAAAATATAGATGATGTTAAAATCATTGAACCTAGAAATATAAGATAAAGGAGACTATAGATATGAAAAGAGTTTTACTTTGTCTTTTAGGTATTTTGTTAGTTATAGTAGAAGGTAGTGTTACTAACTATATAAATATATTTAGCGTGAGCTTTAATATAGTAATAATATATATGACTATTATATCTCTGTATTTAGATGAATTAGAAGCAGGTATAATAGGTGCTATAGTAGGTTTAACTAAAGATATAGCCGTAGGTGGAATATTTGGAGTTAATGGTTTAATATTATTTTTAACTTCTTACACAATAAGCCATTTAAAAGATAAAATATACAAGGAAAGTAGTATGACTATATTTGCGCTAGTTTTTTTAACTACGCTAGTTGATTCTATTGTAAATATAGCAACCACTATCTTGGTTTATAATAGCTATGGAATAGTTAAGTTACTGATTGTAGGAATTTTAATAATGCCTACTTTAAATAGCCTTTTAAGTATTATTTTATACAAAATATCTAAAAAATCTATATTAAAACTAAAAGAAGATTAGTTGGTGATTTAATGGAGAAAAACAAAAAGATAGATAGATTATTGATAATAAAGAGAATCATCATATGTGTATTTATAGTTATTTCCTTTAAAATATTATATATGACTATTTTTAGACATGACTATTATAAAGAATTAGCTGAAAATAAGACATATAAGGAATTACCTATAAAAGCTCCAAGGGGAGAAATAAGAGATAGATATGGACGTCTAATTGCAGGAAATAAAAATTTATTTACTGTACAAGTATCTGCAGATGGTATAAGCAAAAAAGGCGCAGATGGTAAGCCTATGGCTAATGAAATATCATTAGACATAATTAATCTTTTAGAGTCTAATAAAGAGCAATATATAGATGAATTCCCTATATACTTTAAAAATGGTAAATTCTATTATACGTTTGATGATAAAATAGATAAATACAAAGAAGAAGAAGGTATACCAAAAGAATTAAATGCTAAAGAAAGTTTCTACTTTATTGTAGATAAGCTAATTAGTGAAGGTGTACTTACGAAAGAAGATAGAAATTTAGACCCTAGTAAGCTACAAAAAAAGCTTAATGAAAATGGAGAATATCCTCCTATACTTGTAAGTAAATGGATGTTTACTGAAGAAAAGAATAAAAAAGATTGGTTAGAAAGCTATAAAATAAAAAATCCTGATATTAGTGCTAAAAATGCATTTAGAGATATTAGAAATGACTATAAGATAGACCCTAAGCTAAGTAATACGGACGCTAGAAAAATACTTATAGTTAGAGACCTTATAAAATCTCAAGGTTATTCTAGATATAATCCAGTTACCATTGCAAAAGATATAAATCAAAATACAATATCTCAAATTGAGGAAAAAGGAATGGAACTTCCAGGGGTATCTGTGGCAGTAGAGCCAGTTAGATATTACCCAGAAACAAATTTAGCTTCTCACATAATAGGTCATATGGGTAAAATGCCATATAATCAAGAAGAGAAATATCTAAATCCTGAAAAAGAAGGTAAAAAGTACTCAAAGGGAGATACAGTAGGTATAACTGGTGTTGAAAAGAGTTATGAAGAGAAGCTTAAAGGTGTTGATGGGCATAAAAAAGTTCAAGTAGATGCACTAGGTAGAGTAACAAAAGAACTAGATGTACAAGAACCGCAATCAGGAGATACTGTATATCTAAGTATAGATAAAGACCTACAAGAAGTAGCTCAAGATGTATTAAAGAGAACTATAGATGTAGCTAGAACAGCAGGAACTTTCAAAAGTCCTTTTGGAAATAAAAGTTTTTCACAAGCTGCACCTCGTGCAAATTCAGGAGCTGTAGTAGCTATAGATGTAAAAACTGGGGATGTATTAGCTATGGCTAGTTATCCAGATTACGATCCTAATAAATTTGTAAATGGTATATCTTATGAAGACTATGAAAAATTACAACCTAAAAATAAAAATGATGTACTAGCACCTAACGCTCAAGTAAACTTAGCTACTCAAGGGGTATTCCAACCAGGTTCTACATTTAAAATGGTTACAGGTATGGCAGCTATAGATAATGGAATGAATCCAAATTACACAATAAATGATCCAGGTGTTATAATGCTTGGAAATAGACCATTTGCCGATTATGTATGGCATAAGTCAAGAAGTAATCATGGAGCAACAAATTTATACAAAGCTATACAAGAATCATGTAATATCTACTTCTACACAATTGGTAGTGGTGAAAATAGAGTAGGTGGGAAAGACCCTAATGTAAAAATAGGTCCAAATGATACTCTTAAATATGCTAAATTATTTGGATTAGATGATTATACAGGTCTTAATGACGAAATAGATGAAAAAAAGGGTAGTGTACCAAGTATAGAAACTAAATTAAAATCAGCTAAAGCTTTACTTAGAACATTTTTAGAGAAAGAAATGAAAAATAAGTTTACTGATATAACTAAGGAAAAGAATGAAGCTGAGTATGAAAAAAGAATAGATGAAATTGTTAGTTGGGCAGACGAACCAACTACAGTCACTAGAGGTGAAGCTATTGAAAGGCTTGCTAAGTTAAATGTTAAAGAAAAAGACATAGAGCCTTTAGCTGATGAAATAGTGTTTAATCACTTAAAATTTGCTAAATGGAGTATAGCAGATACATTTAACTTATCTATAGGACAAGGTGAGAATCAATATACGCCAGCTCAAATGGCAAGATATACTGCAGCCATAGCAAATGGTGGTGATTTAGTTGATTTATCAGTTATAAATAGAGTTGTACCTAGTGATTATAAATCTGTTGATATTGATGAAAATAAAAAAGAAAAGATACCATTTAAAAATAGTGAAAATCTAAAGCATATAACTGAAGGTATGAAGAGAGTTACGACTTCAAGTTCTGTTAAGAGTTTATTTAAGAACTTCCCTGTTAGTGTAGCAGCAAAAACAGGAACAGCTGAAAAAAGTGGTAAGATACCTACAGAAAATGAGGTTGATTATTTAAAAAGCCATATGGGATCTTATGGAGTGGCTTTAGATCAAGCGCTAAGTCTTGCGGAAACTCTTAAAGAGGGAAGAGAGCAAGAGTTATCAGAGGAAAGAGAAAAAGAGTTAAAAGAAGAGCTAAAATCTAAAGATATAACTGAAGAAAGAAAGAAAGAAATAGAAGAAGAATTAAAAGAAGGTGTAAGCGTTAAATTAGATAAAAATGATGATAAAATAAACGCTGCATACCTAAGAAAAGCTATAAAACAATTAAACCCTAAAATAACAGATAAAGAAATAGATAGATACAAAGCAGATTATGATTCTTTTGCATGGAGTGTAGGGTTTGCACCAGCAGATGATCCAGAGATAGCAGTTGTATGTATGATACCTCAAGGTGATTCAAGTACTTATGCAATGTTACCTGTAAGAGAGTTAATAGGAACATATCTTGGATTGACAGATGATTATTTAGCAGCTAATAAAGGTACTGCTAAGAAAGAAGAAAGTAGTAATAAATCGAATAATGATGATATAAATTTTGCTTCTCAGATGAAAAAATAAGAGGAAAAAAATATTTTTTGAAGAATATATAAAAATGATACATTACTCTGGAGGTTGTTATGTCTTTTAAAGAGTTTAGTACCAGAGAACTTGTGGAGTTCAAAGGTATCAAAAGAGGGATAATTGTAAATATAAAGAAAGAAGCCTCTTTTGAAGAAATAAAACAAAGTATAATAAACAGGCTAGAGTCATCAGTAGGATTTTTTAATGGAGCTAAAATATGTGAGATTAATTGCGATTGTTTAAGTGATATACAAATTTTAGAGATAAAAGAACACATATCATCAAGGTTTGATGTTGAATTTATTGATGATGAGTATAAAAAAGAAAAGTATGAATTTAAAACAAAATATGTCAATAATCTAAGATCTGGTGAAAACATAGAGTTTGATGGAGATGTAGTAGTTATGAATGATATGAAATCAGGATCACAAGTAAGCTCAAAGTCAAATGTAGTAGTTATGGGAAATGTAGATCCAGGTGCAAGAATAGTAGCTAATGGAAATGTTATAATAATGGGAAGTGTTAAGGGGTTTGTCCATGCAGGTTCAGATGGAAATGAAAGTGCTTATGTAGTAGCTAACCACCTAGATGCTAGAATATTACAAATAGCAAATAATATAGCTGAAGCTCCAGAAGATGAGTTTTTTGAAGGAAAAACAATTAATCCAGAAATAGCTTTTGTAAGCGATGGAACTATAGTCATAGAAAACTATTCAAATAAAGTTTAAAAATAAGTATTAATCCATAGGGGGTAGTAACATGAGTGAAGTTATTGTCATAACGTCTGGTAAAGGCGGAGTAGGAAAGACTACTACCGCAGCAAACTTAGGAACTGCTTTAAGTTTGGAAAATAAAAAAGTAGTTATAGTAGACGCAGATATTGGTCTTAGAAATTTAGATGTAGTAATGGGACTTGAAAATAGAATTGTTTATGATATTGTTGATGTTGTAGAGGGAACATGTAGATTAAAACAAGCTTTAATCAAAGATAAAAGATTTGAAAATTTATATTTACTTCCAGCAGCTCAAACAAGAGATAAAAATGCAGTATCTGTTGAGCAAATGCATGATTTATGCCAAAAACTTAGAGAAACATTTGATTATGTATTAATAGATTGCCCTGCCGGTATAGAACAAGGATTTAAAAACGCCATAGCAGGAGCAGACAGAGCGATAGTAGTAACTAATCCGGAAGTTTCTGCAGTAAGAGATGCAGATAGAATAATAGGATTATTAGAAGCCAATGAGATAAAAACTATAGAATTAGTGATAAATAGAATAAGACACGATATGGTAAGACGTGGAGACATGATGGACAAGCAGGACATAATAGAAATATTGGCTATAAAGCTATTAGGATTAGTTCCAGATGATGAAAGTATAATTGTATCTACAAATAAAGGTGAACCTGCAATACTTGATTCAAAATCATTAGCAGGACAAGCTTACAAAAATATAACACAAAGAATATTAGGTAATGATGTACCTATACTAGAAATAGAAGCAGAAAGTGGATTTTTTAGCAAAATAAAGAAGATGTTTGGTATGGCTAAGTAGCAAAGGGGGGAGTATATTCATGTTAGACTTATTTAAAGTTTTTTCAAATGAATCTAAAACTAGTAAATCAGTAGCAAAAGAAAGATTAAAGTTAGTTTTAGTGCATGATAGAGCGGATTGTTCTCCAAAGTTTTTAGAGCTTATAAAGACAGATATACTTAAAGTAATAGCGAATTATGCTGAAATAGAAGAAGATGGACTGGAAATTAAAATGTCTAAAACCAGAGGAGAAGATGATGATATGCCAGTATCTGCATTAATCGCTAATATACCACTAAAGAATTTAAAGGATAGAAATATATAATAGACTAAATGGGGGATTGTTAAGTCCCCCATATTTTAATATACTAAATATAAGACAAAAGACATTAGGAAGTTGGTGAAAATGTGATTGAATATAAGTCAACCGTTAAGTTAATAAAACAACTAGACTGGAAGCTAATAGCTACTGTTTTAGCAATATTTGGATTTGGATTAGTTGTATTAAGTAGTGCAACTCATGCCCATATGACAGGAAATTATGGACAGATATACAAACAAGGATTAGGTTTTGGCCTAGGTATGGTTATGGTCATTGGAATATTATTAATAGACTATAATTTTTTAGGAAAGTACTATAAGGCTTTATATATAGTTAGTTTAATTTTACTGGCTATAGTATTAATACCAGTAATTGGTGCGTCAAGAGGAGGAGCTAGATCTTGGTTAAATTTAGGTCCTTTAGATTTTCAAACTTCAGAAATAGTTAAGTTTACATTTATATTAAGCTATGCAAAGATAGTAGAATCAAAAAAAGGTAAACTTAATAATTTAAAGGAGATAATACCTGTTGTGATGTATGCAGTTCCTTTTATAGGATTATTATTTGCTCAGCCAGACTTAGGTACAGCTATAGTATTTAGTTGTATAATAGGTGGAATGCTATTTACAGCAGGGCTTGATATGAAACTGATAAAAAGAGTTATAATAGGTGTTTTAGTAGCAGCACCACTTATGTATATGGTAATGGCGCCGCATCAAAAGGAAAGAATAGATGCTTTCTTACATCCTGATGATCCAACTAAAAAGGGTAATTATCAGGTTATGCAGTCAATGATAGCTATAGGGTCAGGAGGAGTAACAGGTAAAGGACTATACGGTGGTACACAAAGCCAGGAGGATTTCTTACCTGTTCAGGAAAGTGACTTCATATTTGCAGTCATAGGAGAAGAACTAGGAGCTATAGGTATGATAGCTGTTTTAGTTTTATATGCAATATTCTTGATACGAATGCTTATTATAGCAAAAGAAGCAAAAGATTTTTATGGAACCTTAATTGTAGTTGGGGTTATGAGTATGTTTGCATACCAGATAATACAAAATATTGGTATGACAGTAGCTTTAATACCGGTTACAGGGGTAACATTACCATTCATAAGTTATGGAGGAAGTTCACTTTTAACATCTTTAGCAAACTTAGGACTGGTACTAAATGTATGTATGAGAAGAAAGAAAATTAACTTTTAGATAAAGTCAAAATATAAACGGGAGGGAATATGAATATAGCATTAATAGCACATGATGAAATGAAAAATACAATGGTAGGATTTTGTATAGGATATGAAGAAATTCTTAAAAAGTATAAGGTATATGCAACTGGAACAACTGGAAAAATAATAATGGATGCTACAGATATTAATATAACTAGATTGGCTTCAGGACCTTTAGGAGGAGATCAGCAAATAGGATCATTAGTAGTTTCTCAAGATATAGATTTAGTGATCTTTCTAAGAGATCCTCTTACATCTCAAGCTCAT
>ERZ1463036.15-NODE-15-length-43762-cov-44.086577_pt1 | contig 43762 bp, 41 predicted proteins | sample MGYA00564485_ERZ1463036 | MGnify/ENA primary metagenome ERZ1463036 (study PRJEB39244, sample SAMEA3635127) | Helicobacter pylori | study: EMG produced TPA metagenomics assembly of PRJEB11511 data set (Assembly of a 5300-year-old Helicobacter pylori... | reverse complement strand
TAAGCTTTGGATCTGAAATATTAGAAAGGCAAGGGTTATATATAGCTGGAAAGGATAATGAATTATTTAAGAAAGTAACCATAGAAGAAAACAATGAAAAAGTTAATTTCTATTTAATTCCATATAAGGATCCAGCAGTTATAAGAAAACTTACAGAAAATAAAAATATAAAAAGCCATAATGATGCTATGATTGAGATTTTAAATAAAATAAAATTAGGTATAAATTTTAATGAAATAAATTTTATAGTAGCTCATGGATATGTAACTATGTATAGAGATAAGGCAAAAAATTTAAGTGATGAAGAAATGTATAAAGTAGCAAATCTTGAAGTTTCGGAATCTGAAAGACCTTTGTCTATTGGAGGAGCAGAGCTTATAGATTGTAATATATTTAATGAATTTGATTATGTAGCGCTTGGACATCTTCATGGAAGACAGAAAATTTCAAGAGATGAAGTTAGATATTCAGGTTCGCTTCTTAAGTATTCTTTTTCCGAAGTCAATCAAAAAAAAGGGGTTACTTTAGTAAATATAAATAAAAATAAAGAAATTACTATAGATTTAAAAGAGCTTAAATCAATTAGAGATTTAAGAATAATAAAAGGAGATATAGAAGAACTTATAGAGCTTGGAAGAAGTGATGAAAGAAAAGAAGATTATATACAAGCTATTCTTACAGATGAAGGTGAAATTATAAATCCAATAGAAAAATTAAGATCTATATACCCAAATATTATGTTAATAACTAGAGAAAAGAAAAGAAGCTATGATGCAAATAGTACATCTGCAAAGAAGGGATATAAAAATAAGTCTGAAAAAGAGCTTTTTAAAGAGTTTTATGAATCTTTAGGAAATGGAGAATTTACATTAGAAAAAGAAAAATTAATAGATGAAACTATAAATAGAGTTTTAAAAAAGGAGGTGTAGAGTATGAGACCTATAAATTTAGTAATATCAGCATTTGGACCTTATGCTAAGGAACAAAATTTAGATTTTGAAAAGTTAAACGGAAGGAATATCTTTGTTATAACAGGAGCTACTGGTGCAGGAAAGACAACTATATTTGATGCAATAAGTTATGCTTTATATGGTGAAGCAAGTGGAGAAAGTAGAGAAAATGACTCTTTAAGAAGTCATTTTGCAGATACAAATACAGAAACTTTTGTTGAATTAGAATTTGAACTAAAAGGAGATGTATATAAAATTAGAAGAAGTCCTAAACAACCTAAAAAGAAAATTAGGGGAAATGGATTTACAGAAAAAGATTCAGAAGCAATACTTGATTTACCAAATGGTAAAACAATAACTGGAATAAATAATGTAGATAAAAAAATAACAGAAATTCTTGGTATAAATAAAGCTCAATTTAAGCAGATAGTTATGTTACCACAAGGTGAGTTTAAGAAGTTACTTCTTGCAAATTCTGTTGAACGTGAAGATATATTTAGAAAAATATTTAATACTTATAATTTTGAAAGTATACAAGCTGATTTGAAAGAAAAAGCTATAAAAATAAGCAAAGAAAGAAATTTTTGCAAACAAAAAATGGAGGTTCATTTAGGAAATATTATAGGAGAAAATAATATAGAAGTTGGGGAATATATTGACTTTCTAAGGGTTATAGAGGAACTTACAGAGCTTATAAAGAGTGAGCAAAATATATATAAGGATAAAGAAAAAAAAGTTGAAGAACTAAATTTAGAAATAAATAAAAAAAGAGTTGAAAAATCTTTATTAGAACAGAATAATAATTTGATAATGGAGAAGCAAAATACTAAAAATAAATTAAATGAATTAATTTTAATGGAAGATGAGTTTAAAAATAAAAAAGTTATAAGTGAAAAAGCCAAAAAAGCTAAAGAGGTAAGGTATATAGAAAAAAGTTATTTAGAAAAAAATGAAGAGCTATTAAAAAAAGAAGAAGCTAAGGAAAAATCATTATCAAAAATAAAGTTATTAGAAAATAAATTAATATTACTTGAAGAAGCTGTAAAAAAACAAGAGCTTAAAGAAGATTTTAGAAATAATCTTACAGAAGAAATTGGAAGATTAAGAAGCTTAGAGCCTAAAATTAGATTATATGAAGAAAATAAAATAAAAACTATAACTTTTAACAAAGATATAGAGTTAATAAAAGATAAAATAAAATTAAAAGAAGAAAGTATAAAAAATTATAAAGAACAAAAAGAGGTTAATGAGAAAAATATAAAAGAAATAAATCAAATAGAAATAAAAGCTGTTAATTTAAAAAATAAAATTGATAATAAAGAAAAAATTATAAAGGAATTAAGGGATATATTTAAGGTTATAGAAGCGTATGAAAGTGAAGTAGAAAAACATAATCAATTAAAGAATAAGTATTTAAAGATTGAGGGTATATATAATAATATTAAGTTGCAGTATGAATATATGATTGATATATATAGAAAAGAACAAGCTGGTATACTTGCAGATAGTTTAAAAAATGGAGAACCTTGTCCTGTGTGTGGTTCGAAAGAGCATCCAATGAAAGCAATAAAAAATAGTAAAAATGTACCTACTGATGAAGAATTAAAGAAAAAGAAATTAGAATACGAGAAGATTGAAAAAGAAAATAGTTCTGTTCTTTTAGAGTTAACATCTATTAATGCTAGAGTTAAAAGTCTTTTAGATAACGTAAATAATTCATTAAATAAGATTTCAGGAAAAGATAATTGCCTAAATAATGAATATAATAAAAAAGAATCTAAAAATGAAGTTACTAAATTTGGGAAAGAATTAAAATCAGAGATTTTATTATATAAGGAAGAACTTAAAGTATATAATGAAAAAATAAAATTTAAAGAAACTATAGAAAAAAAATTAATAGATATAAGTAAATATTTATCTGATTCGGAATCAGAATTAAACTCATTAAAAGAAAAAGATAAAAATATTTATGCAAGCATTCAAAGTTTAAATGCTACTTTAAATGAATTAAGGAATGATATACCAGAAAATATAGAATCTATTGAAAAGCTTAATGAACTTATAAAATGTAAATTACTTAAATTAGAGGAGAGCAAAAAATCATTGTTATTAGCTATAAAAAATAGAGATGAAAATATAATGCTACTTGAAGGTGAAAAAGCAAAGTTAAATGAAATAAAAAGCAATATAAAAATATTAAAAAAGGATACAATAGAAATAAAAAATAATTTTGAAAAATCTTTAAAAGAAAATAATTTTAATAGTTGCGAAGAATATATTATAGCAAAAAGTAATATTCCAATATATATTGAATTGGATAAAGAAATTGAAAAGTTTGATAAAGAATTAATTATAGTAAAAAGTGAATATAAAAAATTAGATAAGCAATGTGAAAAAATAGTATTTATAGATTTGAAAAATATAAATGAAAAGCTTGATGAATTAGAAGATATAAGAAAAATAAATGAAAAAGAAATTAAGGATTTATATACTATTATAGAAAATAATAAAAATGTATTATATAAAGTAAAAGATTTAAATAAGGAATTAGGCAAAAAGGAAGAAGAATATAAAATAATTGGTGAACTTTCAGATCTTGCTAATGGAAAAAGAAGTCCATATATATCTTTTGAAAGATATGTATTAGCATCATATTTTCAAGATATAATAGATGCAGCTAATTTAAGACTTGAAAAAATGACTGGAGATAGATTTTCACTTAAAAGAAAAACTACATTAAGTAAAGGAGCAGGTCAAAAGGGGCTAGAACTAGAAATATATGATAATTATACAGCAACCTCAAGAGATGTTAGCTCTTTATCAGGTGGTGAAAGTTTTAAAGCTTCATTATCTTTAGCGCTTGGTTTATCGGATGTTGTACAATCAAGTGCTGGAGGAGTATCATTAGAAACGATGTTTGTAGATGAAGGTTTTGGGACATTAGACCCTCAATCATTAGATAGTGCAATAGACAGTCTTTTAGAGTTACAAAAAGGTGGAAGATTAGTTGGAATAATATCTCATGTTCAAGAACTTAAGGATAGGGTAGATGCAAAAATAGAAGTAATATCAACTAAAAGAGGTAGCATGGCAGAATTTAATATTTTATAAAAAGTTAAAGGCGAGATAATACTCGCCTTTTTTATTTAAAATTTATTATTTAGCATATTCTTTACTAGGACCATTTGCCTTATGATCATATGCGATTTCGAAGAACCCTTGAGGATGTTTACAAGCAGGACAAACTTTAGGTGCCTCTAAGCCTTCATAAATAAATCCGCAATTTCTACATTTCCAATATTCTTTTTCATTACGTTTATATAAAAGATTATCTTTTAAATTAGAATATAAGTCTAAGTAGCGTTGTTCATGATGTTTTTCTACTTCTAAAATATGTGAAAATGCAGCTGCGACCTCTGGATAACCTTCTTCTTCTGCAATTTTTTTAAATTCAGGATATGCAGTACCCCATTCTTCTTTTTCTCCTTCAGCAGCATATTGTAAATTATCAAGAGTATTTCCAAATCCAACAGGATAATCAGTATCAACGTGAATTTGATATTTACCAAGTCCTTCAACTAATAAATCAAAAAAAACTTTAGCGTGTGCTCTTTCATTATCAGCAGTTTCAAGAAAAATAGACTCTATATGTTTATGTCCTTCTTTAGATGCAACACTAGCATAAAATGTATATCTATTTCTTGCTTGAGATTCACCTGCAAAGGCTTTTGCTAAATTATCAGCAGTTTTACTTCCTTTTAAACTTTTCATGAAAAAATCCCCTTTCAAATAGTATTCGTTTATAGTATTTACAATTTAAAAGAGGATTATGATTAATTAATATTTCTGTTTTTACCTTTAAAGAAAAGGGCTAGTGTATTAGGGCCTGAATGACTACCTATAGCCAAACCAATATAATTTATAATTACTTCAATATTATATTTTTCTGTAATCATACTTTTAAGTTTTTCTGCATCTTCAATGCAATCACCATGAGATATAAATATAACTTTATTTATGCTTATATCTATTTTTTCTTCAAGTTTGTTAAATAAAGATTTTATTGATTTTTTTCTTCCCTTAACTTTTCCAAAGTTACATAAAGTTCCGTTATCAGGAACGTATAAAAGAGGTTTAACTTGTAATAGAGTTCCTATAGTTGCTGCAGTTGATGAGATTCTACCTCCTCTTTTAAGATGATTTAAATCATCAACAGTAAAAATATGATTTACCTTAAGCTTCATATTTTCAATATAGTTTATCACTTCTTCTTTAGACTTTCCTTCTTCTTTTAATTTACAGGCTTCATATACAATAAGTCCAACTCCTAATGAAGCGGATTTACTATCAATTATAGAAATATCAGCATTTGGATATTTTTCAATAATTTCAGATTTTGCAATTAAAGAACTATTATAAGTTCCACTTAATGCAGAAGAAAATGATATGTATATTATTGAATAGTTTTCTTTTATATATTTTTCAAATATTTCATAAAATCTATAACTGTTAACTTGAGATGTAGTTGGCATCTCTCCATTTCTTAATCCATTATAAAAATTAGTATACTCAAGAGATTTACCACCATCTTCAATATATTCTTTATTCTTAAAACTACAAATAAGACCTATGTTTATAATAGAATATTTATCTATTATATATTGTGGTAAGTCACAACTGGAATCTGTTAAAATTATATAATTATTAATAATAAAACCTCCTTAATTAAAATAAAATTATAACTATAGTTATATTATAGACATTATACAATAAAAAATAGCAATTAAAAAATATTACATACCTTAAAATAGAATAATATACAAAAAATGGTTGATAATAGTATTGGTAAATGTTAAAATTTATATTAGTATTAATATTATATGCAATAGGGCTTAGGATAAAATGAGGTAGGGGTAAAAATGGGAGAAGAGAAATATAATTTTAAAAATTTATCAAAAGAAGATATGATATTGATTATAGATGAACTAGAACACAAAAGAGAGATGCAAGAAAAATTTATACTTAATATATCTCATGACTTAAGATCTCCACTAAATGTAATTATGAGTGCTAATCAAATGTTAGAAAATATTAGCGGTTTGATAGATAAAGAAAAAGAATATTTAAAAATGTTAAAGAGAAACAGTTATAAAATGTTAAAACTTATAGAAAATTTAATTGATATAACTAGACTAGAAAAAAACTACTTTAATATAAATAAAAAAAATATAGAAATAGTTAGTTTTATTGAAAGTACAATAGAGTCTATTGATAGGTTCGCAAAACAAAAAGATTTAACATTAGTTTTTGATACAAACAAGGAAGAATGCATTGTAGCGGTTGATCCTCAGGCGCTAGATAGAATTTGTATAAATCTAATATCAAATGCAATAAAATTTTCAGATTGTGGATCTGATATATTTATATACTTAGTTATTGATAATAATTATATAAATATAAAAGTATCTGATAATGGAATTGGAATAATGGATGAAGAAAAATCTAAAATATTTAATAGATTCGTTCAAGCAAGTAGTAATAAAGAACAAAAAGGTAGTGGTATAGGACTGGATTTAGTTAAATCGTTAGTTGAGTTACATAATGGTAGTATTATTGTGGAAAGTAAAATTGGTGAAGGGTCTACTTTCACTGTTACTATACCAAATATTAAAATTGATAATGAAGAAGTTAAAGTAAGTAAAAATGCAGATAAAGTTCAATTGCTTGAAATTGAGTTTTCTGATATATACCTAAAATAAGCTATTATAATTAGAAAGATTAATTTAAATTTTAATCTTTCTAATTAATTTGCTTATTTTAAATTTGCACTACATAAATTTTTGTGTTAATATATTTTTGATAATAAAAAATATGGGGCGTTAGTTAAATGGATATAACATACCGCTACGGACGGTACATTATGGGTTCGATTCCTATACGCCCTACCATATGTTATTAGAACTTCAAAAGTTTTAACTTTTGAAGTTTTTTTGTTGCTAAATTTAGTAAACTGTACATACATAAAAGAATATATTATAATTAAAATTATTGGTTTAATTTAGTTTAGAAGATATTCCTAGATGTTTATAAGGCTTGGGAGGTATATTTTGATAAAAGGTTATAAAATTAGTGTTATAATACCTGTGTATAATGTAGAAGATTACATTAGTGAAACACTAGATTCATTAATGAATCAAACTATTAAGGATTTTGAAATAATAATAATCAATGATGGGTCTACAGATAAAAGTTTAGAGATTATTGAAGGTTATATAAATAAACATAAAAATATAGTTTTAATTAATCAAGAGAATGGTGGACCTAGCAAAGCTAGAAATAGAGGAATTGAAGAGGCAAATGGTGAATTTATAGTTTTTATGGATTCAGATGATTTGATGCCAGAAGATTCATTAGAAGTTAGATATAATTTAGCAAAAAAAAATGAAGCTGATATTGTTGTTTGTGGTACATATAAATATGATGGAAAAGAAAAGTGGCCAATGAAAAAGCACTTTTTAAAAGAAGGTATTAAAGATATAAAAAAAGACTATGATTTACTTTGGACTCTTGGTCCTTGTAATAAAATTTTTAAGTCAAGTCTTATCAAAGAAATACGATTTCCTGAAGATATAAGATATTCCGAGGATCAGGTTTTTGTTATGACTGCATATATTAAAGCTTTAAGAATTTATGCAACAAAGTATGTTTGCTATTATTACAGAATGAGGAACAATCCTAAAGAATCATTAACTCAACAAATCCAAACAAATTCAGCTAATGTAATAAATCAAGTCCTTATGTCTTGGCGTTTAACAGAACAAGAGATTAATTTTAATATAAAAGATAAAACAGTAGCTACTAATCTTAAAAACAAATATTTTTATAGATTAACTAATATTGATATATGGCCACCTTTTAGATTAGCTATGTTAAGTAATGAAAGAAATATATCAATGACTGCATTAAAAAATTTAAATGAATTATTAAGTAATGTAGATATAGAACAAATTAATAGTATAGGGAAAATAAAAAGATTTGTTTTTAAGAATATTATAAGAAATAATAAAATTTTAGATGAAACTAATAAAATTAAGGTTATTAAATTTATTATAAAGGTTCATAATTTTATTATAAAGATTAAGAAAATAATAAACTATTAAATTTATTTAGGTGCATTGGGTTAGGAGTGATATCTTGGTAAATAAATATAAGATAAGTATAGTAATGCCTGTATATAATGTTGAAGAATATCTTAGAGAAACGCTAGATTCTGTTGTTAGTCAAACTATAAAAGATGTGGAAATATTATTGATAGATGATGGTTCTACAGATAATAGTAAATCAATAATTGAAGAATATTCATCAAAATATGAAAATATAAAGGGTGTTTTTCAAGATAATGGTGGTCCAAGTAAGGCAAGAAATAGAGGGATTGAACTAGCAAGTGGTGAATTTATTGCATTTATGGATTCCGACGATTTAATACCAAAGGATTCACTAGAGGTTAGATATAATTTGGCTAAAGATAATGATGCAGATATAGTTATATGTGGTACATATAAATATGATGGAGTTAAATATTGGCCTATGGTTAAGCATTTTTTAGGGGAAGGATTTAAGGATATAAGAAAAGATTATGAGTTACTGTGGACATTAGGTCCTTGTAATAAACTTTTCAAAACATCTCTTATAAAAGATTTAAGATTTCCTGAAAATATAAAATATGCAGAAGATCAATGTTTTGTAATGAGTGCATATTTAAGAGCAAAAAAAATATATTCATCAAAATATATTGCTTACTATTATAGAATGAGAAATAACCCTACAGAGTCATTAACTCAACAAATACATACAGCTTCAGCTAATGTTATAAAGCAAGTATGTGCTTCATGGAATAGAACTAAGGGTGAAATAGATAAATATATTGATAATAAGTTTATAGCTTATGGGTTAAAGAAAGAGTACTTTTCAAGACTTGTAAGTATTGATATATGGCCACCTTTTAAAAGAGCGATTATAAGCAAAGACGAAACATTACAAATTGAAGCTATCAATAATATGATTGATATTTTAAATTCATTAGATAATAAAATATTTAATAATTTAAGTATAATTAAGTGGGTAGTAATAAAAGGAGTAATAGAAAAGTTCTTATTTTTATCATCAAATTCACAAAGAAAGTATATTGAGTTGTTATCAGTTGCATATAAAAAATTAAATAGTAATAGTAAATATATATTAGCAAGAGATAATAAATATTTAATGAAATATGTTGAAAAAGCAGTAAACAAAAATAGTGGGTTTTACATAATAAAATTCTTGATAAGAAGAAGAATGGACAATTTACCAAAGAATTTTGATAAGTTAGCTAAAAAATATGTAAGAGTAATTTTTAGGGTAAGTAAATTATTACCTGTTAATAATAACAAAGTAATATTAGCTAGCAATAAATCAAGTACATTATCTGGGAATTTGAAGTTTATAGAAAATAAACTTAAAGAAAAAAAACAATATAAAATAAATTTATATTTATATAAAAAAAGTAGGACATTAGGCGAATTAATAAAAATGTATTATAATTTTGCAACAGCAAAGTATATAATTTTAGATGATTACTACATGCAACTATATGGGCTTACATTTAAAAAGAATGTAGAAGTAGTTCAAGTATGGCATGCATGTGGTGCATTTAAAAAATTTGGATTTAGTTCAATAGGAAAGGCTGATGGGAATACGGAAGAATTTGAGAGAAGAGCCCATTCTCACTATACAAAGGTAGTAACTAGTTCGAAAAATATAAATAAATATTATGCTGAAGCATTTAATATTGATGAGAGTAAGGTAATAGCTCTTGGTGTTCCAAGAACTGATATATTACTTGATAAGGATTATAAAGATTATATAAGACATAAGCTTGAAAATGATAACCCAAGTATTAAAGGTAAAAAAATAATAACTTATGCACCAACTTTTAGGGGTGGACCAAAAGAAAGACAAAATTTTAAGTTGGAATTAGATCCGGTTAAGATATTAGAGAATATAGGGGAAGATTACATAATAATACTTAAGCTTCATCCAAGTGTTAAAAATGGTATTGAAGATGTAATAAGTATTCCTAGTAATTTAAAAAATAAGATAATTAATTTAAATAGTGAAACTGATATAAATGATTTAATAATGGTTAGTGATATACTAATATCAGATTATTCATCAGTAATATTTGAAGGTGCTTTTTTAAATAAAAAAATGATTTTATTTGCATATGATAAAGATGAATATTTAAAGGAAAGAGATTTTTACTATGAATATGATAGTTTTGTGCCTGGACCAATTGCTTACACAAATGATGATATAATAAAATTGATAAATGAAAATAAGTTTGATTTAGAAAAAGTTAATAAGTTTAAGGAAGAATTTTTTGATTATACTGATGGTAAATCAAGTGAGAGGTTTGTTGAATATATATTCAATGAAAACTAATATTAAATAGGTGATAGAATATGTTAAAAAATATAATAATTGAAAATGTGAAAAATATTAAACAAACTATACTTATATCTAAAGCTGATTTAGTTAAATTTTATAAAGGTGCTGCTCTTGGTTATGCTTGGGCAGTTATAAGGCCTCTTGTAACTATTTTAGTTTATTTATTTGCGTTTCAAATGGGAATAAGAAAAAGTGGATATGTTGACGGTTTTCCATTTTTATTATGGCTTATAGCTGGACTTGGACCTTGGTTCTTTATTAGTGATGCTATAGTTGGAGGCGCAATGTCTATAAGACAATATAGACATTTTGTTACTAAAATGAAGTTTCCTGTATCTACAATACCAACGTTTGTATTATTATCAAAACTATATGTTCAAATAATGTTATTAGCTTGTATAGTAGTAATATTTATATTTTATGGATATTATCCTGATATATATTACTTACAATTCTTATATTATATACCAACAATGTATATATTCTTTTTAACATTATCATGGACATTATCATCATTATCAGTAATAAGTAGGGACTTTGAAAATTTAGTTAAGGCTGCAATTCAAGCGGTTTTATGGTTAACTCCAATACTTTGGAATATAAGAGGAATGTCTCCTACCATGCAATTCTTAATGAGATTAAATCCTGTAAATTATTTTATAGAAGGATTTAGAAATATATTATTATACAAGCAATGGTTCTTTATTGGGAAATATTCAATATATATTTGGATTGTAATTTTAATAACTGCACTTATTGGTAGCCATGTTTATAAGAAATTATATAAAGATTTTACTGATGTATTATAAGGAGAAAAGTTATGGAATATGCAGTTGAATTTAAAAATGTAGTTAAAGAATATAAATTATATAAAAATGATAAGGACCGTTTTAAAGATTTATTTTGGGGTAAAAGATATACTCCGTTTAGAGCAATAGATAACCTTAGTATAGGATTACCAAAAGGAGAAGTTATAGGTATATTTGGTAAGAATGGTTCTGGTAAATCAACTATATTAAAGATGGTAACTGGTGTTGTATACCCAACTAGTGGTGAAATAATAGTTAATGGGACTGTTTCAGCTCTATTAGAGCTTACAGCAGGATTCGATGGAGAACTTACAGGAAGAGAGAATATTTTTTTAAAAGGATACTCAATGGGTCTTATAAGAAGTGAAATATCAAAGAAATTAGACGAGATAATAGATTTTTCAGAGCTTGGAGATTATATTGATCAACCGGTTAGAATGTATTCTAGTGGTATGAAAGCACGTTTAGGATTTGCTATCGCAGTAAATATTGATCCAGAAATATTAGTTGTAGACGAAGCTTTAGCTGTTGGTGATGAAATATTTAGGCAAAAATGCATGAGAAGAATGGATAAGTTTAGAGATGAGGGAAAAACTATATTATTTGTATCTCACTCATTACCACAAATGAGAGCTTTTTGTACTAAGGGTATGTGGCTTAATAAAGGAAAGCTTTTAGCATATGGAGATATTGATGAAGTAGCTAATCTTTATAAGCATTATCTAAATGGTGTATCCGTTGAAGAAATTTTAGATCATATGGAAAAGTATAAAGATTTTGTTGAAATTAAACAAAGTTTAATAGATATAGATATGGCAGATGACAAGGTAGAATTTAAAGGCTATGTAGAAGTTAAGCCAGAAAATAAGAAATTTAAAATAAAAAGTATAACATTAAAACAAGATAATGAAGAATATGATTTTTCAGAAATTTCTTCTAAATATAATGAAAAAGACAATAGAGTTGAATATAATTGTTCAATTAAATTTAAAGAAATACCAAAGGGATATTTTACAACAGACTTACATTTAGATATTGATGGAGAAAAGTTTATAAGACAAATCTGGTGTATGAATAAATTTGGTCAATTTGTAGCTAAGGAAAATAATATATCTTTAATAATAAAGAATAACAGATTGAAAATAAAAAAAGATTAATATTAATAAGGATAACGTATTTTAGTGCGTTATCCTTATTATTTTAAATGATAAGGAATTATGATACAATTATAATAATTAAAAAGAAAAATATAAAGGAATTAATAATAGATTTAAATTTTATGGGAGTGATAAAATGATATATGCAGAGATATTAGCTGGTGGTAAGGGTACTCGTATGGGTAATACTGAAATGCCAAAACAATTTTTAAAGATAGGTAATAAGCCAATAATAATTCATACAATTGAAGCTTTCTTGTTAAATGAAAGATTTGACAAGATAATTATTACCACACCAAAACAATGGATACAACATACTAATGATTTATTAAACAAATTTGTTCCAGCGCAATTAAAAGAAAAAATTGCTGTATGTGCAGGTGGAACAGATAGAAATGAATCAATAATGAGCGGAATAGAATATATAAAAGAAAACTTTGGTATAAATGATGAAGACGTAATCGTTACTCACGATGCTGTTAGACCATTTTTAACTCATAGAATAATAAATGATAATATTGATTCTGCTTTAGAATTTGGTGCTTGTGACACAGTTGTTCCAGCATTTGATACTATTGTTGAATCAGTAGATGGTGACATAATAAGTGACATTCCAAGACGTGATTTTATGTATCAAGGGCAAACACCTCAAAGTTTTAGAATTAAGGAATTAGTTGAGTTATATGATTCTTTATCAGATGATGAAAAGAAAATCTTAACTGATGCTGCAAAGATATTTGTTGTAAAAGGTAAAAATGTTAAGTTAGTACAAGGAGAAGTTTTTAATATGAAAATAACAACTCCTTATGATTTAAAATTAGCTAATGCTTTAGTGAGGGATGATATAAATGATAAATAAGGTATATAGATTAATTGCTCCTAAGCAAATTACAGTTGAATTTGAAGAAAGAAGCTTAGATGGCGAAGGAATTATTGTAAGACCAACTAGATTATCAATATGTGCAGCAGATCAAAGATATTATACAGGAACTAGAGGGAAGGAAGCTATGAGAAAAAAACTTCCTATGGCTCTTATTCATGAAGGTGTTGGAGAAGTTATATATGATCCAAAGGGAGAATTTAAAGCAGGTGATACTGTTGTTATGATTCCAAATACCCCAACTCAAGTTGATAATGTAATAGCTGAAAATTACTTAAGAACAAGTAAGTTTAGAGCTAGTGGATATGATGGATTTATGCAACAATATGTATTTATGGGAAGAGATCGTATAATAAAATATGATAAGATAAACCATGATGTTGCTTCATTCTTAGAGCTTATAAGTGTATCAGCTCATTCCATAGATAGATTTGATAAAAAAGCTCATAAGAGAAGAAATAAAATTGGTATTTGGGGAGATGGAAATGTAGGATTTATAACTGCATTAATACTTAAAAAGAAGTTCCCAGAATCAGAAATAATAGTTTTTGGAAAAAATGAAGAAAAGCTAAACTTCTTCTCATTTGTAGATGAAACTTATCAAATAGATAATATACCAGATAACCTAAGAGTGGATCACGCATTTGAAGCTGTAGGTGGAAAAGGTAGTGAATATGCGATAGATCAAATAATTGATTACATAAATCCAGAGGGAGTAATTGCAATACTTGGAGTTTCAGAAAATCCAGTACCAATAAATACTAGAATGGTTTTAGAAAAGGGATTAACTATAGTTGGAAGTAGTAGAAGTGGAAGAGTTGATTTTCAAGAAGCTGTTAACTTTTTAGAGGCTCATGAAGATGCTCAAAATCAATTACAAAAGCTTATATCAGCAGTTATTGATGTAAGAGAAATTGAAGATATTGTAAAAGGATTTGAACATGACTTAACAACACCGTTTAAGACTGTTTTAAACTGGAGAGTTTAATATAAAAAGACCCTTTAAAAGGGTCTTTAAATATATATTAAAGTGAGGATTTTATAAATGAAAACATTAGAAAGAATTATACTAAAATATCTTTTAAGAGTAGTATATTATATTTCTTATATAGTTCCTGTAAAAAAAAGAGTAATATTTGCAACGTATAGAAATGATACTATGAATGGTAATTTCAAATATATATATGATGAAATAAAAAGTAGAGATACAGATTATAAATGTGTATTTCTTTATGAAAAATTTAATAAAGGAATAAAAGGAATAATAACATATTTTTTTCATATGATGAAAGCAACATATTATATGGCAACTTCAGAATATTTTTTGATAGATGATTTTTATTTTCCAGTATATACAGTTAAAAAACTTAGGAAAAATACTGAAGTTATTCAAGTTTGGCATGCATGTGGTGCATTTAAGAAGTTTGGATTTAGTATATTAGATAAAAACTTTGGTGCAGATAATAATTATGTAAAATATATTCCTATTCATAGTAATTATTCACATGTATTAGTTAGTTCAAAGGAAGTAGCTAAATATTATGCAGAGGCATTTAATATGAGTGAAAATAACATAGATCCATTAGGAATACCAAGAACTGATATATTCTTTAATGAAGAGATGAAAAAGGATGCTAAAGAAAGAGTTTATAGCAAGTATCCTAACCTTAAGGGAAAAAATATAGTTTTGTATGCACCAACATTTAGGGGAAATAGTCAATCTGATGCTAAGATGGATATAAATTTTGATGTTGAAAGAGTAGTAAATGATTTGCCTGAAGGATATGTATTAGCATTAAAAATGCATCCATTTGTAAAAGATTCAATTAATATAGATAATGACAGAATAATTGATTTATCAGATTATGGAGCAATAAATGATATACTTATAATGACAGATTTACTTATAACTGATTATTCATCAATAGTTTTTGAATATTCATTATTAGAAAGACCTATGATATTTTTTGCAGATGATTTAGACTCATATGAACATGAAAGAGATTTTTATTATCCATATGAAAGTTTTGTGCCGGGTCCTATAGTTAAAAATACTGATGAATTAATAGAAGTATTAAATAATGATACTTGTGATTACGAAAAAATTAGAGCTTTTAAAAATAAGTTTTTTGATTATGTTGATGGGTTATCATCAAAAAGGTTCGTTGATAAGATAATTTTGAAAAAGGAAAATTAGGTGATTAAAGTGAAAAAAGTATTGTTTATATCATCAACTGGTGGACATTTATCGGAACTTATGCAATTAAAAAAAATATTTAATAGATATGATTATCACATAATTACAGAAAAGAATGATACTACATTAAAGTTAAAAAATGAATATGGAGATAGAATAGATTATTTAGTTTATGGAGCTAGAAACTATATGTTAAGTTATATGTTTAAGTTTCCATACAATATATTAAAATCATTATTTTTGTATTTTAAAATAAAACCAGATGTAGTAGTTACAACAGGTGCACATACAGCAGTTCCTATGTGCTACATTGCAAAGCTATTTAAAAAGAAAATAATATTTATTGAAACATTTGCTAGGGTAGAATCAAAAAGTATGTCAGGAAATATGATAAATAAAATTGCTGATGTATTTTTAGTTCAGCATGAAGAAATGACTAAAGTTTATGATAATTCTATATATAGAGGAGATTTGTATTAATATGATATTTGTTATTTTAGGAACTCATGAATTAGAGTTTAAAAGATTACTTCAATATTTAGAAGATATGGATATAAAAGAAGAAGTAATAATACAATCAGGAAATACTAATTTTACATCTAACAAATACAAGGTAATTCCTTTTCTAGATCAAAATGATTTTAATAAATATATTAAGGAAAGTACATTAGTAATAACTCATGGCGGGGTTGGATCTATACTTACTGCATTAAGGCATAAAAAGAAGGTTATAACAATGCCAAGACTTTCTAAATATAATGAGCATAATGATGACCATCAATTAGAAATATGCAATAAGCTTTCAAAAGAAGGTTATACAATGAATTGTACAGATTATGATTCTTTAAAAGAATTTATAGAAAACTATAATAAAATTGAATTAAGACCATATATCTTTGATAATAGTAGACTTATAAATTTTTTAACAGAAACAATAGATAATATTTAATATAAAAGATACACGTAACAATTTTAAAGTTACGTGTATTTTTCATTTCGTATAAAATTTTTTATATAAGTAAAACTAATATATAAATGAATTATTTATTTGTATTAAATAATTTGATAATTATAAGTTGAAGAACTATTAATTATATAAGGAGAAACACTATGGCAAAAAACACTTTAATCACTATATTTGGTGAACATAATGAAAGTAGTTTAATATTGTTTAAAAAATATAAATTTAATAATATAAAAATAATAATAGATTCTAACTATGAAAATGAAAAGATAGATAAATTAATAAACATTTATAAACAATATAATAAAGATATGCATATAGAAATAATAAATAAAAAGGATATTAACTTAATAGATAATACAGGTAAGGAAGTTTTAAATTTAACTATAGATAATACTCTCGAAGCTCTAAAATATTTAATTAAATGTATTGAATACAATATAGAATCTGTATATGTTGATATATCAAATAAAAGAGAGTATTGGTTTAAGAATGGAGTAGAGTTAATAGAGGAAGAATTAGCAGATTTAGATGTAGATGATATAATTGAGGCTAATGGAAATAATATAATATCTTATGAGTGTAAAATAAATAAAGATAACAATATAATAGATTTTACAAAAATAATACATAAAAATATTGATTTGTGGCATAAGTATAAGCAAAAATTATATGATATATCTTTATTTGAACATGATTATAATAATCCTCAATTAGTAAAAGTTAATTTATATAAATTAGATAGTAACGAAAAAAAGCTTTTATTAAATATAATTGATAAATTTAAAAAATTAAATTTAATAAAAGTAAGAGAAAATAATGATAATAGTATAGATGTAATTTTTTTAAATGATAAATTAAAAGCATTTATATTTAAAAGTGGAACTTGGCTTGAAATACTAACAGAAAGTGTAGTAAAAGAAATAAGTACAATTGATGATGTAAAAAGTGGCGTAGTTTTTTTGTGGAATGAGCCAAAAGGAAATATAAAAAATGAATTAGATGTCGTTGCGGTAAAAGATTCTATAATGGTTGTAATATCATGTAAGGATAGTTCAAAATACGATGAAAATACACTAAATGAATTAAAAGTATATAGCGATAAATTAGGTGGAGAAAACACCAAGAAAATACTTGTTGCAACAAAAAGACCAATAAAAACATCTATATTTGATAGAGCTAAAGAAATGGATATAAATATTGTAATACTAGAGAAAGATTTAAATAAATTTAAAAAAGATTTAGAATTTATAATAAATAAAAAATAAAGTAACTAGATAATATCTAGTTACTTTATTTTTTACCGATTGACTCACCCATATAAACTTTAGTTTCATAACCTAATTGTGTTTGTTTTAGTATATCACTATCAATTTTAACTGTATCTTTTTTTAGAAATAAAATTACTGTTGAACCACCAAATTTAAAGTAGCCTTTTTCATCACCTTTATTTACTTTTTTGTTTTCTTTATAAGATTGAATTATGCTACCAACACATGTTGCACCAACTTCTACATAAAGTATATCATCAAAATGATCAGATTTAAAAATTGACCATTCACGTTTATTTTGGCAGAAAAGCTTAGGTATTTTATCAACTGCTATTGGATTTACAGAATAGTAGTTACCTTTTATCTTATGATTTTTAAGTGGTATGCCTGAATCAACAAAATGATATCTATGATAGTCGGTAGGACATAATCTAAAAATTAAACAAGTTCCATTATCATAATTTTTTGCTATTTCAGAATCTCCTATTAGTTCTTTAAGACTATAAGTTATTCCTTTTACTTGAACTAATTTATTCATGTTTATATTATCATAAGCAAGTAATCTTCCATCAACAGGAGACATTAACAAATTATTATTTGATGGGATAGGTCTTGCAGTAGGGATAACTTCCCTAGCAAAAAAGTCATTAAAGTTTTTAAATTCTTTAGGTGCTTTAGAATACATGCTCATATTTATATTAAAATTATCTATAAATTGAGGTATTTTCTTTTTACTTAATTTTGAATCGCAAAAAAAACCATATAATTTTGAACAAATTTTCTTTTTGACAATAAGTTCTGTAATACGTCTTCCAGAAGGGGATTGATAGCACCATTCTAAATATTTTATTCCGGCGACTTTTTCTTCTTCGTATGATTTTGTAGTTCTATTGTATACAAGTATCATATTTTACTCCTCTGTGAAATTTTATAAAAATTTTCTTAACAAATATAATAAAAGTATAGAGTAAAGTAATACTTAATGCAAGTTGAAGTAGTTTGAAAATTATAACATATTAACAAGCAATTGATATTATGTATAGAATAGGTTAAAATCAAATAGTGATTAAATTTTAAAGATTATTTTTAATAATTTTAAATATATATATAATTCGATTAGTTAAAATTATAACTTTTTAATTTTGAGAGGGTTTAAATTTAAGTTAATGGAGGTACGTTTTTAAGGATGAAAAGATTAATTATTAATGACAAGGAAATCCAAGTTGCAGAAGGTACTACTATAATAGATGCTGCAAGACAAAATGGCATAAATGATATAGCGACACTTTGTTACTTAAAAGAATGTTCAAATATAGGTAAATGTGGAGTATGTGCTGTTGAAATAGAAGGAAAACCAAATCTTGCTTTAGCTTGTATTACAAAAGTTGAAGATGGAATGGTTGTAAGGACAAATACTGAAAAAGTTCAAGAAAGAGTTAAGTCAAGAGTTTCTACTTTATTAAATAAACACGAATTTAAGTGTGGACAATGTTCAAGAAGAGAAACTTGTGAACTTTTAAAATTAGTTATAAAGAGCAAAGGAAGAGCTACAACACCTTTTTTACCAAAAGATAAGAGTGAATATATTGATGAAAGAAGTAAATCAATAACTATAGATAGAACAAAATGTGTACTTTGTGGAAGATGTCAAGCTGCTTGTAAATCAAAATCAGGTACAGAAGCAATAAAAATAACAAACATAGATGGAACAAGAATGGTAGCTCCAACAGATAATAAGTGTTTTGATGAAACAAATTGTTTATTATGTGGACAATGTGTTGCTGCATGTCCAGTAGCTGCATTAGAAGAAAAATCACATATTGAAAGAGTTGAAGAAGCTTTAGCTGATCCAGAAAAACACGTAATAGTTGCTATGGCTCCAGCTGTAAGAACAGCAATGGGTGAATTATTCAATATGGGTTACGGAGTAGATGTAACAGGAAAATTATACACTGCATTAAGAGAATTAGGATTTGATAAAGTATTTGATATAAACTTTGGTGCGGATATGACTATAATGGAAGAAGCTACAGAACTTATTCAAAGAATACAAGCTGGTGGTCCATTCCCAATGCTTACATCATGTTGCCCTGCTTGGGTTAGACAAGTAGAAAATAGTTATCCAGAGCTTATAGATAATTTATCATCAGCTAAGTCACCACAACAAATATTTGGTACTGCAACAAAAACATATTATCCAGAAATAGCAGATATTGATCCTAAAAATGTATTTACAGTTACTGTAATGCCATGTACAGCTAAAAAGTATGAAGCTGATAGACCAGAGATGGAAAATAACGGATTAAGAAATATTGATGCTGTTATAACTACAAGAGAATTAGCTAGAATGATAAAGGCAAGAAAGATAAACTTTGCTAAGTTAGAAGATGGAGTTCAAGATCCTGCAATGGGAGAATATACTGGTGCAGGAGTTATATTTGGAGCAACTGGTGGAGTTATGGAAGCTGCAATAAGAACAGCTAAAGATTTTGTTGAAAAGAAAAGTTTAGAAGAAATAGAATACCATGCAGTAAGAGGTTTAGATGGAATAAAAGAAGCTACGGTAAATATAGGTGGAAAAGATTATAATGTAGCAGTAGTTAATGGTTCAGCAAACCTTTATGAATTCATGGAAAGTGGAAGAATGAATAATAAAGACTATCATTTTATAGAAGTTATGGCATGTCCAGGAGGATGTGTAGATGGTGGTGGTCAACCACATGTAAGTGCTGAAAATAGAGAAAAAATAAATGTAAAAGCTGTAAGAGCTTCAGTTTTATATAATCAAGATAAAAACTTCAAGAAGAGAAAGTCACATGAAAATGAAGCTTTATTAAAGATGTATGAAACATATATGGGAGAACCTGGACATGGAAGAGCTCATGAGTTATTACATTTAAAATATAAGAAAAAAGATAAATCTTCAGAAGAAATTGTATAATACTATATAATAAAAATGTATCTCATGCTATATTAAGTATGAGGTACATTTTTTTTATTTAGGGAGGAATTTATGAAGTTATTAGCAAGCGATTTTGATGGAACATTATTGGTTGATAAGGAAATACACAAGAGAGATATTGAAGGAATAAAAACTTTACGTAAAAAGGGTCATAAATTTATTGTATCTACAGGTAGAACACTTTTAGGTATGGAAGAAGTATTTGATAAATATGATTTAGAATTTGATTATTTAGTTTTATGTAATGGAGCTTTAATACTAGATAAGGATAAAAATATAATAAAAAATAGTATGATTAATTTTGATAATGTTAAAAAGATTATAGAAGAATTTTCAGATGAAGAACAAACAGTAATTTATTTTGACAATGGAAATGGAATGAACTTAATAGATAATAAAAATACTGATTTAGAAAATATTGAAATGTTTGAAGAATTTAAAGTTGAAGTAGCTAAAAAGGAAGATATATTAAATTTAAAAAGTGGAGCATTAATTTTGAGTGTATTTGCAGCAGATGGATCTATAGAAAGAGCTGAAAAAATAAAGTCTAGATTAGTAGATATGTTTGGTGATGAACTTAGCATATTTAGAAACCAATTTTTTATTGATATAGTTTCTAAAGGGTCATCTAAGGGAAATGGATTAAAAGAAGTTTTAAAATTAGAAAATAAAAACTTTGATGATATATATACTGTAGGAGATTCGTTTAATGATGTATCTATGTTTGAAATAACAAATAATAGTTATACATTTAATAGAGCAGAAGATGGTGTTAAGGCGTATGCAAAAAATCATATAGATTATGTTCATGAAATAGTAGATTACATAATAAAATAATAATAATAAAAGTTAGTGCATAAATTAATGCACTAACTTTTTAATATTGTTAAATTTAATTAATTCATAGTATCTAAGTATTCGTCATAAGACATTACTCTATCAACTATAGAACCATCTTCTTTAATATCTATTATTCTATTTGCAATAGTTTGTATAAACTCATGGTCATGAGATGCAAATAATAATACACTCTTATAATCTTTAAGACCATTATTTACAGCTGTTATTGATTCAAGGTCTAAGTGGTTTGTAGGTTGATCTAGCATTAATACATTAGCATTTGAAAGCATCATTCTAGATAACATACATCTAACCTTTTCTCCTCCAGATAAAACAGAAGCTTCTTTAAGAGCTTCTTCACCTGAGAATAACATTCTTCCAAGGAATCCTCTTATGTAGCTTTCAGATTTCTCTTCAGAGAACTGTCTAAGCCAATCTACTAATGAAAGATGGCAATCGTTGAAGAATTCTGAATTATCTTTAGGGAAGTATGCTGTTGAAATAGTTATTCCCCATTTGTATGAACCACTATCTGGCTCCATTTCACCATTTATTATTTTAAATAATGTTGTAATAGCTATTTCGTTGCTTCCAACTAAAGCAATTTTATCATCTTTATTAACTCTAAAGCTTACGTTATCTAAAACTTTAACTCCATCTATAGTTTTTGATAAGTTTTCAACTATTAATATATCATTACCCACTTCTCTTTCAGGTTTAAATCCAACAAATGGATATCTTCTAGTTGATGGTTGAATATCATCTAAAGTAATTTTATCTAATAATTTTTTTCTTGAAGTTGCTTGTTTTGATTTTGATGCATTAGCACTAAATCTAGCAATAAAGTCTTGAAGTTCTTTAATTTTATCTTCTTTTTTCTTATTTTGCTCTTTAGCCATTTGAAGAGCTAATTGACTTGATTGATACCAGAAATCATAGTTACCAGTAAATATTTTAATTTTACCAAAGTCAACATCAGCTATATTAGTACAAACTTTATTTAAGAAGTGTCTATCGTGGGATACAACAATGACAGTTCCTTCAAAGTTTATTAAGAATTCTTCAAGCCAATTGATTGATTTAATATCTAAGTGGTTTGTAGGCTCGTCAAGTATAAGTATTCCAGGATTACCGAATAAAGCTTGCGCTAAAAGAACCTTAACTTTTTCTCCACCAGTTAATTCAGAAACTTTTTTATAGTGCATATCAGTTCCTATTCCAAGTCCTTGAAGTAATGATGATGCTTCAGCTTCAGCTTCCCATCCATTAAGTTCAGCAAATTCCCCTTCAAGTTCTGATGCTTTGATTCCATCTTCATCAGTAAAATCAGGTTTAGCATATAGAGCATCTTTTTCCTTCATTATTTGGTAAAGTCTTTCATTACCCATTATAACTGTTTCTAAAACTTCAAATTCATCATATTGATAGTGATCTTGTTTTAAAACAGACATTCTTGTATTAGGAGCAATTGATACATCACCTGTATTTGGTTCAACTTCTCCAGCAAGGATTTTTAAAAATGTACTTTTACCGGCACCATTAGCTCCAATTACACCATAACAATTTCCAGCAGTGAACTTTAAATTAACGTCTTCAAAAAGTTTACGTCCACCATATCTTAAACTAACATTTGATACAGTTATCAATCTTATTCTACCTCATTTCATAAATATATTTATTTGCCTATTATAACATATAAATTCAAATAAATACTATAATAAAATATTACTTATGTAAAATGCTTCAAAGCAAGTAAAAATAAAGCGTTAAAGCAAATGGAAGAAATGGATAAATATTATTGACAATGTTTTTATAGAAATGATAAAATTATCTTATAATTAAAGTTGTAGGTTGGAGAATGGTCATGAGATTCATTAACTTTATAAAAGGTTAATATAGCGTATGACTTGTTCGGATTTTATATATTTAGCCACATAGTTTTATACTATGTGGTTCTTTGTTTATTTAAAAATTTATAGAGTATTATCACATGAAAAGTATTTATTAATAACTAAAAATACAGTGTTATAATATAAAATATAAATTTAGATTAAAAAAGGAGTGTAAATAAAATGCAAAAGATGCAAAAAACTAACGCGATGAGAATTTTAGATAAAAATAAAATAGAGTATAATGCATTAACGTATGATGCATCAGATGGACATATAGATGGAGCTGCTGTCGCAGAGAAAACAGGTCAAGACCCTAAAACAGTTTATAAAACATTAGTTACTGTTGGAAATTCAAAAGAATTGTATGTTTTTGTTATTCCTGTATTAGAAGAGTTAGATTTAAAAAAATGTGCAAAGGCATGTGGAGAAAAGAAAGTTGAAATGATACATGTAAAAGATATAAATAAGCTTACAGGATACATAAGAGGAGGTTGTTCTCCTATAGGAATGAAAAAACAATATAAGACTTTTTTTCAACAAGAAGCATTAGAACTTGAAAAAATTGTTTTTAGTGGAGGAAAAATTGGGCTTCAAATAGAAATGAATCCTAATGATATAGAAAAAGCTATAAAAGTTGAATTTAAAGATTTAATAAAATAAGGACTACAAGTTTGTAGTCCTTTTAAATTACATATAAAAATACTGCAAGAAAATGACATACAGTTCCTAGAATAATAAATATATGGAATATTTCATGAGTTCCAAATTGACCTATTTGAAATTTATTATCTTTAAAAGCATAGATTATACCACCTATTGTATACATAATTCCACCTAGAACTAATAAAAATAAAGCTTTTGGAATTAATACTTGTGATAATGGATAAATCGCAAAGATAGCAAACCAACCTATTGCTATATACATAACGCTTGATACCCATTTAGGACAAGTGACCCAAAACATTTTAAATATAATTCCAAGTATTGCTGAAATTAAAACAGCTCCAAAAAGAATAAATCCGACTTTATTATTAAGTGCGATTAAGCAAAATGGAGCATAAGACCCAGTAATAAGAACAAAAATCATTGAGTGATCTAATTTTTTTAATGTATATATAACCTTTTCAGTTGAAATTACAGAGTGATATGTTGCAGAGGCAGAATAAAGTAAAATCATACTAACACCAAATAAAATTACAGAAACTATGGTCATTAGGCTGCTATTTGTAATAATAGCTTTTATTATTAATGCTATTAGTCCAATTAATGAAAGACCAGCACCAATAATATGTGTTAAACCATTTAATGGTTCTCTTAAATATTTATACATAAATACCTCCTTTAATAAAGTAGTTTTCAAAACTACATGGTATAATGTTATTATATGTTTTTATTTTGTGTTTGGTCAAAGTTATTATTTACCTAAATTTTAAAATTAACACTTAATTTCCTTTAATAATATTGAATTATCTTATAAATACTATTATTATAAAAATATAGATATTTTAATATATAGTTTTTAAAACTACATTAGGAGAAACAAGATGGAATTTAAAGAATTAAATAAATTAATAGATGAATTACACTTAGAGAATAATATAAAATTAAATGATATACCTGAAATAGATTTATATATGGATCAAGTAATACAACTTTTTGAAGGAAAGTATAACGAAACAAAAAGAAATGAAGATGATAAAGTACTTACGAAAACAATGATAAATAACTATGCTAAAGGTAAACTTCTTATGCCTATAAAAAATAAAAAATATTCAAAAGAGCACTTAATACTTATGAGCTTTATATATAACTTAAAAGGCGCATTATCATTAACTGATATAAAAACATCTATAACTAATATAGTAGAAAATTTTAATGATGAAGAAAGATTAAATTTAAGAAATATATATGAAAATTATTTAAATCAGTACAATAGCGATATAGATAGTTTTAGAGAAGATGTTATAAAGAAAGAAACAATGGTTAAAAAAAAGGTAAAAGGAAATAACGATTTTGAAGAAAAGTTTTTGTTATTATGTTCTATGGTAAATATGAGTAATATGTATAGAAGATTAAGTGAAAAACTTATTGATGAGTTTTTTGTTAAAGAGGAGAATGATAAGTAATGAAAAGTGCAAGTGATTTAAAAAATCTTATAAATAGTATAGATGGTAGAGGATATAAAGCATATAAAACTTTAGAAGGAAATTATGATTTTGATGATTATATTTTATTTATAGATCATGTTCAGGGAGACCCTTTTGCTTCACCATCAAGAATTAGAGTGAGTATGAATAAAAATATTAATAAAATACCATATGAGTTATTTAATGAATATCATAAAAAAATAGCTGTTCAGGATTTTGTTGCTAGAGTTTTTAATCAATGTATAAATAAATTTGGAGAAAGGGTTATGGGTTCTGGTAAGAGTGGAATTATAAGTATTAGCAAGTGTCCACAAGAAATTTTAGATAGAACAGCAGTTATTATAGATAAAGAAAAAATAGAAGTAAGATTTGAAATTGGTTTTCCTGCTAGAGGAAGAACTGTACTTGGTAAGGAACTTTATAAGATACTTTATGATTTTTTACCAAATATAGTTGAAAATAGTTTAAAGTATGAAAGATTAAATAAAGAAAAACTTACAAAAAGAGTTGAGCTTGTATGTGATCAACAATTTATAAGAAAAGAATTAAAAAGATTAAATTTAGTAGCTTTTGTTGGGAATGGGTCTATACTTCCAAGGGAAAGTGGAATATCAACTAAACCTTTAAAGTCAGCAAAAAGCTTTATATCACCTAAGGAATTAGAAGTAGAAATTAATTTGCCTAACAAAGGGTTAATAAAGGGTATGGGAATAAAAAAAGGTATATCTTTAATAGTTGGTGGTGGTTATCATGGTAAATCGACACTTTTAAATGCTTTAGAGCTTGGAGTATATAATCATATTGAGGGTGATGGAAGAGAATATGTAATAACTGACAATAGCGCTATGAAAGTTAGAGCAGAAGACGGAAGATCTATAATAAAAGATGATATATCATTATTTATAAATAATCTTCCAAATGGAAAAAATACTACAAAATTTATTAGTGAGAATGCTAGTGGTAGTACATCACAAGCTGCTAATATCGTTGAAGCAATAGAAAGTGATAGTAAGTTATTACTTATAGATGAGGATACATCAGCTACTAATTTTATGATTAGGGATGATATCATGCAAAAATTAGTTTCTAATGAAGAAGAACCTATAACACCATTTATAGAATTAGTTAAAGGGATATATGAGCAAAAGCAAATATCAACAATAATAGTTGTGGGTAGTTCAGGAGATTATTTTGATATAGCAGATTTAGTAATTCAAATGGATTGTTATGAACCAAAGGATGTAACTTTAAGAGCCAATGAGCTTGCAAAAGGATTAATACTTAAAAGGATTGAAAATAATGATTTAAGTATTAAAATAGATTTTGATAGAAAAATTTTAAAGGGAATAATACAAAATGGACCTAAAGGAGTTAAAATTAAAACTTTAGGAACTGATGGAATTAGCATAAATAAAGAAGATATAAATTTAAGGGCAGTTGAACAAATAGTTGATAAAGAGCAAGTAACCTCAATAGGATATATAATGAAATGGGCAGAGGATAATGCTATTAATAATAATTCAACTTTAAAAGAGGTTACAGATAAGATATTAAATAGAATAAAAGAAAAGGGATTAATATCAATTAATAATTCAAAAGGTGGAGCTTGTAATTTGGCTATGCCAAGAAGACAGGAAATAATGGCAGCTTTTAATAGATATAGAAAGCTTAAAATTAAATAATAAAGTATTTAGTTATATTTAACATAAATTTTGTAAATAATATTTATGATATGTAAGAAAAGGAGAGATTATAATGAGTAATGTTATATGTACATGTCTTGGAATAACAGATGAAACTATAATTGAAGCAATAAAAAATGGTGCACATACTGTTGAAGAAGTTGGTGAAGCAACAGGAGCTGGCACTATATGTGGTAGTTGCCAAGATGAAATTCAAAGATTAATAGATGAAAATAAGTAGTTTAATAAAGTATCTAGCATTAATGCTAGATACTTTATTTTTATAAATAAAACATTTAGTAAAATTTATTATATTTCACACTTTTAAATTTAGTTTCTAATTTTATTATCATATAATATCAATATAGAACTAAAAGGTATAAGGAGGAAAGAATTATGAAAAGTTTAATTATCATATGCTTTATAGTAATTTTTTTAATAATTATTGGATTAATTTTTATAGGCAATAAATTTTATAATTTAGCTATAAATCCTAAAGTATCAAAAGACATTATTTTTAATTCTAAAGATGAAAAAAATGAAGAAAAATTAACAAAAGATAAAACAAGTGGTGAAAATGCAAAAGAAGATCTAAAGTGGTTTTTAAATGACTCAAATTATGAAGATATTTATATTAATTCATATGATGGGTTAAAGCTTCATGGATATAAGATTAAAAATAAAAATGATACAAATAAGTGGGTTATAACAGTTCATGGATATACAAGTGAAGGAAAACTTATGTCTAATTTTGCAAAACATTTTTATGAAATGGGATACAATTTATTAGTTCCAGATTTAAGAGGTCATGGAATGAGTCAAGGTGATTATATAGGAATGGGGTGGGATGATAGATTAGATATAATTAGTTGGATTAACTTTTTAAATAAAAATGAAAGAGATAATATAACAATATTACATGGAATATCAATGGGTGGAGCAACAGTTATGATGACATCTGGAGAAGAACTTCCAAGCAACTTAAAATTGATAATAGAAGATTGTGGTTATACTTCAGTTTGGGATCAATTTGCATATGAATTAAAAGTTTTATTTAAGTTACCACCAATTCCTTTTATGAACGTGGCAAGTTTAGTATGTAAAATTAGAGCAGGGTACTTTCTAGGAGCTGCATCATCAGTTAAACAATTGGCAAAAGCAAAGGTTCCTATTTTATTTATTCATGGAGATAAGGATGATTTTGTTCCTTTTTATATGTTAGATAAAGTTTATAGTGCTGCTAATTGTAAAAAAGAAAAGTTAGTAATAAAAGGAGCTGGACATGCTAAAGCAGCTACAGTTAATCCTAAAAAATACTGGGAAACAGTAAGGGAGTTTATTGATAAAAATATTTAATAAGTTAAATAAAATATAAAGAATGGGGAGTAATGAACTTGAAATTAAAAAATAAAGAGTTAATAGCTAAAATAACTTTAGTAGTAGCAATTATAGGGGAAGTTTTATGTGGAGGAATTATATTTTTTGATATTTATTCAGGAAAAAGTACATTTTCAGATCAAATCAAAAATATAATAGCTTTAATTGCAGTTATGATATATGGAATATATATTTATAGGAAATCAGTAAATAAAAGAAAAAAATAATTTTTTCTAAATTTAAATGGAGGTATTAAATGAAAAAGTTAAGTCATGGTTGTACCTTAGATTGTTTTGATTGTTGTAAGTTTAATATTTATGTAAATGATAGTAAAGAAATTAAAATAGAAGGTGATAAAAATCATCCATATACTAAAGGTATTATATGTAAAAAGGGATTAGCTCATCTAGATAGATTAAATCATAAAGAGAGAATATACAAACCTATGATTAAAAGAGAGAATAAATGGATTGAAATATCTTTTGATGATGCATTGGATATTATTACTGAAAAGCTAAAATATTATAAAGAAGAATTTTCTTCTAATTCAATATTGTATTATGAGCAATATGGTAATGGGTCTATTTTAAAAAGTATTGGTGATATATTTTTTAACTTTTATGGGGGAGTAAGTAAACAAAAAGGTGGACCATGTTGGAGTGCTGGAATTGCTGCACAAAAATTAGATTTTGGCGACTCAAGAAGTCATTCCTTAGAAGATATGCTAAACAGTAAAAATATATTTGTGTGGGGAAAAAATCCTGCAAATACAACAATTCATACTATGCAAATGATAAAAAAGGCAAAGGATAAAGGTGCTAAAATAATAGTTATTGATCCAATATATACAAATACAGCAAAGTTATCAGATGTTTATATACAAATTAAACCTGGTGGAGATGGTGCATTAGCATTAGCTATGGGAAAATTAATAATAGAAGAAAGACTTTATGATGATAATTATATAAAATCATATGTTTTAGGATTTGATAAGTATAAGAAATATTTAGAATCGTTAGATTTCAATATATTATTAAATAAATGTGGAGTTAATTTAGATGATTTACATAAGCTTGTAAAATTATATACAGAAAGGTATTCAACTATACTTTTAGGATATGGAATACAAAAATATAAAAATGCTGGAAACACAATAAGAGCAATAGATACATTAGGAGCTATAACAGGGCAAATAGGAGTAAGTGGCGGTGGAGTTAATTATGCTAACAAAGTTTATCCATCAGTTTTAAATATAGATCCTTTTAATAGTGAAAATTTTTGTATCAATAGAAAATTTTATACTAGTGATATAGTTAGCTTTATAAATGAATCTATTAATGGTAATACATATTATAAAGATAATATTTATATTAAAAAACCTAAGATTAAAGATGACTTGACTAAAAGCAATGTTCCTATAAAGATGGCTGTAATAGTAAAGAGCAATTTATTAAATCAATTACCAAATTTAAACGGATTAAATAGTGCTATTGATAAAATAGATTTTAAAGTTTGCTTTGATATGTTTATGACTGATACTGCAAAAAGGTGTGATTTATTTATTCCAACAACAAGTACTTTAGAAAGCGAAGATTTACTTTATAGTTCAATGACTAATCCATATATAATATATAATGAAAAAGTTGTAGAGCCACTAGACAAAAGAATGGATGAATATGAATTTTTTAAGGAGTTAGCTAAAAAATTAAATATAAAAAATTATCCTTTTGTATCTAAAAGAGAATATATCGAAAAAATAATACAACCTCTTAATAAATATATAGATGATATATCTATAGAAAAAATAAAAAATAATTATATAACAATACATGATTCAGTTGCATGGAGAGATAAAAGGTTTTCAACTAAGTCGGGAAAATTTGAAATTAATTTATATAAAGAGGATTTTATTGAAGATAATAATAATAAATTTAGGTTGTTAACTAATCACAGCAGAGATACTTTATTTAGTCAACATATGATGGATAAAGAAGGAATATCAAAAGCATATATAAATGAATCTATGGCTAGTAATTTAAAAATAAAAAGTTATGAAGAAGTAACATTAAAATCTAAAAATGGAACTATAAATGTAGAAATTATAATAGATAATTCTATTGCTGATTATATTGTAATGATGTATGTAGGTTGGTGGACAAAACATGGAAATCCTAATTACATAACTGTTTCAGATATATCTGATATTGGTGGACAAATAGCCTATAATGAGACTTTTGTTAGTATAGAAAAATAAATTTCCAAATACTAATGTTACAAATAATGATTCAATTCTTACAGGACAAATAGCTTTAGCTCATTTATTAGAGTTTCCTGATTATTATACAAGAATGAAAAAGTTAGAAGATGAAGAAAAAGATTATTGGGGTAAGAAAAAATAAAGAAAACCTTTGAGTAATATTTAAATTTTACTCAAAGGTTTTTTATTTTACAGTTATTACAAAGTTAATCATATTACAGAAATGAATATTTTTTTATAACTAATAGATACTAATATTGTAGAAAATTAAAGGAGATGATTATATGGCTAATTTAAATGAAGTAGAGTTACAAAACTTAAGACATTTAATTGGTGGTCATAGTACTGTTGAAAAGAAACTAGAAGCTTATGCACAACAATGCACAGATCCTCAATTAAAAGAAATGCTTAAAAAAGATTCTCAAGATGCAAAGGCAAGCAAAGAAAAACTAATGTCATTCTTAGGCTAGGGAGGTATATAAAATGCAAGAAAAAGAAATGATAAGCGATTATTTAGCTTCAATTAATGCTAGTTTATCAAAATATGGTGATATAATATCACAAACAGAAAATGAACAATTAAGACAGACAATCCAAGTAATGAGAAATCAAGATGAGGCTCGTCAATATGCATTATTCAAAAAAGCAAAAGAAAAGGGATATTATATTCCAGCTCAACAAGCAACTCCAGAAGAAATTAATACTGTAAAATCTCAATTATCTCAAGGATAATAAAAAATAAAAGAATAGAAATTTCTATTTCTTTTACTAATTAAAATATAATTAAGATAATGCTTATAAGATTAAAAGTTATATTTTAAGTTATTTAACGTTTAAATTTATTATTTATTAGAATAAGTTGTTAATGAGTTAGATAGAATACTATATTTAAATAGCTATACCAAATATTTTGGTATAGCTATAAATTTAAGATAAAACATATTTTTTTGATATATCATTGAATCCACATTCTTTTAATGATTCAAATAAAAATATTTTAATTTCTAAGCTTGAAATTATTCTATCAGGATTCTTTTTTATAAAGTTAGTAAGCTTAGAGTCAAAAGTTTTTCTTATATAGTTTATATCAGATTCATTTAATATTTTGCCACAATCGCTAAAAGCACTTTTAATGCTTGTAATTAGTTTATTAATATCAAAATTTTCTAAACGACCATCTTTTTTTATTATTACCATAGCTAAACCTCCCTAAATACTAATATTAGTATTTTATCAATTAAAAGAAAATATTCGCCATAAGAACTATAACAGGTAATGTTACTATAGTTCTTTCAAAGAATAATATTATTAGATCTTTTATTCCAACAGGGATTTTTGATCCAAGTAAAAGACCTCCTACTTCTGACATGTATATAAGTTGAGTTACAGATATACAAGCTACTATAAATCTAGTCATTTCATTATTTATTGTAGTTGCAAGAACTGAAGGTATAAACATATCTGCAAATCCAACAATTAAAGTTTGAGATGCGGCAGCAGCTTCAGGTACTCCAAGTAACTTTAAGAATGGAATAAATGGTATACCCATAACTTGGAATATAGAAGTATATTCTGCAATCATAAGTGCTATTCCACCCATAGCCATAACTATTGCAAGTACACCAATCCACATATCTAAAACATTTTTTATTCCTGATATAAAGAAATCTTTTGCATTAGTATTACTTTCAGCTTTTTCAACAGCTTTTTCAAGTCCCCAAGAAAATGGAGTATATCCACTAGGAATAACTTCTAGATTTTTTGAATCTTGTCCTGCAAAATAAGAGTCTTCTTTTTTTGAAAGAGGGGGTATTCTTGGAATTATTATTGCTGCAACTATTCCTGAAAGTGTAACTGTTAAATAGAAAGGTAAAAACATATGAGCAAGACCAACTTGTGATATTATAACTAAACAAAATGTTATTGATACAGCTGAAAAAGTAGTTCCGATAACAGCAGCTTCTCTTTTTGTATAAAAGCCTTGTTCATATTGCTTTGAAGTTAAAAGTATTCCTATGCTTCCATCACCAAGCCATGAAGCTATACAGTCTATTGATGATCTACCAGGAAGATTAAAAATAGGTCTCATAATCTTAGTAAGAAGAGAACCTACAAATTCTAAAAGACCAAAGTCTAAAAGCAAAGGTAGTAAAAATCCAGCAAATAAAAATACTGCAATTAATATTGGTAATAAATCATTTAAAACAAGTCCTCCTGTATTTTCAGACCATATAAATTCAGGTCCTATTTGAAAATAAGAACATATAATAAAAATCATTCCTAATATTCTAGATATAAACCATAATGGTGATACATTAAATAAATTATTTAGATATTCATTTTTTATTAAAAATTTCGGTTTAAATATTTTTATCGTTATACTTCCAATAACAGATATCGATATTAAAATTAAAGCCATTAGTTTCAATAAATCAGTAAAATTTCCTTCTATAAAATTAGCAAGAAAAGCTATAGGAATTGTTACTTGGCCATTAATTTTACAAGGTATCATAAATAAAGATATTCCTATTATAGATGGAATTAAAAATTTTAATAATGAATTTAACTTATATTTATTCATACAATTACTCATAAATTACACTCCTTTTATAATTTTATGCATTAAAAATTAATATTTATACAATATGTATATTAATAATACATCAAAAATATGAAAAAAGATAGTAGTTTTGTTAAAAATATTTATAAATATACATAATAATGTTATAAATTAATCCTAAATGTACAGGTTTAATATTAAAGAAATAATACATACTATTAGTATAAGAATGAAAGGAGTGTATTATAAATGAAAAGAAATGCTATTCAAAATGTAAGGTGTTCTTTAGATGAATTAAAACAAGCAGAATCAATGTTAAATCATGCTGCAATTACTGTTGAAAAATCAGAAAATAAAAAAATGATAGAAGATTCATTATGTTCAGTACATGAGACGATTAAAAAAATAGAAAATACAATTTCTAATTATCAAGAATAATTAGAAATAGGATTTTTTAATAAAAAAATAAATAATAATAAAAAAAGAACTATCATAAATATGATAGTTCTTTTTTTATTTTATTCAGAATCTTCCCATTCCATTGATCTTTTAACGGCTTTTTTCCAACCTGAATAAAGTTTGTCAACATCTTTAGAGTCCATTTTTGGTTCAAATGTTTCTCCAATACATTTCATTTGTTTAATTTCATTTTTATTTTGCCAGAATCCAACAGCAAGACCAGCTAAGTAAGCAGCACCTAAAGCTGTTGTTTCTATGATTATTGGTTTTTCAACTTTTTTACCTATTAAGTCTGATTGGAATTGCATTAAGAATTTATTTCTACTTGCACCACCATCAACACTTAAAATATTTATTTCGCAACCCATATCTGAAACCATAGCATCTAAAACATCTTTAGTTTGATATGCTATTGATTCTAAAGCTGCTCTTATTAAGTGATTTCTATTAGAACCTCTAGTTAATCCTAATATAGCACCTCTTGCATACATATCCCAGTAAGGAGCACCAAGACCAACAAATGCTGGAACAATATAAACTCCACCATTATTTTTTACTTTATTTGCAAAATATTCTGAATCGGATGCATCTGTTATAAGTTTTAATTCATCTCTAAGCCATTGAATTACAGCTCCACCAACAAATATAGAACCTTCTAATGCATACTGTACATTGTCTTTAGTGCTAGCAGCGATAGTTGTAATTAAGCCTTTTTTACTTTTAACTAGCTCATTTCCTGTATTCATCAATAAGAAACAACCTGTTCCATAAGTGTTTTTAGCATCACCCTTTTCAAAGGCAGTTTGTCCAAATAATGCTGCTTGTTGGTCACCAGCCATACCTGCTACAGGAACTCTAATTCCACCTTCTCCACCAAGATTTGTGTATCCATAAATTTCAGATGAGCTTTTAACCTCTGGTAACATATTTTTAGGAATATTTAATTCTTTTAATAACTTATCATCCCACTTTAAATCTTTTATATTGAAAAGCATAGTTCTTGAAGCATTAGTATAATCAGTTACATGAGATTTACCATTTGTAAGCTTCCAAACAAGCCAAGTATCTACAGTACCGAAAAGTAAATCTCCTTTTTCAGCTTTTTCTCTAGCACCTTCAACATTATCAAGTATCCATTTAATTTTTGTACCTGAGAAATAAGCATCAAGAACTAAACCAGTAGTATCTTTAATATATTCTTCTAATCCTTTTTGTCTAAGTTCATCACATATAGAAGCTGTTCTTCTACATTGCCAAACAATTGCATTATATACTGGTGTACCAGTATTTTTATCCCAAACTATTGTAGTTTCTCTTTGATTTGTTATTCCGATAGCTGCAATTTCATTTGGAGAAATATTACTTTTTGCTATAGCTTCTTGTAAAACACCAAATTGTGAAGACCAAATTTCCATTGGATTATGTTCAACCCAACCTTCTTTTGGATAAATTTGAGTAAATTCCTTTTGACTAACTGCAATTATATTTTGATACTTATCAAAAATAATTGCTCTTGAACTTGTAGTTCCTTGATCTAAAGCTATTACATATTTTTTCATTTCACTCACCTCATAATAAATTCTCATAAATTAACTATCTAAATAAAATTACGAATGCAAATGCACCTAGAAGTCCTCCAATAATTGGAGCAATTACAGGAATCCAAGCATATTTCCAATCTGAATCCCTTTTTCCTGGTACAGGTAAAATGGCATGTGCTATTCTTGGACCTAAATCTCTTGCTGGATTTATTGCATATCCAGTAGTACCACCAGAACTTAAACCAATTACCCAAATTAGTAAACCTACAGCAAGTGTATTAAGACCATTAGCCATTGGAATTGCATTAATTCCTAAAATAGCAAATACTAATAAGAAAGTTCCAAAGAATTCACTTATAAAATTGAATTTACAATTTCTTATTGCAGGGCCTGTACAGAATACACCAAGTTTTCCATCTTTATCATCAGTAACTTCAAAGTGATTATAGTATTGTAGAAATACTAAAACAGCCCCTAAGAATGCACCAATCATTTGAGCTGTTATATACATAGGAACTTTATCCCAAGGGAAATCACCTATTGCAGCTAAAGATAAAGTTAAAGCAGGATTAAAGTGTGCACCACTTGTTGCACCAAAGATAAATGCAGGAACAGCAACAGCAAATGCCCAACCTGTTGTAATTACCATCCAACCGCTGTTTGTTCCTTTTGTTTTCTTTAAAACAACATTTGCGACAACTCCATCTCCAAGATAAATTAAGAACATTGTGCCTATCATTTCTGCTAGAAAGTTAACCATAAAAATACCCCCATTAGATTATTTTTATAATATAAACACTAACTATAATTGTTAATGAATTATATTCCTTAAGTAAACTTATATCTAAAAACAAAAAAGTTAAGCATAGGAAATGAAATATCCTAATTTATGCTTAACTCTAAATCTCTACCACATAAATAAACATTTTATAAAATTAAGTATAATATCTTAATGAAAACATTTACAAAAACAGTATATCATATTTAAACACAATTGTAAAAATCTTTTTTTATTAAATATATATTAAATTAAAAATATATTATGCTAAAATTAATAAGATAATAGAAAATAAAAAAATAAGGTTATATAATAAAAGAAGTTAAAAAATAATACAAGGGGTTGTAAAAAATGAAGATTAGAAAAGAAATAAAAAATTCTAAGAGAATAGTTATAAAAGTAGGAACATCAACGTTAACTTATGAAAATGGAAATATTAATTTAACAAGAATTGAAAAACTTGCAAGAGTTATTTCAGATTTAATAAATTCAGGAAAAGAAGTTGTTCTTGTAACATCAGGAGCTATAGGTGTTGGAAGTAGCAAATTAAAGCTTAAAGAAAAGCCCCAAAGTATTAGAGAAAAACAAGCAGTAGCATCAATTGGACAATGTGAATTAATGCATATATATAGTAAATTTTTTGGAGAATACAGTCATACTGTAGGCCAAGTGTTACTTACAAGAGATGTAGTTGAGGATGATCATATAAGAAATAATGTATGTAATACATTTAATACATTATTAGAAATGGGAATAGTGCCTATAGTAAATGAAAATGATACAGTAGCAATAGATGAGATAGAAAATATAGTTAAATTTGGAGATAATGATAACCTTTCTGCAATAGTTGCAGGTCTTGTTAATGCAGATCTTTTAATAATACTTTCAGATATAGATGGATTTTATGATAAAGATCCAAGAAGTAACGAAGATGCAAAGCTTTTAAGTAAAGTATCTAAAATAACAGAAGAATTAGAGGCGGCAGCAGGTGGAGCAGGAACAAGCTTTGGAACAGGCGGAATGATTACAAAACTTTCAGCAGCCAAAACTGCAAATAATGAAGGTGTAAATATGGTTCTTGCTAATGGTAAGGAGCCTTCAATATTATTTAATATAGTAAATGGTGAAGAAATTGGTACTTTATTTTTAAAGAATGGAGAGGAGAATTAGATGAGTGAATTAATATTAAAGGGACAAAAAGCTAAAGAAGCAGCATATATATTAGCTAATCTTACAACTACAGATAAAGATAAAGCTTTAGAAAAAATGGCAAATAATCTATTAGAAAAAAGCAATGAAATAATAGAAGCAAATAAAAAAGATTTAGAAAAGGCAATTCAAAATGGTACCAATAAGGCTATGCTTGATAGATTATCATTAAATAAATCAAGAATAGAATCAATGGCTGATGGGCTTAAGCAAATTGTTAATTTGCAAGATCCAGTAGGAGAAGTTATTTCTATGTGGAATAGACCAAATGGACTTCAAATAGGCCAAAAAAGAGTTCCTATGGGAGTTATAGGAATAATATATGAAGCAAGACCAAATGTTACGTGTGATGCAGCTGGACTTTGTTTAAAAGCTGGAAATGCAGTTATATTAAGAGGTGGAAAAGAGGCAATAAATTCAAATATAGCAATAACAAAAGTTTTAAGAGAAGGACTTAAAGATGCAGGTCTTCCAGAGGACTCAGTTCAACTTATTGAAGATACAAGTAGGGAAGTTGCAACGGAAATGATGAAGCTAAATGACTATATAGATGTCTTAATTCCAAGAGGTGGAGCAGGGCTTATAAATGCTGTTGTTAAAAATGCAACTGTTCCCGTTATAGAAACTGGAACAGGAAATTGTCATATTTATATTGATAAAGATTGTGATTTTGAAATGGCAAAAAATATAGTTGTTAATGCAAAAACATCAAGACCGGCTGTATGTAATGCTGCAGAAAGCTTGGTTATACATCAAGATGTGGCAGAAGAAATACTTCCTATTTTAGTGAAGTCTTTAAGAGAAAAAGATGTTATTTTAAGAGGGGATGAAGCTTCAAGAAAAATAATTAGTGATATTGAAGTTGCAACAGAAGAAGATTTTTATAAAGAATATTTAGATTATATTATGAGTATTAAAATAGTAAAAGATATAGACGAGGCTATAAATCATATAAATAAACATAATACTGGGCACTCAGAAGCAATAGTTACAAATAGTTATGAGAGTTCACAAAAATTTCTTCAAAGAATAGATGCAGCAGCTGTATATGTTAATGCATCAACTAGATTTACTGATGGGTCAGAATTTGGTTTTGGAGCTGAAATTGGAATAAGTACTCAAAAACTACATGCTAGAGGACCTATGGGACTTAAAGAGCTAACAACAATAAAATATATTATATATGGTAACGGACAAATAAGATAAAAGTGGTGAGGGTATTAAATGAAACTTTGTATTCAAAAATTTGATGAATTTACAAATGATGATTTATATAAAATACTCCAAGAAAGATTTGAAGTTTTTGCCTGTGAACAAAAGATAACATGTGAAAATGAATTTGATGGAAAAGACTATGATTGTATACATTTATATGCAAAAGACGGAGATAAAATAGCTGCATATCTTAGAATACTTCCTAAAGGTGTTGGATATAAGGATGCAGTAGGAATAGGCAGAGTTTTAGTAAAAAAAGAATATAGAGGATATGGTTTAGCAAAAGTTGTTTTAAGAGAAGCTATAAAATATATTAAACATAATTTTAATAATGAAAAAATAAAATTATCTTCTCAGGAGTATATAAGAAGTTTATATGAATCAATTGGATTTGTTGCAATATCAGATATATATGATGAGGCAGGAATACCACATATAAAAATGATGTATAAAGGATAAATTAAAAGCCTTCAGTTTATAAACTGAAGGCTTAATTAAGATAGTATTGAAATAGTAAGTGTGGTCAACTCTAAAATTTTAGTAGCTGCTCTTACTATAATTTTCTGAATATTCAAATAAATTATACTATAAATTTAAAATAAAATCAAATTTATACTATATTATAGTATTTATATTAAAACATGTTACAATTAAATTTAAAAAAATTAAAAAATAGGAAGTGGGATGATATGGAAATAAAAAAATATAAAAAGGTAGTATATATTTTTACAGCTATTTTTATTTTTTTAGGTATAGTAATATATTTTTCTAGTCTTGATTTAAAATCAGATTTTAAGCCTGAAGCAAAAGGCTTTCAATGGGAAGTTACAAAAAATAATAAAAGTATGTACTTAATAGGGACTATGCATCCTATAAATAAAGAATATAATTATTTCAATAAAAATGTAAAGGATATAATAAGAAAAACTGATGTATTAGCAGTTGAAATAAATCCATCTAAAGAGGAAATAGATAATATTAATGCAAAAAATGTATATATAAATGGACATAGTATAGAAGATGAACTTAATAAAAATCAAATAAAAAATTTAAAAAGTATATGTAATGAAATAGGTATAGATTATAAAGATATAAAAAATTTAAAGCCTCATATAATTATGAATAAATTAGAATCTGTTTTATATTATAAAGCAAATCTTATAATGGAAACTTTTGATGATATGTTAAAAGATACTATAGTTAGTAAAGGAAAAAGAGTAGTTCAATTAGAAAATATGGAATTTCAAATTGATCTTTTAAGTAAAATTAATGGACTTGAATCATTAAAGTTAAATTTAAATAATTATAAGAAGGGAAAATTTTTAGAAAGTGGAGAAGAAACTATAAAATATTCAAAAGAACTTATGGATGGATATGCTAAAGGTAATAAAGCTATTATGGAAAAGGCAATAGAATTACAAAAGAAAAATCCATTAAGTTATAGGATAATGATAACTAATAGAAATAAAGTTATGACTAAAAAGATAGATGAGCTTTTTTTAGATAATGAAACATATACTGTAGCTGTTGGTGCATTACATTTCTTTGGTGATGAAAGTATAATAAAGATGTTAGAGAATAAAGGTTATAAGGTTAATTCTATACAATAAAAAAGTGGCTTTAAGCCACTTTTTATTTGCATACATTTAAATTTTCTATATCAGTTAAAGTTTTTACTTTATATATATTTATAACTAAACCTAATAAGATAAAATTTATAATAGCTGATGTTCCACCATAATTTAAAAATGGTATAGCTATATCAAAAATTGGGGATATTCCTAAATTTACAAGAATACCAAATATAAATTTAACTGAAAGTGTAGTAAGTACTACTAATATTAAAGATTGATTATAAGAATTCTTAACTTTTAATAAGGCTTTGGATATTTTAAGCAATAATAAACAACTTATTGCAACTGTAAAGAATCCTGCTAAATAACCAAATTTATATATTATAAAAGTAAGTATAAAATCGCTAAGTGATATATTAATAGAGTGTAGATCTAGATTAGGTGCTTGCCCTAAAAGTACTGAATTTTCAAGAACCTCTTTAATTTGAGTATAAACATAACCTGAACCGTAAGGGTCTAAGTTTGGATTTAAAAATCCAGTAATTCCATATAATCTATATGGAGTTGATAAAATAAACATTGCAAATAATGAAAATATTACTAATAGTGAAATGATTAAATATTTATTTTTAAAGCCTTTTAATTTAAGTATGGCAAGAACACCGATTAAATAAATCATTACACAAAATAAGTTTCCTAAGTATGTCAATAAGAACCCTGGTAATATAGTCAAAGCAAGCAGTTTTAAGAAATTAAATTTTTTAGTATTATAGTAAGAAAAGTCTTTAATTAAATCACATAATGATAAAAGTAAAAGTATTGGAATTAATTCTGCTAAATTTATAGAAAAAGAACCAATAGTAAAAAAGTATTTTATTCCATTTATATATTGATTAAAGAAACTACCAAATATAATTAAAAAAATAGAAAAACCATATATATATTTTGAATAAGTTTTTATTTTTGAATAGTTAAAGTAACTTGCAAGTAAGAAACATATTAAACCGATAATTGAAAATGTTATATGTCTACTAAGGAAATATGGACTTTGTATATTAGAAACATAATATAATGCTAAAATTCCAATAAGGGAAATAATAATTGCTGTAATTATTATGCTCCATTCAGTATTTGGTTTATGAACTTTATTTAAGCTTTCACCAATTTCTTTGTAGTCACCCATACCTTCTAAAGCCTTTTTTATTGCTATATTTTCATCATTTTCTATTTTAAGATGTATAAGAGCACTTTCTTCTATATGACATAACAATTCTTCTTTGATTTCTTTATGCAGTTTTTTATTTTTTACATTTGAACAAACATTATTTAAATAATTTATAACTAAATCATTATTCTCTAATCGCACACTGCCTTCCCCCTTAAAATTTTATTTACAGTATTACTAAATAAATTCCATTCTTCTTCTTTAGTTTGTAAATGCTTTTTTCCGGTTTTTGTTATAGAATAATATTTTCTTTTCCTTTTGGTTTCACCAGATTTCCAAAAAGATTCTATGAAGCCTTCACCTTCTAATCCATGAAGTATTGGATATAAAGTGCCTTCTTTAAAAGAAAAAATACCGTTTGATGTAGCCTCAATTTCCTTTATTATTTCATATCCATACATTTCTTTTCTATTTAGTAATCCAAGAACTAAAAGAGAAGTGCTACCTTTCATTAATTCCTTATCAACTTTCATAAAACCACTCCTTATTTTAAATTCAGCTTATACCTAGATAATCTATGCATAGACTATCTAGGTATAAGTATAATATTAAAAAATATAAATTGCAATATTTTTCCTAAAATAAATTTTTAAGTCAGCTATTTCGTTGATATTGTATAAAAAGAATGTATAATTTATAGATAAAGAAAATATAGAAACTAATTAAGGAAAGGATATTATATGGTAAAGGATAATTACACTTTAATAACTGGTGGGACTAAGGGGATTGGATTTGAACTTGCAAAATTATTTGCAAGGGATAGTAATAATTTAATCATTGTTGCAAGAAATATTAATGAACTTATGGAAGTTAAAGAGTTTTTAGAAAATAAATATAAAATATTTGTGGAAATATTAGATTTAGATATAAGTGTGGATAACTCCGTTGAAAAAATTATAAATTTTGTGGAAGAAAAAAACTTAATTGTGGATAACTTAGTTAATAATGCCGGAGTCGGAAGTTTTGGTTATTTTGACGAAATAGATGAGAAAAAAGATTTAAACCTTATAAATATAAATATTATAGCATTAACTAAACTTATAAAATATTTTTTACCTAAATTAAAAAAAATGAATGATGGTGGAATATTAAATGTTGCATCAACTGCAGCATTTATTGGGGGACCAAAAATGAGCACATATTATTCTTCAAAAGCATATGTACTGACTTTATCTGAAGCTTTATATGAAGAAGCAAAAGAGTTTGGAGTAACAGTAAGTTGTCTTTGTCCTGGACCTGTAAAAACATCTTTTCAAAAAAATGCTGGAATTATTAAGTCTGAAAAAGCAAGAAAATATTTAATGGATGCAGAAATAGTAGCAAAGTGTGGGTATAATGGCTATAAAAAAAAGAAAGATATTATAATTCCAGGTTTTAAAAATAAAGTTATGATTATAGCTACAAAGTTTTTTCCAAGAAGTATAATAAGAAAAATAATATTTAATACAAATAAGTAGGAGTGTAAAATATGGGGATTTTTGAAGGGTATCTTTTAGTTTCAGATATGGATGGAACTTTATTAAATGATAAAAGAAAAATATCAGATAATGATAAAAATGCTATAAAGTATTTTAAAGAAAATGGAGGTTTATTTACTATAGCAACTGGTAGAATGCTAGAATCAGCTGGTAGGTTTGCAAGAGAGCTTGATTTAAGTTTGCCCATAATACTTTATAATGGAAGTAAAGTTTATGATTATACAAGTGAAAAGGTAATTAAGGAGTATTTTTTAGAAGAAGAAAGAAAAGTAGTTATAAATAAATTACTTCAGGAAAATAAAGAAATAGGAATTGAAGTTTATTCTGAAGAAAAAATATATATATTTAAAGAATGTAAATATACAAAAAGATTTACTGGAAAAGGATATAAAGTAATATATGATATAGATGATAGTATTTGGAATGCAAGGTGGACTAAAGTATTAGTTGTTGGTGAAGAAGGTATATTGGATGAACTCGAAGCAAACTTTACAAAATATGATAGTGAAATACCTATAAGAAGTGGAGAAAGGTTTCTTGAAATTGTACCAAAATATACTTCAAAAGGACAGGCTTTAAATGATTTAATAAATGAATATGAACTCAATGATTTAAAGGTTATAACTGTTGGAGATAATATGAATGATAAAGAGTTTTTAGAAAATGCAGACTATGGTTTTATAGTTAAAAACTGAAATAAAAAACTATTAGATAAGGTTAATTATAAAGTTCCAAGCAACAATGATAATCCTATTAAATTTATAGTAGAATGGATTGAAAATAATATAAAGTAATTAATTATCATAATGATAATTAAATTTTTAAATTTCTTGACATGGAAATTTATATAAA
>ERZ1463036.14-NODE-14-length-43954-cov-96.132668_pt1 | contig 43954 bp, 45 predicted proteins | sample MGYA00564485_ERZ1463036 | MGnify/ENA primary metagenome ERZ1463036 (study PRJEB39244, sample SAMEA3635127) | Helicobacter pylori | study: EMG produced TPA metagenomics assembly of PRJEB11511 data set (Assembly of a 5300-year-old Helicobacter pylori... | reverse complement strand
AAAAAATCCTACTAAATTTATAAAGTATATAAAAATTAGGTATCTTAAATAAAAAAATTATTTGAAGATACCTAAATATTAAATATGAGATATTAAATCACTTAAAAACATTTCAAACATAACACCATCATTTCTATCGATATTAAACTTTGATGTATATAAAATAGATTTATGTATAAATTGGCTGGCAATATCAATGCTATATTTTAAGGAATGACCATTTAATATCATGCCAGTTAGTATAGACGTAAATAAATCACCTGTACCACTATAAGATATATTGTTAAAATCAGTAGATGTAAAATAAATTTCATTTGAATTTTTATCAAATGCTAAATTATGAATTTTATTATCTAAAATTATACCGGTTATAACAACTTTACTAGGACCTAAATCAGATACCTTCTTGGCTAATGATATAAGTTCATCTTTACAAAGGTTAATTTGAGTATAGTCTGATTCTGTTAATATCAGAGCTTCAGTTATATTAGGGGTAACTATATTTGAGTGTTTAACTAAATTTTTTATTTTATTACACATAGTTTTGTTAAATATTGGATATAGACATCCATTATCACCCATTACTGGGTCTACTATAACTAATGAATTTTTATTATCATTTATAAAGTCAGATACTATGTCAATCTGATTTTCAGATCCTAAAAATCCACTATATATACAATCAAAATCTACGTTAAGTTCATTCCAGACTTTTTTATAAGAAATCATTTCAGATGTTAAATCTAAAAATGAATATTTTGGATAGCCTGTTTGACTTGATAATATAGCTGTTGGAAAAGGACAACATTGTATTTTTAAAGCTGATAATATGGGAATTGCAACAGTTAAAGAACATCTTCCAATTCCAGATAAATCATGAATAGCAGCAACTTTTTTTATCATACAAAAACCTCCATTAATAAAATTTATAATTATATATTACTATGGAAATATTATATTTAACATATTTATACAAAATAAAAAAATTGTATTAGTACAATTTATTATATGATTTTAAATAAAGTTATAAATAAATATATATATGGTTAATATAAATCTAAAATATAAAAAAGGAGAATTTATATGAGTTTTTTACTGCTTATAATTGGATTTATAGTACTTATAAAATGTGCAGATTTTTTTGTTAGTGGAACATCTTCAATAGCAAAATCTTTAAAAATACCGACAATAGTAATAGGACTTACTATTGTAGCATTTGGAACTAGTGCCCCAGAGGCTGCAGTAAGTGTAACAGCTGCATTAAGTGGAAATAATGATATTGCCATAGCTAATGTAGTTGGATCTAATATATTTAACTTGTTAGCTGTAGTTGGTATTTCATCTATAATAAGACCTGTCAAAGTTCAAAAGACCACAATATTAAAAGAATTTCCTTTTATTTTATTATCGTCATTAGTTCTTTTAATATTGTCTCACGATGTGAGGTTTCAAGGATATAGTGAAAATGAATTAACTAAGTCAGATGGACTTATGTTACTTGCACTATTTTCAATATTTATGTATTATCTTTTAGAAATGGCTATAACTTCAAAAGAAGAAATGAAAGTAGAACAAGGAGATTGTAAATCATCTATACTAAAGAGTTTAGTAATAAGTTTAATTGGTATAATAGGAATTATTTTAGGTGGAAATCTAGTTGTTAAGAGTGCAACTAATATAGCATTAGCTCTTGGAATGAGCGAAAATTTAGTCGGACTTACAATAGTCGCTGTAGGAACATCTTTGCCAGAGTTAATAACTAGTGTAGTTGCAGCTAAAAAAGGTGAGAGTGATATAGCAATGGGAAATATAGTAGGATCAAATATTTTTAATATATTATTTGTATTGGGAATATCAGCTTTTATTAACCCTATAGAAGTTCATCCTGTAGTATTTATAGATATGTTTATAATGTTTATAATATCTATAATAACTTATATATTTGCTACTACTAAAAAAGAAGTGAATAAGATTGAAGGAATTATACTAGGTTTGATTTATATAGTATATATGGTATTTATAATAATAAGAAGATAAATATATAGTAAAAAGCTATAATTAATATAAAATGTATAGTTTTTTACTATTGTACATAAAAAGAGGGTATATGTTAAAATTTCATTGTAAATCATTATAGTTATTGGGGGAAAGACAATGATATCATTACCAGAAAAATTCGAAGAATTTAGTGAAGCTAGAAGAAATGGATTTATAAGAGCAAAAGAGTTAAAAGAAAGTGGTAAAAAGTTAGTAGGTGTATTTTGTGCATTTACACCAGTTGAAATACCTATGGCTGCTAAAGCTGTAACAGTAGGAGTATGCGGAGTAAGTGAAGAGCCAATACCAGAAGCTGAAAAGATTTTACCGAGAAATCTTTGTCCACTTATTAAATCTAGTTTTGGACATGCTATAACAGATACTTGCCCATACTTTTATTTTTCAGATTTACTAATAGGAGAAACAACATGTGATGGAAAGAAAAAAATGTATGAAGAATTAGCAAAAATAAAAGATTTACATTTAATGCAACTTCCAAATAGTAGAAATGGCAAATATGCATATGAACTTTGGAAAAATGAAATTAAAGTTTTAAAAGAAGATTTAGAAAATAGATTCTCAGTAAAAATAACTGATGAAGATTTAAAAGAAGCTATAAAAGATAAAAATGAAGAAAGAAAATTATTAAAAGAATTTTATGAATTAGGTAAGTTAGTTCCACCACCAATGAATGGATATGATATGCACCAAGTATTATATAATTCGGGATTTAAATTTGATAGAGATGAGCTAAAAAATAGCATAAAGGATATGATAGTGTCAATAAAAGACAAATATGAAAAGGGAGAAAGACCAGTAAGTGAGAATAAGCCAAGAATCCTAATCACAGGATGTCCAATAGGTGGAGTAAGTGAAAAAATAGTAAAAACTATAGAAGATAGTGGAGCAGTTGTAGTTGCATTTGAAACTTGTGGAGGAATAAGATCGAATGATGAGTTAGTAGATGAAAATAATCCTGATCCGATAGATGCTATAGCTAAAAAATACATAAATATAGCATGCTCATGTATGGTTAATAATGATGAAAGAATAGATCTTTTAGATAGATTAATAGATGAATATAAAATAGATGGAGTAATAGATGTTGTATTACAAGCATGCCATACATTTAATGTAGAGAGTTATAGAATTAAAAAATTTGTAAACGAAGTTAAAAATAAACCGTATATGGCTATAGAAACTGATTATTCAAAATCAGATACAGAACAACTAAGAACAAGATTTGAAGCATTTATAGAAATGATAGATTAAAATTAGGGGGATTTTATGTACAGTGTAGGTATAGATTCCGGTTCTGTAGCAACTAAAGGAGTTTTATTTGATGGTAGTAATATAATAAAAAAGATTATAATACCAACAGGATGGAGCCCTAAGTGTGCGTCATTTGAAGTTTATAATAAACTAACTAAAGATATAGAAAAAAGTGATATAAAAAAAGTTATAGGAACTGGATATGGAAGAGTTAGTATGGATTTTGTAGATAAAAAAGTAACAGAAATAACATGCCATGCTAAAGGCATTCACTTTTTAAATAATAATATAAAAACAATTCTAGATATAGGAGGACAAGATAGCAAAGTAATAAATTTAGATAATGATGGAAATGTGTCTAATTTTATAATGAATGATAAATGTGCAGCTGGAACAGGCAGGTTTTTACAGGTTACATCGAATTTATTAGGAACTGATGTTGATAGTATAGATGATTTAGCAAAAGGTGCTAAACCTGAAATAATTTCAAGTATGTGTACCGTTTTTGCAGAATCAGAGATAATAAGTCTATTAGCAAAAAGTGTATCTAAAGAATCTATAGCAGCAGGTATATTACAATCTATAGCAAATAGGTCAAAATCAATGTTATCTAGAATTGATATATTAGATGAAATTGCATTTACAGGCGGGGTAGCAAAATGTAGTGTGCTTGTAAATATGATTGAAGAGAGTTTAAATAAGAAAATATATATAGCTGAGGATACTCAAATAATAGGAGCATTAGGGGCAGCTATTATAGGATATAAAAAATAAAAGGATGGTTTAAACCATCCTTTTATTATGCAATTGACTCTTCTTTTTCAAACTTTACATCTGATTGGTTTGATAATTTTGTTATACCAATTCCCGTAGCAGCTAAAGTTAATGATATTATAGGACATAATAAGTTAAAAAATGCATATGGTAAAAATGTAAATGATCCAACTGCAAGTGTAGCACTCATATAAGCTCCACATGTATTCCAAGGAATAAGTGGAGAAGTTATAGTGGCACTATCTTCTAATGCACGTGATAAATTTTCAGGAGCTAAACCTTGTTTTTTGAATGCTTCTCTATACATACTTCCAGGCATTACTATAGCTAAATATTGATCAGCAACTGCTAGATTAGTTCCTATACAAGTAAATATAGTTGCAGTAACTAACCCTAAAGTTCCTTTTGCAAACTTTAGTATTGAAGTAGCTAAAGCTTCTAACATACCAGTTTTTTCAAGTATACCACCAGTAGCTAAAGCACATAACATAAGTGATACTGTACCTAACATACTATTAAGCCCACCACGAGATAATAATTCATCAACAAAGACCATACCACTATTAGATGTATAACCAACTTGAGCAACCTCTAATACTTCTTTAAAAGAAGCTCCTTGGAAAACTATAGCTACTAATCCACCAAGTAGTGTACCTATTATAAGACCTGGAACAGCAGGTACTTTTAAAATTACCATTATTATAACTGCTGCTGGAATTAATAATAATAATGGTGATAATGTATTATAACTTGCTGATAATGCTTGTTGAATTTGTGTAATTTGACTATTATCTATAACTTGACCTGCATATTTAAAACCTATAACTGCATATATAATAAGCGCTATTAAATATGCAGGAATTGTTGAATATAACATATGCTTTATATGAGTGAATAAATCAGTTCCTGCCATAGCAGGAGCCAGATTTGTAGTATCTGAAAGAGGAGACATCTTATCCCCAAAGTATGCTCCAGAAATTATAGCACCAGCTATTATTTCTTTAGGAATTCCAAGTGCACTACCTATACCTAAAAGTGCAATACCTATAGTACCTGCAGTAGTCCAAGAAGAACCTGTTGATATAGAAACTATAGAACATATTATAGTTGTAGCAACTAAGAAAATTCCTGGTGATAATATATTTAATCCCCAATAAATCATGCTTGGAACAACACCAGATAATATCCATGTACCAATTAACATACCTACGATTAAAAGAATAATTATAGCTTGCATTGTAGAATTTATAGTAGATAATATACCTTCTTCAATTTCTTTCCATGTGAATCCTAGCTTAAAAACAGCTATAAAACCACTAAATATTCCGCCTAAAGCTAATGGTATATGAGCCGAAACACCTAGCTTAGTTAATGATATGCATAATAAAAATACTAAAACACCTATGCATAAAAGTGAATCGCCCAATGAAGCTTGCCTTTTCTCTCTTTTTAACATAATAACCTCCAATAATTTATAAGAATATAACTTAAAATGGAGCATAGTACTAAAAAAGGTCTAGAAGACAAAGAGATACTTCTAGACCTGAGATTATTATATAAATATAATAACGTAATCTAAAGATAGCTCTCCACATAAAGTGACAGTGTTATGCATATTATACATAACCCCAACATATAAGTTCAAAGCAAAACTTATATATTTCGGCATTATTACCTTTCCTATTATCTCATAGGTGCTTTTCCTCAATAATAGTAATATTTAATAATGCAACCTCTACCATTAGTTATATTCTGTTTATTTAATAAATTTATTATATCATATAAAATAAAAATGTAAATATTAATTAAAATAAAAATTAAAATTTTAAAAATATAAAAAATAGTCTATTATTTGATATACTATTTTTTAGTTTAAAAAATTAGGACCATAAGTTTCTTCTATTTCCCTTCTTAATTCATTAGGATTATTAATACCTTGATTCATTGCTTTAGCAAGTATATTAGCTTTGTCATATGGAGACATCCAAGAGAATATACCACCTAAACAGTTATCTACGACATATTTAGATTTTATATATATAGAAAGAATATCATCATATGACATAGCAAATTCCCCATCTTTTACTAGATATGGAACTTTAGCATCTTTATCAAATCTGAATTCATATCCATTTTTGTTAATATAATCTCTTCTAAGTTGATCAAAAGATCTTGTAATTGTAGCTCCTAAACGTCCGTAAAAAGGAACTCCAAGTAATATTTTTTCAGGAGGCATTCCTGCATTAGTTAAATTTCGAACCATAGCATCTACACTATAACCAGGTATTGATAAATCAGAGTTAAATAAGTTTGATTGATGTCTTTGAGCATTAGGGCCTGTTTCACCAGCTGTAAAGTCATAACTCATTAAGTTAAAGTGATTTATTAAAGGTGTAATTTTATCTATTTCAACACTCCTATTTATATATGATTGATCTCCTGTACCAGCCACACTTAGCCATTTATTAGGTCCTATAACATCTCTAATAGCTGTTAAAAGAAGTGTAAAGTTTTCTTTATCTTCAGGTCTAGATTTAATTCCAGCGGCACTATTTGCAGGATATTCCCAATCAATATCAATACCATCTAAATCATATTGATTAATAAGTGCATTTACTTCTCTTGCAAAGTTATATCTAGAAGTTGGTGTTAATGAAGCATCTGAAAATCCATCTTGCCCCCATCCACCGATAGCAACTATAACATTTAAATCTGGATTATCTTTTCTTAAAGCTAGTAATTGTCGTAAATATTTAGGAGTTGGAATGAATAAAGTACCATCAGGTCTTATTTCAGCAAATGCATAAATAACAAAATCAAGTAAAAAAGCATCAACATTTGAAGGATCACCTAATACATATGTGCCTACTAATCTAACTAAATCTGGACAGTTAGGATTTTCTGCAATATTACTAGATGGAGCTGAAATTTGAGGTTTAGATTTAGACTTACATACTTTTTTCTTATAATTCATAGGTTCATATAAATTAGAATCTTTTGAATTAGGTTTTTTATTTGGTATAAAGCAAAGATACCAATCTATAAAATCTTCATTTTCAGAACAACTATTAATGCGTTGAGTTAATTCCTTGTATGTTTTTGGAGGTGGAAGTATAACAGGCATACCAGGAAGCCAATTTGCAGGTGTTACAATATTTTGTTCATCAGATGATTGTAGTGCATCTATGATTCTTATTATTTCAGGAATATTTCTTCCAGTAGTCAATGGATAATATAATATAGTTCTTAATATCTGATTAGGGTCAATTATAAAAACTGACCTAACTGTAACTGAATCACTCATAGGTTCAGAGATCATTCCATATAATTTAGCTATTTTCATTTTTCTATCATCTATTATAGGAAATGGAATTTTGATTCCAGTATTTATATATATGTTGTTAAGCCAAGACAAATGAGAACTGTTACTATCAACACTAAGTCCTATTAATTCTGTATTTCTTTTTTGAAAATTTGAATAGTATTTTGCAAAACATAAAAATTCTGTAGTACATACAGGTGTAAAATCTCCAGGGTGAGAAAAAAGTACAACCCATTTTCCTTTGTAATCAGATAATTTTATTGGGCCGCTTGTTGTGTTAGCACTAAAATTAGGCGCTTTAGAGCCTAAGTTAGGAAGACAAGGCAAATAAATCACTCCTTTAAAAGTTAGTTTTAATTTAATTTATTAATTAACTTATAGGAATGTTACTAATAAGAATTGCTATTTTAATACAAATTTGGTATATTTATTATATTAGAATATATGTATGATTTGTTGATATTAGGGGGCAAAAACATGAAAAAAAGCCAAAAAAATAAAAAGGTGCCAAGATTTGTTAAAACATTTTCGGATATTTTAAGAATACTTGTGTTATCATCTGTAATATCCCTAAGTATTACGAGTGTATTATTAGTAGTAAACTCAATAACAGGAGTATTCATAGGATTTAGATATTATATTGCATTAGCTTTAGGAATGATTATTACATTGACACCATGTTGGGTCTTATGTGACTGTAAAAGAATTTTTGGTAAAAAAGTTTATAGATCTAAGAAGACTAGACCAGCAACTAAAAGGTCACAAAGAAATAAAGAAACAATTAGAAGAAGAAAAATATCTTAAAAAGTACGGCGTATGTTGTACTTTTTTTTCTTTATCGTAATATAATTAATAATAGAGTAGAGGGGGGATTATATGAACTACGATGTTTTTTGTAGTAGTGTAGTAGGATATAAGAATAAAATTAAAAATAAAGGATCTCAAGATTATTTAAAGTATAAAAAATTGGAAAATGGAATTATTTGTGCAATAGGAGATGGACACGGAATAGATAGGTGTAAATATAGTCACAAAGGATCAGAGTTTGCTTGTGATGCATGTATTGATATATTAACTGATTTATATGATGAAATAGCAAATTTTGATGAAGAGGAATTAAATAATTTAATTAAAAATATTAGTAAAGAAAACTATATACAAGTGTCTATACAAAATAGATGGAGAAAGTACGTTATAAATCATTTTAGAAAAAAAGTACCTAATGTATATAAAATAGATTATGTGCTTTATGGAACAACTCTTATAGGCGTACTAATTACAAATAAAATAAAACTTTATTTACAAATTGGAGATGGAAATATAGTTGAATATTTAAATAAATTTAATATTATAGATTATAATAAGGAAAACAAAGTAAATGGAGTTTTAAATTCAATGTATCTAGATGATGCATATAAATATATAGATTTAAAAATTAGCTTTAACCATTTAGAAAAATTAGATTCAATTGTGTTATTTTCTGATGGATTTACCAACAGCTTTAACAATTATGATGAGTTGAATAAAAGTTTAACAAATACTATAAGGGAATATCGAAAAAATGTATTTACTAGATATAATATAGATATGCAATATAAAAAATATTTACAATACCTTACAATAAACAAGAGTAAAGATGATATTAGTATTATTTTTATATTATAAACAACATTAGATAAATGTTGTTTTTTTTGAGTTGAACTACAAAATATGGTTAATAATCCTATTATATATGATATAATAAAGCATAAAACATTTATATTACTGTTTAAGGAAGGTAAGCGAATGATTGTGAAAGGTTTTTTTGAAAAAATAATAGAAACTATAGATAAAAATAATAAGATAATAATAAAAATTTGTTTAACAATTTTAGGAATTATTTTATTAGGAATATTTATAATATTTGGTGCAAATAGCTTTAGTGTAAGTAGCGAAAGCAATAAACTTATAGGGTATATAGAAAATAGAAATTATTCTGAGGCGATATCTTATTATAATAAAGTTAAAGAAGAGTTTTCTGAAAATAAAATGAATAGATTCAGTAAAAATTTATCGAAAAAAGTCAATAAAATCCTTATAAACTATGGGGATAGATATATAAAAGGAGAAATAGGTAAAGATTATTTTATTTCTCTTATAAACATAATAAATGAATTAAATACAGTTTATATAGATGCAGATAATATAATAGACCAAGCAAAAAGAGTAAATGATTTATATCTACAAGAAAAAATAAACTATAAAACAGCTATTGGATATATACAAGCTGTATCTACACTTAAAATATCAAAAAATGAAATTTATGTATATTCAAAAAAAATAGACGTAATAGAAGACTCTAGAAAAGTTTACAACATAGGTGTTGAGTATCAAAATAAAAAAATGTATAAAGAAGCAATACAAAATTATGATAAAGTTCTATCAGAAGATAAAAAATATTATGATTTAGCTCAAGATAAAAAAGAAGAATGTATTGAAGATATGTATGATTATTATATAGAAAAAGCAAAAACTGAGAATGAAACTGGCAATTACAAAGAGGCTTTAGAAAATATAGAGTATTTAAAACAATATTATTTAAATGACGATACTTTAGATGAATTATCAGCTAAATTTGAAAAAGATTTAGAGACATATTCTATGACCAATGATGAAATAACTGCATTGATAGCCCAAAAAAGTGGTATGGATAAAAATGATATAACGGCTAATATATTCCAACAAATGATTCATGGACATAAATATTATTATGCAGAAACTTTTTTAGGAAAAGATAAAATAGATGAATTTTTAATAGACCCTAGAAGTAAAAATATATATTCGTATTTAGATACAAAAAAATCATATAATAATAATTATGGAGAGGTACATTGGAGAGCTACAAAAGATGGTAATGTGGAATTTACTATAAGTAAAAGTACAGCAGAAAGTTTACTAGAGAAAAAATTAAAAGAACTTGATGAAAGTTATAAGCATGTAACGATTGAAGATAGAGACAAAGTTTTAAGATATTTATATGATAAAGAAGTTTTAGATAATTTTATAGGAAAAAATAATGATATTTATTATTATGCTGTTGTAAATAGGGGATTTTTTAAATCTAAGCAAGTTTATTTAATAAATCCATATACAAAGCAAATATACAAAGTATTAGAAGATAAGATTAGTAAGATTTAACGAAAGTGTGTGAAAACACACTTTTATTTTTAATATAATTTAATAATATATATCGATATAGATAAGTTTCAGTTGATTCTATAAAAAGTCGATAATTCTACTTTAGGAAAAGGAAGATATGGATGTTTAGTATCTATTAATATAAACTTTACTTAAAGAAACTAGTATATAAGTGGTTTCAAATGAAGAAATTAAATCACAAGTACAACAAGAATAATCTAATCAACTACAATTACAAATAGAAACTAATCAATAAATAATATTTTAAAAATCTTACTTAAGAATTAAGTAAGATTTTTTTATAATATGTATAATTTTGACTAAATTAATTTAATATGGTATTTTATTATATAGATAAAGTAAAAAGAGAGGGTGATTACTATATTAAGGTTATATATAAAAAGTGATATAAAAAGCTTACATAAAAAAATAATAGACATATCACTTATAGAAGAAGAAAGCAATGATACTACTTTTTTTAATATAGATGATGAAGAGATAAATGAAACTTTAAAAACACTTAAAAAGACTTACATAACAGCTAATAGTAAAGATGAAACTATACTTAACTTAAAACATAAGACAAAGAGACAGGTTAAAGATACTAGAGCTTTAAAATTAGAGTCTTACAAAAAGTATAATGAAGCTTTAAATATGATAGATAGAAACTTTATTACCAGTGCTACTGAAATTGTAGAAGAGGCATTAGAGTTAAATCCAAAAGATGTAGATATACTAAATTTAAGAGGTTTATTAAAATTTTTAAAATGTAATTTTGATGAGTCTTTTGAAAGTTTCTATAAAAGTTTATGTTACAATAACAATCAATTAGCTAGAAAATATGTAGATTTATTAAGTTCAGAAGAATTTAGTATATTTTTAAGTAGATATAACCATGCTATAAGATTTGTAAATAATGATTTAAACCAAGAGAGTATACAAATACTTGAAAACATAATAAATGAAGAACCAGAACTTATAGAACCTTATTTGTTATTGCATTTGATATATGAAAAATTAGGTGATAATGAAAAAGCTAATGAATATTTAGATAAATTACAAGCTGTAGATAAAGATAACAGTCTATTTGAAAAAGAAGTAAGTAAAATTACTAATGATGAAAAAACTAAAGAGGCAAGTAAAAAAACTAAAAATCATATTCCATTATATGCTTTAATAGTAGTTTTAGTAATAGCAATAGGAGCTTTATATATAAATAATAAGAAAAAGTTAAATCATCTTGCAAGTCAGGTTACAGAAAAAAATAAAGAACTTGACAAAACTAGTGAGAAATTAGATAAGACTAAAGATGAGTTAGAACAAGCTAAAACACAAAAAGAAGATAATAAAAAAGATGAGATTATAGTAGGGGACGAAGAAGATTTATTTAATAAAGCTATGGAATTTAAAGAAGATGGAAATAACAAAGAAGCTATAAAATATTTAAAATTAGTACTTAAAAATGGTAAAACAAAGAAATATATATCTGAAGCTATATATCAATTAGGTTTAATAAACGAAAAAGAAAATAATAATGAAGAAGCCATAAAGTATTATAGTAAATATATAAATACTTATAAACCATCAGATAATTATTATGATGATAGTTATTATAATATTGGAATGATTTACTATAAAGAAGGCGATTTAGATAAAGCTCAAAAGACATTTTATAGTTTAAGGGCTGAAGATCCAGATAGTATGTATAATAACTCAAAAGTAGAATCTATATTAAAAGAAAGATAAAAGAGCATTTTATGCTCTTTTTTTATGTGCATATAAATTTATATTTAAAAATTAGTATAGGAAATAGAAAAATATAATATTAATTATTAGTAAATATGTTAATAATTTTATAAAAAGGAGGTCAGAGATGATAGATAAAAAGTTATTTCTCCCTATATTAAGAAATGGGAAATATGGATTTATTGATAAAAATAATAACATAAAAATAAAACCTAAGTTTAAATATGTATCCGAGAGGTTTAGAGATGGATATTGTGTTGTAACATATATAAAACGTATAAACAAATCTATAAGATGGGTTTTTGGATATTTAGATGAACATGGATATAATAATATATTTTTGCACTTAGATAGTGCATCAGATTTTAGTGAAGGCTTATCAAGGATTAAAATTAATGGGAAATATGGTTTTTTAGATAAAAATTTAAATGAAGTAATAAATGCTAAATATGAATCAGCTGCAAATTTTAATGAAGGAATGGCTGGAGTTAAGTTAAATAAAAAATGGGGATATGTAAATAAAGATGGACATATAGCAATAGAGCCTAAATTTAGTTATGTTAATAAATTTAATGAAGGATTAGCATTAGTTGAAAATAAAAATAAATATGGATATATAAATAAAAATGGAGATTTCGTTATAAAACCTGAGTTTGATATAGCAACTGATTTTTCACAAGGTATAGCAGGAATAAGAGTTAATGATAAGTGGGGATATATAAATGTAAATGGAGATAGGATTATCGATTTTAAATTTGATAGAGCGAAATCTTTTAGTGAAGGATTAGCACCAGTATGTATAAATGAAAAGTGGGGATACATAAATACTTTTGGTGAAATAGTAATTGAACCAATATTTGATTATGCTTGCGAATTTAATGATGGATTAGCTAGGTTTAATATAGGTTCGAATTCATTAACTAGAGGAATGTGTTTACCAAAAGGTGGATTATGGGGATTTTTAAATAAAGAAGGAAAAATAAAAATATTGCCAACGTTGAAATCGGTTTCGGATTTTGAAAATGGGTATGCACAGATAATTGATGGAGATAATAATAACTACATAGATAAAAATGGAGATATTTTAATAAATTAAGCTATAAATTTAGGAAAATTAAGTTTGAAAAAACAAGTATATAGTAGTAATATATATAAGGAAGTTAAAGGGGCTTGAAAATCTCCCTTTAATTTTGCAAAAATAAAAAATAAATTTAGGAGAAAAGTAGATGAAATTATTAAGACAGCTGGCCTTAATCTTTACAATATGGGCCATAGGAGAATACATTAGTTCTTTTTTAAGCAATATAATTATTATACCTGGAAGTATAATAGGTATGATTATATTATTTGTACTATTAAAATCTAAAGTTGTAAAAGTCGATTCAATAGAAGAACTTAGCAATTTTTTTCTAGATAACATGGCTATATTTTTTGTCCCTGCAGGGGTTTCACTTATAAGTTCTTTAGGTTTAATTAGTTCAAATATATTAGTTTTAGCTGCAACAATATTAATAAGTACTACGTTAGTAATGATTGTAACAGCTATAGTTGTTGAACAGATGATAAAAATAAAGAGTAAGAGAGGTTAGTGGCATGTACAACGTATTACAAACACCTATATTTGGAATAGTAGTTACTATATTATTTTTCAGTATTGGTTCATATATTCAAAATAAAACTAAAATGGCTATATTTAATCCATTGCTAATAGCTATTTTAGGAATAATAGTATTTTTAAAAGTATGCAATATACCATATAATAGCTATAAATTAGGGGGAGATTCTATAAACTTTTTCTTAGGACCTGTAACTATAGTATTAGCATTACCTTTATATAAGCAATATAATTTACTAAAAAAACATTTCTATGAAATTATAATAGGTATAACGACTGGAGTTTTAGTTTCTTTTTCAAGTATTGTAGTTATAAGTAAACTAATTGGATCTGATAAATTGATAATGGATTCTTTATTAGGAAAATCAATAACAACACCTATGGGAATATCATTAACATCTACTTTAGGAGGTATAGAATCCGTAACAATAGTGGCAATAATATTAACAGGAATAATAGGTGGAATGATAGCGATACCTCTTTTTAAAATTATAAATACAAAACACCCCGTATCAAAAGGTATTGCACTTGGAACAGCATCACATGCATTAGGAACAACAAAAGCTTTAGAGTTAGGTGAAATTGAAGGTGCTATGAGTGGATTAGCTATAGGTATATCAGGTACAATAACTGTAATTTTAATACCTATATTAATAAACTTTATAAAATAATAAAGTTAAATAATTGTTTTTGAAGGGAGAATTATAATGAGTGAGGTAAGAAATACTTTAGAAGAGAATATACTACTAAGGTACTTATTTATAATAGTCGGTATTACTATATCATCGATAGGTATCAATGGATTTTTAAAGCCAGCACATCTATTAGGAGGAGGAGTTGCAGGTTTATCTGTTGCATTAAACTATGTGAGTAATATAAATATTGGGGTTTTATCATTTTTAATAAATATACCTATATTTATTTTAGGATTCATATTTTTAGAAAAACAATTTTGTATAACAAGTTTAATAAATATGGTTTTATTTTCAACTATTTTAGGTTTTACTCAAAATGTTGGAGATTATATAGCTGTAGATGATTTATTGCTACAAACAGTTTATGGTGGTATACTAGGTGGAATAGGCTTAGGTATGGTGTTTAAGGCAAAATCTTCGTTAGGTGGTACAGATATAATAGCAGCAATACTTAAGATTAAAAAAAATATACCTATGAAGGATACTGGACTTTTTATGAATTTTTTAATTGTATGTCTAGGATCTTCATTATTTGGATTAGAATTGGGGCTTTATACATTAATAGGGATGTTTTTTAACTTATATTCTATGAATATAGTTAAAGATGCTATGAATTCTCAGAAATCTGTAATGCTAATATCTAATAAAAGTGAAGAAATATCAAAGAGTATAATGAAAGAATTAATAAGAGGTGTTACATTAATTGAAGCAGAAGGTGCATATACTCATGAAAAGAAAAAAATAATATATTGTATAGTTGCATCTAGTGAAATACCTAAAATAAAAGAGATTGCATTAAGACATGATAAAAAATCATTTATATCTGTAAATGATGTAAATGAAGTTAAGGGTAGAGGATTTAAAGAAAAATTTCTATAAACATGAATAAAAAATAATTTTATAGATAAAATATTAAATATGATATATTTATATATCATATTTAGATCTACTTAACTATCGGATTGGCTATAGTATACATAGATTACAAAAACCTCTCTATAGTCTAAAATAAAAATTATTATAATGTACGTATTATTTATTTGGAGCGGAACATATTTATTAATTGAATCGTGAAAAACAATTATAACAATAAAGCATACTAGATTTCTAGTATGCTTTATTGTTATAATTAGACATATAAAAATCTTAAAATTTATTGAAATTATGGAAAAAAAGTAGAAATTTAATATATAATAGTAATATATAAGTGTATAATTTGAAAGTAGTGGGGTAGTTATATGAATACAGAACAAAATAATAAGGATTTAATAGAAACATATAGAAAAACTATATATAGCATAGAAAAAGAAATAAAACGTATAAGTCTTTTTAATAAATTTATATCAAAGAGATCATCACACTGCCAACAAGAATCATTAGCACTAGAGGGTGGACAAGTTATAAGTGTTTCAAATATAAATAATTCAAATAAAAAACCTTCAGGTAGAATACACACATTTTATAATGGAGATGAATATATAGGAAAAATTATAGATGGGAAAATGGAAGGTAAAGGAACTTATAAATTTTTTCAAGAAAGTGGAAAAGAATTAGAATATGTAGGTCACTTTAAAAATGATATGAAAGATGGAAATGGTACATGTGAATTGCCTAATGGCTGTGTGTATACAGGTCAATGGAAAGAAGATTTAATGGATGGAATAGGAAAGATGCACTATGTTAGTGATGATGAGTATTTAGGACATTGGAAACATGGCAAAAAAGAAGGTCATGGTATGTATACGTGGAAAAATAGAGGAATGTATATAGGTGAATTTAAACATGGTAAAATGGATGGTATAGGAACTTGCTATGATGAAAATGGGAGAATTATATATGAAGGAGAGTTTAAAAATAACCTACCACATGGTAAAGGCATATACATATGGGCAGATAATAAAAAATATGTAGGTGAATTTAGACATGGTAAAAAACATGGTTATGGAACTTTCTATATAGAAAATGATATATGCTATCAAGGTAATTGGAAGTTTGATAAACCTATTATATTTAATAAAAGTTTAGATGAGATTATATCAGGTATAAAATAGACCATATCTTACTTAGATTGGTCTATTTTATTGTGTAAATTTATAGTTCTCAATAAGAATATAAGTATTAATAAATGTATATAATTTAAAAAGCTATAAAAAGTCAATTTGTAATAAGGAAGTGATAAATTGAAAAAAATATTATATTTATTAATATTTATATTACTAATAACGACACATATTATGGTATATAAAGATAGTGAAAAATTAAATTTAAATAAATCTAAGGAAACTATAATGATACAAAATCAAAATATAAAAAAATACTATGACATAAAAATTGGAGATAGTCAATCAAGTGTAATAAATAAAATTGGACCACCTGATAGAAAAGATTATAGTGAGTATGGTTTTACATGGTATGTTTATAATAGGTTTAAAAATAATTTTGTTATGGTTGGAATAGAAGATGATAAAGTTGTTGGATTATATAGCAATTCAATAAATTCTATTGAAATGGGAGATATTAAATTAAAAGATAAATTAAAATATGTACGAGAAAATTATAAACCTATAGAATATAAAAAAAAGGGAAATACTAGGTTTATAATAGAATCTAAAAATCAATTCGATATTTTTATAAAAGATAATAAATATATAACTGTATTTTACGATTTACATTGCGATAATAAAGTTACATCTTATCAAATTATAGATAAAAGAATAGAAGAAAAAGTAAAGGATATATATCCAAAATATAGTGAAGAACTTAAGTTAAGTTTTGAAAAACAAATAATCGATCTTACAAATAGTGTAAGAGATAGAGAAGGTTTAACTAGATTAGAATTTAGTGAAAAAGCTAGTAAAAGTTCATTAATGCATAGTATAGACATGAGGGATAAAAATTATTTTGACCATGTTAATAAAAAAAATGAAACTCCATTTGATAGAATGAAAAAACAAAATATAATATACAGTTTAGCTGGTGAGAATATAGCAGCAGGACAAATAAGCGCTATATATGCTCATGAAGCTTGGATGAACTCTTTAGGTCATAGGAAAAATATTTTAGGAGATTATGAGAATCTAGGAGTAGGAGTAAGTTTTGGGGGGCATTATAATATATATTATACTCAAAATTTTTACAGTGAATAAATTGACAGCATGAAAGGAAGTATAAATATGAAAATTACAAAGCATAAGTTATATTCACTAATTTTAATAATTGTATTTTTTATAGTAGCTATCCCGGCAAAAACATTTTGCACCAAAAATGAGCAAATTTTCCTAAAAAATGGTCCAAGAGATAAAAAATATTTAGCTATAACTTTTGATGATGGACCACATCCGAAAGAAACTGAAGAAGTTTTAGATGTATTAAAAAAACATAATGTAAAAGCAACTTTTTTTATAGCTGGAAAGCATGCTAATTGGTATAGCAAACCACTTGTTAGAGCTAGTAAAGAAGGTCATGAGATAGGAAATCATACCTTTAATCACCCGGATATATCAAATTTAAGCACATCTCAATTAGAAAATGAAATAATAAAATGTGAAGAAGTAATAATTAAATTAACAGGAAAAAAACCTGAATTATTTAGGCCTCCATATGGAAGTTACAAGGAAAGTGATTTAGCCAATATAGCTAAAAAACATGGATATAAAGTAGTATTATGGACTACTGTAGATGCAAAAGATTGGAAAAATCCTGGTGCTTCAAACATAGCAAATACTATAATTGATAATGTTAAAAATGGAGATATAATTTTGCTTCATGACTATGCAACAAATAATACTGTAGAAGCATTGGATATATTTATACCAGAAATGCAAAAAAGAGGTTATAAATTTGTAACAGTATCAGAACTTTATAATTAAAATAAAAATTATTAGTAAATATATAAACTTTTTTCAAAAATTTAATATTATATAATAAGACTATTTCTAAAAAGGATGAAGTGTATGTATAATAAAATATATGAAAGAAAAGAGTTTATAATATTTCAGGTTAAAGAAGGTTATATAGCTTACAATACGAAAAAAGAGTTTGAAAAAGGGCATACACATCTAAAACACTTTGATGCAGCTAAAAAAGCTATAGACTTAGTCATAAACAAAAAAATACCCAAAAGTACAAATGCATATTATTTAACTAGTTTAATAAGGCTTACAAATGATGAAAGTTATATTGAAAAAATAAATGAACTTATAGATGTTAGAAGCAAAAAAGGAAAAAAAGAAAAGTATTATAATGTAGGGTATAGATGGATGAAAAGGAGCTAATTAGCTCCTTTTTTATATATTTAATTTTTTAAGACATTATAATTTGTAAATTTATTTTCAGATATTATCAAGTAAGATATGCCTTGTCTACCATAATATTTAAGAGTTTTTAAGGCTTCTTTTTTAGACATTGGAGATGATATAGATTTTGTATCAGATCTTACTATAATATATTTATTCATATTATAACCTCCTAAAAATACATAAAGTAATAGATAATATGCTCAATAATAGTGTTTGTTTAATACTAATAAATATACATAGCATATTGTTGATAATTTCATCAAAAACGTACATATTGACATTGATTTCTTAAGAAATATATAATTAAATTGTAGTAAAATAAATGTTATTAAAAATAAATCAGTATGTAATTTATTAATGTAGAGGGGGTATTTTATGATATTAATGATAGATAATTATGATTCTTTTGTTTATAATTTAGTCCAATTTTTAGGAGAATTAGGAGAAGAAATATTAGTAAAAAGAAATGATGAAATAACTATAGAAGAAATTGAAAGTATTAATCCTGAAATTATTGTTTTATCACCAGGTCCATGTTCTCCAAAAGAATCAGGGATATGTGTAGACATTGTTAATAATTTTAAAGGTAAGAAACCTATACTTGGTATATGCTTAGGACATCAAATAATAGGACATGCATTTGGAGCAAGTATAGTAAAGGCAAACCAACCAGTACACGGTAAAGTTCACTCAATAAAACATACAAATAAAGGAGTATTTAAAAATCTTAAGAATCCATTAAATGTAACTAGATATCATTCGCTTATAATAGATGAAAAAACTTTACCTGATGAAATTGAAATTACGGCAAAGACTATAGATGATGAAATTATGGGTATAAAGTGTAAAAACTATAATATAGAAGGTGTACAATTCCATCCAGAAGCTATATTATCAGAACAAGGACATGATATACTTAAAAATTTTATAAATAAATCTAGAGAATGTAAGGAGGAAAATATATGCTAAAACAGATACATACTAATTTAGATGCATTTGAAATATATACTTTATTTAAAGATGAAGAAAATAGTTTTATATTAGATAGTGGTATGGATGAAAAAAAATTAGGTAGATATTCCTTTATAAGCTCTAGACCATTTGATATTGTAAAATTGAAAAACACTAAGAATAATCCATTAGATGATTTAAAAGAGAAATTATCTAAATATAAAGTTGAAAATACAACAGATTTGCCGTTTATAGGAGGAGCTGTAGGGTATTTGTCTTATGACATAGGTAATTATATTGAGAACTTGCCTAGAACGGCTATAGATGATACTAATGTATATGACTTGTATTTTGGATTTTATAATTTTGTCATAATAATAGACCATTTAGAAAATAAAACTTATATAGCAACACCAGATATAGATAAAGAAAAAGAGAAAAATATTATAAATGAAATAGAATGCATTATACTTAGCGCTAAAAAAGATATTAAGGACAGTGATGAAAAAGCAAATATAATAAAATTAACATCTAACTTTAAAAAACAAGAATATATAAAATCTATTGACAAAATAAGAGAATATATAAGACAAGGTGATATATATCAAGCAAATTTAACTCAGAGATTTAGTGGAAAAACAAATTTATCAAGTTATCATCTGTATAAGCGATTAAGAGATGTCAGCAAAGCGCCTTTTGCTGCATTTTTAAATTTTGAAGGATATCAAATATTATCAAATTCGCCAGAAAGATTTATAAAGTGTATAGATAAAAAGATAGAAACAAGACCAATAAAAGGAACAAGACCGAGAGGAAACACTATAGAAGAAGACATTGCTTTACAGGAAGAACTAAGAAATAGTGAAAAAGATAAATCTGAGTTACTTATGATAGTTGATTTAGAGAGAAATGATTTAGGAAAAGTATCAAAAATAGGCACTGTTAAAGTTCCAGAATTATTCGTTATAGAACCATATGCTAATGTAAGTCATTTAGTATCCACAGTTACAGGAGAGTTAAAAGACTCTTTGGATTGTATAGATTTGATAAAAGCAACATTTCCAGGAGGATCTATAACAGGAGCTCCTAAAATAAGAGCTATGGAAATAATAGATGAACTAGAGCCTACTCAAAGAAATGTATATACAGGATCTATAGGTTATATAGGTTTTAATGGAGATATGGATTTAAATATAGCCATAAGAACTTTAATAAAAAAAGATGAAGATATATATTTTCAAGTAGGTGGAGGGATAACTTGGGATTCAAATCCAGAGGATGAATATCAAGAGACATTAGATAAAGCAAAATCAATAATGAAAGCTTTAAGAGGTTATTATGAAGAATAAAGTATCTTTTGAAAGTGAATTAAGCAAATTTGGTATGGGATTATTTGAAACTATAAAAATTGAACAAGGTGTACCTAAGTATTTAGATATGCACTTAGACAGAATATATAAATCTATAAAAGATTTAAATATAAATATAAAAGAAGAAAAAGATAATATAAAAACAATATTATTGGAGTATATAAAAGAAAATAACATAGACAATAAAGCATTAAGATTAACTTTATTTGATGAAGGTTACAACATATCTACAAGAGATATAATATATGATGAAAATATGCATGAAAAAGGCTTTAAATTATCAATATCTCCAATAAAACGTGGAGACAGTATTTTATATAAACATAAAACAACGAATTATTTTGAAAATATATATACAAAACAATATGCAGTAAAAAATGGATTCGATGATGCAATATTTTTAGATACTGAAAATACAATACTAGAATGTTCCATGAGTAATATATTTTTTATAAAAGATAGACAAATATATACACCAAATAAAGAATTACCAATATTAAATGGGATAATGAAAAGAAGGATTAAGAAGTTGTGTGAAGAATTAGAAATTAATATAGTAGAATCTGATATAAAAATAAATAATATTAGCAATTTCGATTTTTGTTTTGTAAGTAATAGTTTAATGGGTGCTATGAAAGTTACACATATAAATGATATTAAGTTTGATGATTATAATAATGTTTTTGATATTTTGTGGAGAAACTTAAAATGATAAAAAATTTTTCAAATATATATAAAGAACAATTAAATTCTATTATCAATAATGAAGATGTCATTGCTTTATTTTTAGTTGGATCTAGTAAAAACATTAATTTTGAAAATGAAAACTTGAAAATAAAAGATATTGATTTATTTATAATTTCACACCAAATAGAAAATCAAATAAGAGATATAAAGATATTAAATGGAATTGAATTTGATATAAATAAATTTTCTATAGAATATGCAAAAATGATGATAGAAAATAAAGAGTATTTTTTTATAAAAGAAATGAAAGATGCAAAAATTATATATGATAAAAAAAATATAGCACATGAACTTATAAATTCATCAAAACTTAAGTATTATGAAGGGCCTGAAAAAATATCTAAAGACGAAATGTTAGTATTAAAAAATACTATATATGACAATATATCTAGGTTACATAATAAAACTGATTTTGAAAATTATGAATATGAATTTTTGACTAATATATATCTAAAAGATATAATAAGAGGATACTTTATTAAAAATGGAAAATGGATACCTAAAGACAAAAAAATATTTAAATATTTAAGTGAAAATGAAAAAGATTTATTTAGATTGGCAAAAGATGTTTATAAAAGTTATGAATACAATAATCTTAAAAAAGTATATGAATATGTATTTTTTTAGCAGTATAAACTTTAAAATACAAAATATTAAATTAGGGGGGCTGGTTATATGTATAATGTAGATAAAAAAAAGATAGAAAATGCTGTAAAAGATATATTAGAAGCTATAGGGGAAGATCCGAATAGAGAAGGATTAGTAGATACTCCAAGTCGAGTTGCAAAAATGTATGAAGAAATATTTTCGGGAATACATAAAGATCCTAGTGAACATTTAAAAACACTTTTTCAATCTGAAGAGCATGAAGAATTGGTATTAGTTAAGGATATACCATTTTATTCATGTTGTGAGCATCATATAGTTCCTTTCTTTGGTAAAGCACATATTGCATACTTACCAAAGGATGGTAGGCTAACAGGTCTTTCTAAACTTGCTAGAGTTATAGAAGATTTGGCAAAGAGACCGCAACTTCAAGAAAGAATAACTAAAGAGACGGCAGATATAATAATGAAAGAATTAAAACCATATGGAGTAATTGTAGTTTTAGAAGCTGAGCATATGTGTATGACTATGAGAGGTGTTAAAAAACCGGGGTCAAAAACTATAACTTCAGCAGTACGAGGCATATTTGAAAAAGACATAGCAGCTAGAGCGGAGGCTATGAGCTTAATAAATATGAGATAGGAGAGATTAAATGTTTGATTATGGTAAAAAAACTCATATAATGGGTATTTTAAATGTAACTCCAGATAGTTTTTCTGATGGTGGAAGTTACACTAATTTAGAAGATGCATTAAATCATGCTAAAAAGATGATAGATGAAGGTGCAGATATAATTGATTTAGGAGGAGAATCTACTAGACCAGGTCATAAAAAAGTAGATGCAGATGAAGAATTAAAAAGAGTTTTACCTGTTGTAAAAGCTTTAAAGGAAAATTTAGATGTAAAAGTATCTATTGACACTTATAAAGCTGAGGTTGCAAATGAAAGTTTAAAACTTGGAGCTGATTTGATAAATGATATATGGGGTCTTAGAAAAGATCCTAAAATGGCAAATACTATAGCAAAATATAATGCATATGTGTGTATAATGCATAATCAAGATGGAACTGATTATGATAAGGATATAATGGAATGTATAAAAGAATTTTTAATAGAAAGTATAAAAATAGCAAAAGATGCTGGTATAAGTGATGAAAAAATTATACTAGATCCAGGTATTGGGTTTGGAAAAACATTTGAACAAAATATAGAGGTTATGTCTAGATTAGGAGAATTAAAAGAATTAGGATATCCTATACTTTTAGGGACATCTAGAAAATCTATGATAGGAAATATATTGAACTTAGAACCTAAAGACAGAGTTGAAGGAACTATAGCTACTACGGTCATAGGAATAAAAGATGGTGTAGATATAGTAAGAGTTCATGATGTATTAGAAAATTTAAGAGCTATTAAAGTTGCAGATGCTATATATAGAAAGTAGGGTTATTATGGATAAGATATTATTAAATAATATGGGGTTTTATGGATATCATGGAGTTTTTAAAGAAGAAGGTATATTAGGTCAAAAGTTTTTTATTGATATGGAGTTATACTTAGATACTAGAGAAGCTGGAATAACTGATGATATGAATAAATCAGTAAGTTATGGAGAAGTTTATGAAGTAGTTAAGGATATAGTTGAAAATAAGAGGTTTAATCTATTAGAAGCACTAGTTGAAAATATAGCTATAGAAGTTTTTGAAAAATTTACTTTAATACAAGAAGTTATGGTTAGAGTAAAAAAACCTGAAGCTCCAGTGCCTGGTATATACGATTATTTCGGTGTAGAAATAAGGAGAAAGAGAAATGAATAAATCTTATTTAGGTCTAGGAACTAATATAGGTGATAGATTAAACTATTTAAATCAAGCTTTAAACATATTAAACTCTCATAGCAACATAAAAATATCCAAAAAGTCTAAATTATATGAAACTAAGGCTTGGGGATACACTGAGCAAGCAGATTTTTTAAATATGTGTGTAGAGATAGAAACTGACCTAGATCCAAATGACCTTTTACATGTATGTCAAGATGTAGAAAAAAAACTAAATAGAGAAAGAAAAATAAGATGGGGGCCAAGGACTATAGATGTTGATATATTATTTTTTAATGATATAATTTTACAAGAAGAAAATCTAGAAATTCCTCATCCAAGAATTAAGGAAAGAGCATTTGTATTAATACCACTTATAGATTTAAATAATAAGTTAAAAATAGATAATGTAAGTATAGATGAGTACCTAAAATCTTTGACGACTGAGGAAAGAGAAGAAGTAAAGGAGTTTATAGGTAATGAAAAAAAACTTATTTGATAAGAATTTAAATATAAAAATAGCCAAAAATTTAGAAATGCCAAAAGATAAAATCATAATGGCAGGACCTTGTGCTATAGAAAGTTATGATCAACTTTTAGAAACTGCAAAATTTGTAAAACAAAAAGGTGCAAATGTATTAAGAGGTGGAGCATATAAACCAAGAACTTCACCCAATTCATTTCAAGGGCTAAAAGAAGAAGGGCTTGAAATATTAAAAGCTGTAAAGAAAGAAACTAATTTACCTGTTATAACAGAACTTATGGATGCTAGAGATTTAGAAAAAGTATACGAAGTTGCGGATATAATACAAATAGGATCTAGAAATATGCAAAACTTTACTCTTTTAAGTGAAGTTGGAAAGCAAGATAAACCTGTAATGTTAAAAAGAGGGATAAGTTCTACTATATCAGAATGGATAGGAGCTGCTGAGTATATTGCTATAGGCGGAAATAGTAGTATTATAATGTGCGAAAGAGGTATAAGAACTTATAATGATTACACAAGAAATACTTTAGATATAGCTGCAGTTCCTATAATAAAAAAAGAAACGAATTTACCTATAATAGTAGATCCAAGTCATGCGACTGGGGTAAGATATCTAGTTAAACCAATGTCTATTGCATCATTTGCAGCAGGTGCTGATGGAATAATGGTTGAAGTTCATCCAAATCCAAATGAAGCTTTATCAGATGGAGGTCAATCACTTCATTTTGAAGAGTTTGAAGATTTGATGAATAGTATAAAAAAATTATAAAATTTTAAGAGGCTTACTGCCTCTTTTATTTTTTGAAAATAAATAATTTTAAAATGTAGTATTGAAATTATAAATATTATACAAAATATTAAAGTAACATTTTTATATAGAAAAACTTTGATAAAATATAAAAATTTAAAAAAATTTTTATAAAAAAGAAGGAATTAGATAAAAAAAGTCGAATTATGTATAATGAACATTTGACAAATTTCTAATATATTGTAAAATAGTAATGTTAAAAAAATTACACCAGAAGGTGATAATATGAATGATATAAAAGATAAAATAGAAGAAATAAAGTCTAGATCTGATATAGTTAAGGTGATATCAGACTACATTAAAGTACAGCAATCGGGAGCAAATTACAAAGGATTATGCCCGTTTCATGGAGAAAAAACACCTTCATTTTATATAAATACATCAAAACAAATATATAAGTGTTTTGGATGTGGTGAAGGTGGAGATGTAATAAACTTCATTATGAAAATTGAAAATCTTGAATTTATGGATGCAGTCAAGTTATTAGCTAAAGATTGTGGAGTAGAAATAAACACAAATATGGATGAGCAATCTAAAATTAGGATGGAAAAAATAAAGAAGTTTCAAGATCTAAATACAGAAGCTGCTAGATATTATTTTTCAAACTTAATTAAACAAAAGAATTATGGGTATGAATATTTAAGAAAAAGAGGTCTCGATGATAAAATAATAAAAAAGTTTGGATTAGGATATGCACCTAAGTCATGGACTAATCTTATGGATTATTTAATCGATAAAGGTTATGATAAAGAGACACTTGTTGAATGTGGGCTTGTTACATATAAAAAAGATGGAAATAAATATTATGACAGATTTATTAATAGAGTAATTTTCCCTATATTTGACTATAGAGGAAATGTTATAGGATTTGGAGGAAGAGTTCTTGATGATTCTCTTCCTAAATATTTAAATTCACCTGATACACTAGCCTTTAATAAAAAGTATAATTTATATGGACTTAACTTTGCTAGAAAAAATATATCAGATAGAACCATGATACTTGTAGAAGGATACATGGATTTAATATCTTTATATCAATATGGAGTAAGAAATGTTTGTGCTACACTTGGAACTGCCCTTACTTTAGAACAAGGGAATTTATTAAAAAGATATGTAGATACAGTTATAATTTCTTATGACTCAGATGATGCAGGTGTTAAAGCCACATTAAGAGCTATAGATATATTAACTAGTTCGGGTATAAATGTAAAAATATTAGACTTAAAAGATGTCAAAGATCCAGATGAATTTATAAGAAAATATGGATTGAGTGAATATCAAAGATCTATAAAAGAGGCTATTCATTATATAAGATATAAAATTATTAAATGTAAAAAAAATTATGATATATCAAAAGATGAAGAAAGATTAAAGTTCACTAAAGAGTCTAGTAAAATAATAAAAACTTTAAAAAGTCCTGTAGATATAGACTATTATATAAATTTTTTAAGTTCAGAAAGTAAAATTAGTGTAGAATCTTTAAAACAAGAAATATACGGTAAAAATTATAAACCTAAATATAATGAAAAATATAAAAATGATAGAAATATAAAAAGAGATGAAAATGCTTATAAAAGACCTAAAATAATAAATAATGGTAATGAACTTATAGAAAAAACTTTAATAAGAGTGCTGCTTGAAAGTAAAGAAGTAAGAAAATTATTAGGTCTTAAGTTGGATGAAGATAATTTTATTTTAAAAGAAAATAAAGAAATTTTAAAATTTATAATTAAAAATGAAGAATTGGATAAAATAACTATTGACAAATTGAAAAGTTTAAACTTATCCGAAGAATATCTTAACAATTTATATTCCTTAAAATTAGAAAATATAAATTTAAATGATGATAAAAGTATAGAAGAGATAATAAAAAAAGTGAAAAGAAACAAGCTTCAAAATGATATAGATAATTTATTAAAGAAGCAAAAAGAATTGGAATCAAATAAAATTAATGATAATTCAAATGCGAAAGAGGTAGATGTACAGGTTATGGAAATTGCTATAAAAATAGTTGAATTAAGAAAAATATTACAAAAAATATAGATGAAGGGAGGATTGAGCATGGAAAATAAAGCGCCAAAAAAAGAGTCTAAAAGAGTAACAGCAAAATCACTTATAGAAAAAGGTAAAAAACAAGGAAGTCTTACCCTTATGGAGATAATGGAAGCTTTCTCAGAAACTGAACTTGATAAAGATCAAGTTGAAAATTTATATGAAACATTAGGAAACTTAGGTATAGAAGTAATACAGAAAAAAGAAGAAAAAGCTGATGTAGATATAGAGTTTAGTTCAGATGATATGGATATAGATATAGATGATAGTATCGATGATGATATGTCTAAAGAAGAAAACACTATGGAAATAGAGCAAATAGATTTAACTTTACCTAAAGGTATAAGTATAGATGATCCAGTGAGAATGTATCTAAAAGAAATAGGTAAAATACCTTTACTTAAACCCCATGAAGAAGCAGAACTTGCAAGAAGAATGCATGAAGGTGATGAAATAGCTAAGCAAAGATTAGTTGAGGCAAACTTAAGATTAGTTGTAAGTATAGCTAAGAGATATGTTGGAAGAGGCATGTTATTTCTTGACTTAATACAAGAAGGTAACTTAGGTCTTATAAAAGCTGTAGAAAAATTTGACTATACAAAAGGATTTAAGTTTAGTACTTATGCGACTTGGTGGATAAGACAAGCCATAACTCGTGCAATAGCAGACCAAGCAAGAACAATAAGAATACCTGTTCATATGGTTGAAACTATAAATAAATTAATAAGAGTATCAAGACAATTACTACAAGAATTAGGTAGAGATCCAAAACCTGAAGAAATCGCAAAAGAAATGGATATGACTGAAGATAAAGTTAGAGAAATTATGAAAATTGCTCAAGATCCTGTTTCATTAGAAACTCCTATAGGAGAAGAAGAAGACAGTCATTTAGGAGATTTTATACCAGATGATGATGCTCCAGCACCTGCAGAAGCAGCAGCTTATTCTTTATTAAAAGAGCAAATTGAAGAAGTTTTAGGTTCATTAAATGAGAGAGAACAAAAAGTTTTAAAATTAAGATTTGGACTTGAAGATGGACGTGCCAGAACTCTTGAAGAAGTAGGTAAAGAGTTTGATGTAACAAGAGAAAGAATAAGACAAATAGAAGCTAAGGCTTTAAGAAAATTAAGACATCCAAGTAGATCTAAAAAACTTAGAGATTACTTAGATTAATATAAAAATTCGTCTATAATAGGCGAATTTTTATATATACAAAAATATATATGAAAGGACAATAAAAATTGAAATTAACAGATAGATTATTAAAAATAGCAAGCCTTGTGGATGAAGGGAAAAAAATAGCAGATATAGGAACTGATCATGGATATATACCTGTTTATCTTTTAAATAATAATAAAATAGACTATGCAATATTAGCTGATGTTAATAAAGGACCTTTAGAGAATGCAAAAAAAGAAGTTAGACATAATAAATTAGATGATAAAGTAGACTTAAGATTAGGTTCAGGGCTTGAAGTTTTAAATCAAAATGAGGTAGATGAAGTTATAATAGCTGGTATGGGTGGAATTTTAATAAGTGAACTTTTAGAAGCTAAAAAAAGTGTTTCTCAAACTGTAGAAAAGCTTATACTTCAACCGATGCAAGCACAAAATGAACTTAGAAAGTATCTTTATAATAATGGATATGAAATATTAAACGAAGTTTTAGTAAAAGAAGATTTTAGAATATATGAAATAATTGTGGCTAAATACACAGGTAAAAATACTGAAGTTAGTGATGATATATATTATGAAATTGGTAGTAAGTTAATAGAAAATAATGATAAACTTTTAAATGAGTTTATAAATAAAAAGATTAATTCTTATGAAGGTATAATAAGCAAATTAGAAGGTAAAAATGGACCTTCAATAGAAGCTAAAAGAAATAGTACTATAAATACTATAAAAAAACTTAAGGGGTTGATATAATGAAACTTAAGACTTTTATAAAAAAGATAGAAGAAAAATATCCTCTTAATTTAGCATATGATTGGGATAATGTAGGTCTTATAGTTGGAGATTATGATAGAGATATAAAAAAAGTAATGGTTGTATTAGAAGCAAATGAAAGTGTAGTAGATGAAGCTATAAATAAAAATATAGATTTAATAATAACTCATCATCCATTTATTTTTTCTAAAATTAATAAAGTTAATACTTCTGATTTAAAGGGAAAATTAATACATAAATTAATAAAAAATGATATATCTATCTATTCTATGCATACTAATTTTGATATTGCATTTGATGGGTTAAATGATTATTTTGTAGATATGTTAGAACTTAAAAATGTCAAAATACTAGATAAAACTAAAAGTGAAACTTTATATAAATTAGCTGTATATGTTCCTAAAACTCATATAGATAATGTAAGAATAGCTTTAGGAAATTCAGGAGCTGGATATTTAGGAAATTATAAAGATTGTTCCTTTACCACAGAAGGAGAAGGTAGATTTAAACCTTGTGAGGGTGCTAATCCTTATATAGGACAAGAAGGAGCTTTAGAAAGTGTTCATGAGGTGAAAATAGAAACTATAGTTCCTCAAAAAATTTTAGATAAAGTAATTAGCTCTATGTTAAAGGCTCATCCTTATGAAGAAGTAGCCTATGATTTATATAAGTTAGAAAATAAAGGAGAATCTGTAGGACTTGGAAGATATGGAAAATTAAAAGAAAATATTACTTTCAAAAATTTAGGCATGATACTTAAAGATAAATTAGATATGAAATATCTAAGGGTAGTTGGAAATTTAAATGATGAGGTATCTAAAATTGCTATAGTTACAGGCTCTGGAGCTGATATGGTAAAAAAAGCTTATAAAGCTGGATGTGATGTACTTATAACTGGAGATATGAAATATCATGATGCACAAGATACATTAGATATGGGGATGAAGGTTATAGATTGTGGACATTTTGATACCGAAAAAGTCTTTGCAGATATAATGTTTGACTATATAAATGAAAATTTTGATATAGATATTGTAAAAAGTGATGTAAATTTAAATCCTTTTGATATAATATAGTTATAAATAATAGCCTTAAGATTATCTTAAGGCTATTTTTAAACTATGGAGGAAAGATATGAGTTGTGAAAATTGCGGTTTAAATAATTTTGGCTGTAAAAATTATTGTAAATTAGATGGACGAGATTTAACTAATTTAGAAAATATTAATATAGAATTTGGAAATGAAAAAACATGTTCTAAATGTGGTGAATCAGAAAATAAAAATAGTATATATTGCAAAAGTTGTGGAAATGATTTAACTAATATAACAAAAGTTAAGGAATATACATATAATAACTTAAATAGTGTAGAAAAAGATGTGAATATAAAATTAAATATAAAGAGATATTTAGAAAAAATAAATATTAGAAATAAATTTTTAACAGCTATGGGTTCTATTATATTATTAATAGTTATATCTGTTTTTGTAAAAATTATGATAGGAGCAATGGGATTAGATATTAATGAGTATTTAAATCCGTTTAGTATAGCATTAGGACTTAATTTGGTACCTATTAATGTATTAGTAAATTCTTTTATGGGAGTAGCAAATATCAATATAAGTATGGGGATTATTATATATTCAATAGTTCCTATACTTTGCGTAGTTTTGTCTAGTACTATATTTATAAAAAAAGATTGTATAGATAAAGAAAATATAATTAAAGATTCAATTATATTAAGTATTATATACGGATTAATTTTAGGGATTGTTTCAATATTAGGGAGAAAATATATAATGTCGCCTATTAGTGAATATTATAGTATGTCTATAGCGATAAAATATAGCTTTATAAAAAGTATATTAAACGGAATAATAATATCCTTTTTACCTACATATATGGTTTTATTTAACAAATTAAAACCTAAAAATAACAAATTAAAAGTTATAAATAAGGCGTTAAAGACAATAGGAGCATTGTATTTAATAGTATTGGTATTTTTAACAATAAGTTTATTTTCAACTAATATATTTGGAGACAATAAAGATTTAGCTATTTTTATTAAATTAACACAGTTATCTATTTATTTATTACAGCTAGTTAATTTTATACCTATAGTCATATCAAATACAATTATATCTATATTTAATATAGGGGATGTAAGTTTGTATGTTCATGAAAGTATGAAATTATTTATATATGCTATAATACTATTAACGTTGGTAATACTTATAGTATCTGGATATGATATTAAAAATAAATTTAAAAATAAAGGTGTTATAAAATATTTTAGTTTAGTATATTCCATTGTTATAGGATGCACGATTTACTTAAGTAAAATAGATACAAGTGGTAGTTTATCTTTATTAGAAGTTCAAAATTATGGAGGATATTCATATATAGGTTCTAGTGTCGTTGTGGGGATTGTTATATCTTTTTTATACAGCTACGTAATATTATATTTAGGATATAAGCTTAATAAAGAATAAAAGCTTTAAATGGGAGAGTTAGCATGAACAATATAAAAAATGCAATAAATAAAAGTAAAGAAAAAGTTGAAAATATAAGAGAAATAAATAAATTAAATAAAATTATAAACAAAGCTCAAAACGATAAACTTAAAATTTTTATAAATGCAGGAATGTATATTTATGAAAAAGTAAGGAAAGATGAAATAGTTGAAAAAGATTTAGTTGAATTATTTAAAAATATACCTGAAATAGATAAAATTATATATGAATCTACTATGGAAGTTAGCGATATAGAATCTAAAAAAGAAAAAATTTGTGAATGTGGGAATGTATTAGATGTTGATAGTAATTTTTGTTGCAATTGTGGCGAAAAAATAGAAGAAAATAAAGATACAATAAAATGTGAATTCTGCTTAAGTGATATAGACTATGATTCAAACTTTTGTGGATGTTGTGGTAAAAAGATTATAAAAAATGTATAATAAAGGGGATGCTTTATGCATCCCTTATTATAATTTAAAGCTCTATATAAAAGAAAGAAGGAAATAGTATATGTCAAAGGCTAAAAAATCAGCAGTAATATTAATGATTATAACATTGATATCAAAGTTAACAGGATTTCTTAGAGATATAATATTGGCAAAAAGCTTTGGAGCAAGTATTATAACTGATGCTTATATAACTGCACTTAATATACCAGTTGTACTATTTACAGGAATAAGTGCATCATTAGGGACAACTTATATTCCGATGTTTTTTAAAATAAAAACAGAAAAGGGACAGGACGAAGTAAATAAATTTACAAGTAATGTTTTAAATATAGTAATAATTTTAAGTATACTTACAATAATTATAGGAAGTATATTTACACCGTATATAGTGAAAATTTTTGCTATGGGGTTTAAGGGTGAAGAATTAGAAATTACAACTAGATTTTCTAAAATACTTATAATCTCTATAATTTTTATAGCAACTAATGGATTAGTATCATCTTATTTATTAGCAAATGGAAGGTTTTATATATCAGGATTAGTTACAATTCCATTTAATATAATATGTATACTGGCTATAATAATAGGAAGTTTTACGAATTCATATGCAATGATATGGATAACTTTACTTGCGTATGTAGCTCAACTTTTATTTCAAATACCATTTCTTAAAAAAAGTGGTTATAAGCATAAATTAAACGTTGATATAAAAGATGAAAATGTAAAAAATATAATTTATTTAATTTTACCTGTGTTTTTAGGATCATATGTAAATCAAATAAATAGTGTTATAAATAGAACACTAGCTTCTACATTAGATACAGGGAGTATAACAGCTCTTAATTATGCTAATAAATTGAATATATTTGCTGTAGGAGTACTTGTTATATCTATTTCTACTGTTATGTATCCTATGCTTTCTAAATTTGCTAGTCAAAATAATATAAAGGCTTTTAAGTGGAGCTTAATAAGATGTATAAATATAGTTATAATTGTAATGGTACCTGTTATGATAGGAATGATTATATTTTCAACACCTACAGTTAGTTTTTTATTTGAAGGTGGATCATTTGATGCAAAAGATACATATTTAACATCAACTTCATTAATGTTTTATTCTTTTGGTATGGTAGCTTTTGGAATAAGAGATATAGTTTCAAGAGGATTTTATTCTTTACAAGATACAAAGACACCTGTAAAAAATGCCATGGCAGCAGTATTTATTGATATAATTTTTTCAATTATACTAATTAAAAAAATGGGAATAGGTGGGCTTGCATTATCATCTTCTATATCTGTTATATTTGGGGCTGTTTTACTTATAATATCTTTAAGACGTAAAGTAGGCAGACTGGGTATTAAAAGTAGTATAAATACATTTTTAAAAACTTTAATAGCATCTATAATTATGGGTGTAATTGTAAAATATTTATATGATTTTATTTTTATAATAGGAGAGAATTTTATACATAAGGAAAAATATTTAATATTAATAGGATTAATTGTATGTAGTTTAGTAGGAGCAGTTATTTATTTAATATTAAGTATTTTATTAAATATTACTGAAATTAAAGAAGGTATAGAACAAATAAAAAATAGATTTGTTAATTTTATAAAAAAAGCGAGATAAAAAAATCTTGCTTTTTAGTTTTATATAACTAAACAAGTCTATGGTATAATTAAATACATAATAAATAGTTAAGATTTAGGGGTGAAAAAATGAGCGTGGAAATATCAGAAAAAATATGCAGAGACAACATAAAGTATTTAAATTTACTTTCTAAACAGTATCCTACTATATCTCAGGCATCAACAGAAATAATTAAGTTAGAATCAATATTAAATCTACCTAAGGGTACAGAACATTTTCTATCAGATATACATGGAGAAAGTGAGCCATTTGTTCATGTATTAAAAAATGGTTCAGGTGTAGTTAAAAGAAAAATAGAAGAATTATTTGGGGATTCACTTATGGAAAGTGAGAAAAAAACTTTAGCAACTTTAGTTTATTACCCAGAACAGAAATTAGATATAGTATTAAAGGAAGAGAAGAATATAAATGATTGGTATAGAGTTACTCTTCATAGAATAGTAGATTTATGCAGATATGCATCTACTAAATATACTAAGGATAAAGTTAGAAAGTATCTTCCTAAAGAGTTTGCATATATAATAGAAGAACTTTTAAACACAGATTGTAACATTGGTCATAAGAAAAAATACTACCAACAAATTATAAATACTATAATAGAAATCGATAGATCTAAAGAATTTATAATAGCTATATCAAAATTGATTCAAAGATTAGTTATAGATAGATTACATATAATTGGAGATATTTATGATAGAGGACCAAGACCTGATATAATAATAGACACTCTTATGGATTATCATAGTGTGGATATTCAATGGGGAAATCATGATATTTTATGGATGGGGGCAGCAGCTGGACAAAAGGTATGTATCGCAAATGCTCTTAGAATATCAGCTAGGTATGCTAATTTAGATATAGTTGAAGATATCTATGGAATAAATATTTTACCGCTTGCTACATTTGCTTTAAATGTATATAAAGATGATCCATGTAAAGCTTTTTTACCTAAAATATCAGAGGGTGAGTATAACAAAAATGAAATATCTTTAATAGCAAAAATGCATAAAGCTATATCTATAATTCAGTTTAAATTGGAAAATGAAGTAATAAAAAGAAGACCTGAATTTGAAATGAATCATAGATGTTTATTAAACAAAATAAATTATGAAACGTCTACTATAAATATAAATGGAAAAGAATATAAACTTAAAGATAGTAATTTCCCAACTATAGATCCTAAAGATCCTTGTAAGTTGACTAAAGAAGAAGAAATTGTTATAGAAAAATTAAAATCATCTTTCGTAAATAGTGAAAAACTTCAAAAACATACTTCATTCTTATTCTCAAAAGGAAGTATATATCTTAAATGTAATTCTAATTTATTATTCCATGGGTGTATTCCTTTAAATGAAGATGGAAGCTTTAAAAAGTTTGTAATAGATAATGTTGAATATAGTGGTAAACCTTTAATGGATAAATTTGATTCACTAGCTAGAGAAGGGTATCTTTATAGAGAAGGTAATAAACAAAAAGAGTATGGAATGGATATAATGTGGTATTTATGGACAGGCTGTGCCTCTCCTTTATTTGGAAAAGATGATATGACTACATTTGAACGCTATTTTATTAATGAAAAAGAGACTCATAAAGAAAATAAAAATACATATTTTAAGCTAAGAGATACTGAAAATATGTGCAATATGATATTTGAAGAATTTGAATTAGATAAAAAAGAATCACATATAATAAATGGTCATGTACCTGTTGAATGCAAAAAAGGTGAAAATCCAATAAAAGCAAATGGAAAATTAATAGCTATTGATGGTGGATTTTCAAGGGCTTATCAACAAAAAACTGGTATCTCTGGATATACATTAATATATAACTCATATAGTCTTCAATTAGTATCACATCAACATTTTACAACTACAGAGCAAGTAATACTTGAAGAAAGAGATATATTATCTACAACATCTATTGTAGAAAGAAATATAAATAGAAAATATATAAGAGATACAGATATAGGTAAGGATATTCTTGGAAGTATAAATGATTTGAAATTACTTCTTTTAGCATATCGAAAAGGTTTGGTAAAAGAATCTTTAAATTAAGTTAAATAAAAAAGGATTAACACTGATATATTAGTGTTAATCCTTTTTTAGATTCATTTATAATTAAATTCTAATCTTCCCAGCACTCAGTACCAGATAATCCATCTATAGATGATGATTTAAATACAGGTTCTTTAATACCTGATTTTTTTTGATTAGTATAATCTTTTAAAGCTAAGAAAGCAAATTTGCTAAGTCTAGCTATAGCATAAAGATTTATAATTGCCATAAATCCCATAAATAAATCTCCAAGGTTCCAAACTATATCAACTGCAGTTAAAGAACCAAATATAACCATAGCTACAACTAATACTCTATATGCTGTTAATATAGTTTTATTTGTACTTATAAACTCTATATTTGATTGACCGTAGTAATAGTTACCTACTATAGAACTAAATGCAAATAAGAATGTACAAATAGCTATAAAGTAATTTCCTATAACTCCTATTTGAGAAGATAGGGCAAATTGAGTTAATTGAATTCCAGATAAATTAGCAGATGCATAATCACTACATAATATTATAAATGCCGTACAACTGCATATAACTAGAGTATCTGTAAATACTCCAAGGGCTTGAACAAGACCTTGCTTAACTGGGTGAGATGTTGTTGCAGCAGCAGCGGCGTTAGGTGCACTACCCATACCAGCTTCATTAGAGAATAAACCTCTTTTTACACCCATAATTATAGTTGTACCTATACCACCACCAGCTATAGCTTTTAATCCAAAGGCATTTTCTATAATAAGTTTAAAAATATCAGGTAATTTATCTATATTAATAGCTATTACAAATAATGAAACTAATATATAACCTACTGCAAATATAGGAACTATAACTTCAGATATTTTAGCAACTCTATGTACTCCTCCGAATATTACAAGAGTTGTTAATACCGCAAGTATTACACCTATAAGTATTTTATCAACACCAAAGGCAGCTCTAAAAGCTTCTGTGACTGTATTTGACTGTATTGCATTAAAAACAAATCCAAAGCTTATTGTTATAAGTATAGAAAAAGCAATACTTAAAAATTTATTATTAAGTCCTTTATCTATATAGTAAGCAGGTCCACCTCTGAACCCTTCTTCATCCTTAACTTTGTATATTTGAGCAAGTGTAGACTCAACAAAGCTTGAGGCTCCCCCTATTAAAGCTACTAACCACATCCAAAATACAGAACCAGGACCACCTAATGTAATCGCAATTGCAATACCTGCAATGTTTCCTGTACCAACTCTAGATGCTGTACTTATACAAAAGGCTTGGAAAGAAGATACCTGACCTTTTTCCTTATCAGAAGTTGAAGGTGCACCTAAAAGCCTTATCATTTCCTTAAAGTATCTAAATTGAACAAATTTACTTTTAAATGAAAAATAGATGCCTAATGTTAATAATAAGACAATTAAAACATAGGACCATAAAAAATTATTTAATGATAAAACTATGTTGTTAAAAATATTCAAATAAATCCCTCCTAAGTAAATATAATTTATTAAATTCTTAAAAAAGAAATTTCAATATAAATAAAATTCATTTTTAAAAATTATATAATAAAAAAGAAAATAAATCAACACATAAAACAATATCTAAAGTTTAGGAAAATGTTATCTATTGTTAAAAAAATGAATAATTAAAAAAAGAAATTGCAATAAAGTAAGAAAACTAATTAAAAAAGTCAAGTGTTTTATATCTTTGTATTAAAAAATAAAAGAATATATATTCAATTAATTACTAAAAATAAGTTGAGAAAAAGTTATCATATATTAATTAAAATTACTTGATTCTACAAAAAAATAATTATATAATAATATATGTAATTAAATTTAATTTTATTTTGTTCATGAAAACGTAATCTAATACTAAGGAGTGTATATTATGGGCATATTTGATATATTTAAAAAGTCAAAACAAGAAGAATCTAAAGGGATAGTATCACCTACAAATGGAGAATTATTAGAAATAACTAAAGTTCCAGATGAGGTATTTTCAACTAAGATGATGGGTGATGGTTTTGCTATAAAATCAACTGATGGTATTATAGTATCTCCTGTAGATGGTAAAGTGGGAGTAATCTTTGAAACAAAGCATGCTATAATAATAGAATCTAAAGAGGGGAAAGAAGTACTTATACATTTAGGGATAGATACTGTTAATTTAAAAGGAGAAGGATTTGAAGTATTTGTAAATGTAGGTGATGAAGTTAAGGCTGGAGATAAATTGGTTAAAATGGATTTACCATTTATAGAAGCCAATGCTAAATCATCAATAAGTCCAGTTATATTTACAAATTTAGAATCTAATGAATCTATAAAAGTTGTAGAAGGACCTGTTAAGGCTTTTGAAAGTGGTAGAGTAGAAATAGTTAAGTAATATTAAAGAGTCTGTAAAACCAGACTCTTTTTATTTTAATAAATTTAGTCATAAAATTTTTCACAAGTACATATATATTAATAAAAGATTTATATTTAACTAAGGGGGAAAATTTTATGAAAAGCCAATTAATAAGAGATTTACATTCTGTAAACGTAAGGAGACATCCAATAACTAGAAAAAAATTAGAGAGTTTAAAAACTTCAGAAATAGTTAATATATGGTTTGAATATTTTAAAAAAGAAGAAAAATAAATTAGATATATAAAAATAAAAAAAGTCACAAATTGTGGCTTTTTTATTTTTTGTATTTTATAGGCTCATTATAAGTTATACCTTTAGTATCAACTTTTATAGAATTTATTATAAATGTTTCCCCTTTAGAGCCTAAATCTTCTATTTTATGTACTAAATCAAGGTTTTTTATTACTTTTCCAAAACCAGCATATTTACCATTAAGGTGGGGTGATGATTTAGTTACAATAAAAAATTGGCTACCAGCACTATTTTTATACTGACTTCTAGCCATTGATAAAACCCCTTCTGTATGTTTTAAATCATTTTTAAATTTGTTTTTAGTAAACTCACCTTCTATTGTATATCCAGGCCCACCCATACCTGATCCTTCAGGACATCCACCTTGTATAACAAAGTTTTTAACAACTCTATGAAATGTTAAGCCATTATAAAAATTACTATTAGCTAGATGAATAAAATTGTTTACTGTATTTGGGGCTATATGAGGATAAAGTTCAGCCTCTATAATACCTACATTTAAAACATCTATATAAGCTATAGGTAATTCTTTAGGTGCTACTCTAATCTCATCAGATATTTGATTTTTAGATATTCCAAGTAGATTTAACACTTTAGATAACAAATTATTTTTTTTATTCATAAAAATCACCCTTCAAAGTTTTGTATATTTTAGATTATATCATATAAATATTGTGATTAAAAAATATTTGTATAAGTGAACTAATGACTGTCTATAATTAAATTTATATAATATAAAGGAGGGAATGTATTGAATAGTATTATTTTAGTAGGAAGATTAACTAAAGACCCAGAGATAAAATATATAGGAGAAAAAAGAATTCCAGTTGCTAATTTTATACTAGCAGTTGATAGAAAGATAAAAAAGGATAGTAAATATCAAAAAACAGATTTTATAAAAATTGAAGCGTGGAAAGAAGCTGTTGAAATTTGTATAAATAAATTAAAAAAAGGAAGTTTAATTTCTCTTACAGGAGAACTTAGAATAGATGAATATAAAGATAAAGAAGGTAAAAATAAATACATAGCTAAAGTTATTACTTATAATATAAACTTATTAAAACAGGGTAAGAATCAGTTTAATGGAATAGATATATTTAAAAATGATGATAAAGTTGCATTAAATGAATCAGCATTACCTTTTTAATTAAAATATTCCTATTTTATTATTTAAGATATGTATATTATAAATTTATGAAATACCTATAAATGTATAATAAATTAAGAAACATATTAAGGTTTTAATAAATAATACTAGATGATATAATAAATAAGATAGATTGTTAATATAGAATTAATAAGAAAATTAATAATATAAAATTAGACAAAATTAAGGAGAAGCAAGATGAGTAGGAATTTAGAGATATCATATTCGTTTGGGTATGTATACGATAAAAGTAAACTTATAGTACTATGTCCAGTTGGTTCAAATACTATAAATGAAGAAGAATATGAAATGGAAGTTGAAGTAGCTTTTCTTGAAGATGGTATAGAATGTGCATTTGAACAAGAAGATATAAATGAAGCTAATGAAATTATAAAACCTCTTGAAACGTTTTTAATGAAACCAAATAAGATTATACCATTAGTAACTAGTATAAAAGATGTTGAAACTAAAGAAGAGTTAAATAAACTTTTAAATGATTTTGATGAAGAATATGGTGTAAAATCAAGTTATATAAAAAGAGGATATGAAATATGTGATATATACGATGTATTTCAAAATGTAGTAAAATATATACCAAAGGAAAATATAGAAAATTTAAATATATTAAAAATAGAAGCTGAAAAGTTTGATTTAAAATCATTTATAGAAACAACTAGAGAAAATTTAGATGATGAATTAGATTCTAGTTTAATTCCTTTAGTTATGAGAAAAAGTACACTTACAGATAGACTTTTTGTAAAAGAAGATAATCAAACTTTAAATAATTGTGATCTAAATGAAAAAACTTTATTAAATGCACTAGAGAAAAATAGCTTATATACTGTATTTGGATTAGAATCAAGTTCATCTACTGAAGAAATTTTATGTGCAAATAAAGAAGTGGTTAAAGATATAAACATAGATATGGGAGATTTAGAAATTTCTCAGGTAAGAGATTTTGGATATATTATTGAAAAAAATAATGAATATTTAGGTTTTAAGATAGCTAATTTTAATCATGAAGCAGCTAATAATCAAAAAATAGCACAAGTAGTTGATTATAGTGGAATATTTAAATTAATGATGATAAATTTTATAAATCAATTTGTAAAATAAAGATAAGGCCAGTTAAAGGCCTTATTTTATTGTAAGAAATACGCTAAACTTGCACTAATATTACATATATGATAAAATTCAAATGTTAAATTAATACTATAAGAAATAGGTGATAAAATGCTTAATGAAACTAAAGATTTACTAAAAAATTTCTATGAATTAGATGATGAAATATTTAATCTGTCTAATGAAGTTATGGATGATATAAAAGACAGATTTGAAGAAATAAAAGAAGTAAGAGAATATAATCAATACAAAGTTTTAAAGGCTATGCAAGAAGCTAATTTAAGTGATAATCATTTTAACTGGACTACAGGGTATGGGTACAATGATATAGGCCGTGAAAAAATAGAAGAAATATACTCAAAAGTATTTAATACAGAAGATGCTATAGTAAGACCTATAATAGTTAATGGAACTCATGCTTTAACACTTTGTTTACAAGGTATAGTAAGACCTGGGGATGAAATTTTATCAGTTACAGGTAAACCGTATGATACATTAGAAGGTGTTATAGGGATAAGAGAAGAAAAAGGATCTTTAAAAGAGTTTGGAGTTACATATAATCAAGTTGACTTTTTAGAAAATGGAGAAGTTGATTTAAAAGGAATAAAAGAAAAAATAAATGATAAAACTAAATTAGTTATGATACAAAGATCTAAAGGGTATTCTTGGAGAAAATCTTTAACAATAGCTGATATAAAAGAAATTATAGATACTGTAAAAAATATAAAACCAGAAGTTATAGTAATGGTTGATAATTGTTATGGTGAGTTTATAGAAACTAAAGAACCAACAGATGTAGGTGCTGATATAATGGCAGGTTCATTAATAAAAAATCCAGGTGGAGGACTTGCTTTAACTGGTGGATATATAGTTGGGAAAAAAGAACTAGTAGAACTTATATCATATAGACTTACATCTCCAGGAATAGGAAAAGAATGTGGACTTACATTTGGAACTAGTAGAACAGTTTTACAAGGATTTTTCCTAGCACCATATATAGTTTCTCAAGCTTTAATGGGTGCAATATTCTGTTCTAGAATGTTTGAAAAATTAGGATATGATGTTCTTCCTAAATATGATGATTTAAGAAGTGATATAATACAATGTGTAAGATTAAATAATGCAGAAGAAGTTATAGCATTTTGTCAGGGAGTACAAGCAGCTGCACCAGTTGACTCATATGTAAAACCAGAACCATGGGCTATGCCAGGGTATGATAGTGAAGTTATAATGGCAGCAGGTGCATTTATACAAGGTTCATCTATAGAGTTAAGTGCAGATGCACCAATAAAGCCTCCATATAATGTTTATTTCCAAGGTGGACTTACATTTGAACACTCTAAAATGGGAACTTTAAAAGCATATCAACATATGAAGAAGAATAGATAATAAAAAACCCTCAATAAAGAGGGTTTTTATTTTTTAAAGTCTATTAACTTACCTTCAAATAAGTCTTTGTGTTTTATATTTATATTAAATTCTTTTGATAAAACTCTTATAGCACCTAATTCTTTATGAGTAACTATAGATATTGCATCTCCTTTGTTATTTCCTCTAGCAGTTCTTCCACATCTATGAATATACTCATTACTACTAACTGGAAAATCTAGATTAAATATATGAGTTACATCTTTAATATCAAGTCCTCTAGCTGATAAGTCTGACGAAACTAAAACTTTAGCTTTACCTGTTTTAAATTTATATAAAGCATTTTTTCTATCTTCTTTAGTCATTCTTCCATATATACAAACTGAGTTTCTATTATGGAAGTTTAGTTTTTCATTTATAGTTTCTATACTTTCTTCATTGTTTACAAATACTATGGCTTTTTTAGGATTTATAGCAGCTAATGATTTTCTAAGAAGTTTGAATTTATCTCTTTTATCACCTAATAAATACATATGATTTATATTTTTATTAACTATTGTATTAGGTGTAGTATTTAATATTTTAGGATCTTTCATTATTTCCTTTAATATATCAATGCATTTAGAGTTAGTACTAGCAGAAAATGCTAACAATTGTCTATCTCTTAGAGTACATTTGATTATATCTTTAACGGTATTTGTATTTTTACCAATAACTAAATTGTCAGCTTCATCTAAAACTATAGTTTTTACATTATGTACCTTTAATTTTCTCTGTTTTATTAAATCAAGTATTCTACCAGTAGTACCAACTACTATATGAGGTTTTACATCTTTTATATTTTTTATTTGTTTTTGTATATTAACCTCACCCATTAAAGGTAATGAAGTAACATTCATATTAGAATTTTGAGAAAGTAACTTAATTTGATTTACTATTTGCATAACAAGTTCATGTGTTGGAGCTAAAACAATAACTTGAGTTTCTCTTTTAGTAGTATCTATTTTTTCAAATAAAGGAAGTAAATAAGCTAGAGTTTTACCACTTCCTGTTTGGGACTGTACTATTAAATCTTTATGATTTTTTATATCTTCAAAAACAAGAGATTGGACTTTATTTAAATTGTTTATGCCTTGTTTTTGTAATGCTTTAACTAAATTTGAATCTAAATTTATGTCTTTAAGTTTGTTCATTTTTTACTCCTTTTTTATATATTATTACTAAATTAGATTTATAGTATAACACTAAATCAGATATAATTCAAAAGTATTAATAA
>ERZ1463036.13-NODE-13-length-46012-cov-49.884849_pt1 | contig 46012 bp, 62 predicted proteins | sample MGYA00564485_ERZ1463036 | MGnify/ENA primary metagenome ERZ1463036 (study PRJEB39244, sample SAMEA3635127) | Helicobacter pylori | study: EMG produced TPA metagenomics assembly of PRJEB11511 data set (Assembly of a 5300-year-old Helicobacter pylori... | reverse complement strand
TCTAATTCCGAAAATATGAGTAAGTATATGGAGAGAAAATTTGACTTGCTTAGAACAGCTTAAACAAAGAAATTAACTTTTAGTTAACTTAACTGAAATTACTATGTGTTACCTAAACTTAAAATGACAAATATAAGAGTAAATAACTTATTAACATTGTGTTAACGGAACTTAATACAATAAAAAAGGCATCCTAACCTCACGGTCAAGATGCACTAATCTGTGTTTTCATATTTCATTCTTCAATATACTTCTCTATCACCTCTGGATTATACTCAGCGCCATATCCGCAGGCTTCTTCATACATCGCAAAGTCAGCTAGTTTCCTGCTTATGATGTCCGCAGCCAACACGCAGTTGCTGTCTTTGTTGCAGTCAATGTCTCCGCCACTGCATTTTAGTATTCTTCTTACAGCGTTCTCCCAGTTCTTCGCCACATCTTTGAACGAACTTTCCTTCGAAAACAGCAGGCTCATGTCCACCTTTGTCTTCTCGGATCCGTCGGCTATGTACTTTCTGAACGTCGACAATGCGAGGTCGTTCATCGTCAACGCAGTCAACAGATGTGCCTTCAGCAGGTGTTCCGTGTCGTTATGCTTCATCAGCACCGCATCATAGCTCCACCTCAGTTTCTGTACGTGTATCTTCATCTTCTCCGACACATCGTCCGATATGTCGAGCCACATCTGATACCTGTCCCGCAGCTGCACCTTCATCTTCGAGTTCCACGTGTCGTATGCAACAAGAGCCTTGTTCACGTCTCTTTTCACCTCATGCTTCCAGTACTTTGTCTCCTGCAACATCACCTTAGCGTCGAGCATCGAACTTTGTGCCAGGTTATACACCGAACCGATGATGATTTAGTACAGCGAGCATTGGTCGTTCACTGCATCCATTGTCCGTCTCATCACGTCAGGATGCACTGCCGGCAGGTTCCTATTCTGCCTTACCAGACTTCTTCTTATATTCATGACACTTTTCTTTAAGTTCCTCCTCCATTGTGTTCTCCACTTCCATCACTCGCTTGACGCTCTCGAAGGAAAGCCTTTTCAAGTAACACTTAATGGGCACGTAAGTCCCTCTCACGGTCTTCACGTACTCCATTAGCCAAGTTATGCGTACGTATCTGTCGGGCAGCTTGAAAATCCAAAATCTTTTGCCCTTCACTCTCGCTATCTCGCCGCACACACAAACATGTGCCTTCATACCTCCCTTTGTGCGTATATCCGTAACGGTACGCTGTATTCTGTATATTATAGTTCTTTCCATATTGTTTGCTTTGGATATCATATTATACATCCTTTTCTTCTTTAATCTGAAAAATACTTGCGATACTGCTTCCATTCATCTTCGTGAATGTTGCCTATGACCTCAAAGTCCGATATTTCTTTTTGCGTGATATAATCGGAGAAGTCATCCGAAAGACCCCCTATTCTGGTCTTAGGATTTTTTATTTTCTGTATGAGAAAACTGGCGGCATTTTTACAATAATACAAAACGGCAAAGTAATTATCACATTCTTCATATCTTAAATTACTATACGGATATTCGTCGGAGCGCAACACGTCACCCTCATAAATCTCCTTGCCGTTCTTGTCTTTTAGACCAGTGTATTGCCCAATAGTTGAAGGGTCTACTTCATAAACTCCGACCATAGTGCGAGGTTTCAAGCCTGTTGTTGTCACTTTTTGGTTGTGAACCAAGTCACCATATCGCCAAGCGTCTGTGAAGACGCCTTTGCCACGAAATTTAATTGTTCTCATAGTTTATTCCTCCTTTATGCCGAAAGGTGTTCCGTCGGCGAATCGTATATCCTCCATCGCGTCCACAAAACTCTCATTGCTATAACCATAGAAGTTGCAGCCTTTATTATCCATACACTGAAACATCATGCGTTTTTCGGAATCATAACTGCTAACCACAACTCCGAATGGCTGGTGTTTCTGCATTTCCTGCCAACACTCTTCTCCATTCTTGAATGGACGATACTTGGGTTCTGGCTTGATACGGTACTTTCCTTCACTATCCCAATTCCATAAAGGATTTTTTGCTTCACACCAACGTCCCATACAATCCTTGAATTCTATCTGTTTGCCATCGACGAATGCTTGCATTATTTTGATGCGTTCTGCTGTCTCTTTTCTGTCCATTGTTAGTCCTCCAATTCTTCCTTGATTTCTTTAAGCAAATCGCCAGTTGCCTTAATCTCAACGATAGTTTTATCGTTAGAACTGATATACATAGTGTCTGTTTTGTTTTCTATGCAGAACTGGCGCAATTTCCATTCTATAAGCCCAAAGATTTCCGCATCCGTGATAATGCGTCTATCATTGAGCATAAGGTTGGGTTACGTTTTGATGTCTTGGCTAAATATACGTTAAGCCAAGATGGGCATATTTTGTAATCTTGTGCTGACATAGTTGTGTAATATTTTATCTCTCCCTGCTGTCACCAGGGAGAGGAGTGATTACTCTGTTATTTCGTATGCACTTGGTAGCTTGAGGATAATGTCCGACCCATAGCTGTCTTTAGTTAATTCGACAAACTCACGGACTGTTGTGCTGCTATCAAGGTCTATGCCCTTATCCTTGCAGAAACTCTCGCGCCCCATTCGGCATGAGCCTGTAAGCACGTGATGATAGGCAAAGAGGTCACGATTGGAGTATGGCATGTCATACTCGGGGAATTTATTGCGGAAAGCCTCAATACGTTCTTCCTCTGTGCTGTCGTCATATAGCTTCTCTTGCAACGCAGTGAAAGCGTCATGCAGGGTGCTGCCGTGGGCGAACTTGTTTTGCTCCTTGACAATGTAGCAAGGATTCTGTGTCAAATCACGCTGCAAGATAAAGCCTTGTGCAATGTTGTCATGAACGGACTTGATAATTGTAGGCACATCATCTACTATATATACAGTATTGCCATTTACCTCTTTTACGCCATAGCCATCGCCAGAGCCATAGCCAGAGCCATAGCCAGAGCCATCGCCAGAGCCATAGCCAGAGCCATCGCCAGAGCCATAGCCAGAGCCATAGCCAGAGCCATAGCCAGAGCCATCGCCATCGCCATAGCCATCGCCATAGCCAGAGCCATAGCCAGAGCCATCGCCATCGCCATAGCCAGAGCCAGAGCCAGAGCCAGAGCCATCGCCATCGCCAGAGCCAGAGCTAAGGTTTAGGAAGTTTTTAATTTTTGTCTCTAACGTTTCCATTCTCTCACCTCCTCTATTGACTTGATTGCCTTGTCTGTGCAAGGAATTATCTCGATTGCGTCGAGTATCGTAATACTATCAACTGTGACAGTAAATTTACATTTTCTTGGAATAGTCGTACCATCCTTAGCGAGTTGTGATAATGAAGCCGCACCATCCCAATACCAAAGGCGACGTGCGTTGTGCAGTGTCACTTCTCTGCCGTTCTGTGCTACAAGTGTTCCGAACTCTACTCCGCTGCGGTCGCCACGGATGATTACTTTTTTGTTGATGTTTGTTTCCATATTTTTTTGTTTTATGCCATAAGGCGGTTAATATCACTGTAAGTTGACTACTTCCTTGCCACGCCACCACTCGTCTTCGACGAAACGAATGTCTTGTCCATTGATGAGTACATCAGTATCACCTAAACGCTTTTGCAAGAACTGTAAAGACGTAATAAGTTGTGATATTGTCATGTTGCTTATCTCCTTATGCTGCCGCTCATTGTCGAGCAGCCACCTTCGATTTGGGCGCAAGTAACGTCGCCACTCATAGTGTTGACACTGCCTTGGATGGTATTGCATCTTACGTCGCCGCTCATTGTTCTGACAGAGCCGACATCGCCATCGACTGTGACATCGGCACTCGCGGTGGAGAGGGTGTTGACGCTCTTGTATATCTTCGGGACGATGTCGGTGGACTGGTATGCCGTGACGTATTCGTCCTCGAAGGCTATGTGTGCGGTCTCACGGAACTTGACGCTCTTTAGTGAGAAGGGGCAGTTCATTCGCTGCCTCCTTCCGTGTAGAATTCTTTTGTACCAACTAAGTGTGCGGTCTGCTCATTGTAAGGAAGACAACAACAATAATGACTACCTACACAAATATAAGGGTAATCATTGTCTTCTTGGTTATAGTAGGAAAACATATCTACTGTCCATTTTTGATTAAAGTCATCTCTAACCAATACTTTGTCAAATGGCTTGAGATTGAATGGACACTCTGGCTTCACAGGCTCTACTTGCAGGGTCGCAGGGTTGTACTTGCCTTTAAGTATTCTCTCTACAGTTCCAATAAATTGCTTGCGTTCTTCTTCTGTTGCTTTTCTGAATAGAAGTGTTGTACAAACTTCCTCTTCCCCCGTGTTGCCGTCACAATACAGATTTACGGTAGTATTGAACTCGGTGTAAGCGTCATTTGCCCAGCCGTCAAAGACAGCAGCCATGCCACCTCCATTTTTTATTACCACATCACCTCGTTTGAAGAACTTGCTCCAATCTCGCATTACTGAGGAAGGGAAGAGGAGACATTCTACATCTTGATACTCTCTGACATAAAAACCTTCTTTGCTAAAGTATTTTAAAGAACCGTATTCTTCCTCTACGCCAATGGGATAGTCAAGTTCCGTAAGAAACTTACGGAGTTTAACCTCACCGAATATCGGTGAATACAACTTCTTCCCCTTCGGGCAGTCCTTCAATATCTCTGCTATGTTAATGTTGTCTTTCTTTTCCATATTCTTTGTTATATTGTTCTTCTAATATGTTGATTGTGTTTTGTAGGTGTTTTACGACCTCCTTGTAGTATGCAATCCTATAGAGCTGGGCGTATTCGGAAGCATGGTCAGTCACTTTCCATACGTCCGCCGCTGCGAGGTTACGGATGTGCCGTTGGTCTTTCTTCGTCAGGTCCATACGTGATTGAATCTAATTGTCTGCAAATCTGCTTGTACACCAGCTCGCACCATTCGTCAGCAGGCTTGCCGTTTAGGCCGTCAGCATACTCTTTGATGATAGCCAGTGCCTTACGTGCGCCAAAGCAAGCGTTATTAAAATTGTTCTGTTGCGTCTCGCTTACTGTCACTCCACCCAGACGGTGGATAATCCATGTCTTGAATTTCTTCTTCATTGTCGTATGTTTTTTAGTTGTTGTTCATCTTGCACTCCTTTCTGCCTCGACAGCGCATGATAGCTGTTCGACTTGCTGCTGTAGCTCCATCTGCGCCTTGTTCGCCTTGTCACGTTCCGCTCTCGCTTCCGCAATGCACACGTAGCTCACTGACGTTGCCACTATCAGCACAGCGCCTATGCACACCCATGGCAGCCGATGCACAAACTCGTTCACTTCACGGCACACGCCCTTCGCAAATGCCCATCCATACTTCATTGCGTAGATGCCAGCCTCCTTGGTCGTGGCATTGTCTACAAAGTCAATTGTTGTTGTCTTCATTGTTAATCATCCAATTTCTTTATGTCTTGATATTCGTAATACAGTATGCGTTTCTTTGCTGATCGTGTGCCATCATTTTTGGGTGGATTCACGTAAATGGTGAAATGCCCATTCGGTGTTATGCCGTTCAGCAATGTAGGACATATATCATGTATCCAAAACACCTCTTTTGTTTTGGTGTTAATACACTTATCATCTTTCTTGTATGGAAGATTTTTAATATCTTCATTTACAAGTCTTATAATGTTCTCGTTGATAATGTTTCTATCAGCAAGTAAGCCGATAATCTTGTTGTTCATATTCTAAAATAAAAAGCGTTAATAACTTGATTCGTACTCAGATCGAAATTGTATCAATCGTTTGGGTCGTACTCGTCCTCATCCTCGTACTCCTCATCAATGCCATCATCGTAGCAATAAGGGTCGTTATCGCCATAATAGCCACCATTGGCGTAGAATGCTTTCCAGTCTATCATAGTAACCGTATTAATCTTCGCTTTGCAGTTTTTGATACGTTCATCAACTCGTTGTTCTTTTCAGTCTTCATTGCTCTTTAACTTTAAGTTATTATTGTTTTAATTATCTATTGCAAAGGTAGTCATTTTTTTTGAATTTACCAAATTAAAAGCTCTGTAATTTACTGATAACCAATAGTTTAACTTTGACTAACTTTTCCGTGTTATGTATTCTTCTGGAGTGCAGCCGTATTTGGCTTTGAATGCAGCTTTCATTACCAATAACGTTTCCGTATCACAATTGTATGAGTTTTCTTTGAGAGAATTGGCAATATCAAGTATTCTTTCTTCTATATTTACCCTTGAGTGGTCTTTGATTTTTTCTACTTTACGATGTTTACATGAATCGCTTGATAATGGAAACGGCTTACCTTTTTGTCCACTTCGTTCTGCATATTCTTCCCAAGTGCAAGAGTTGTTATTCGCAAGTCTTAACTCCTCTTCCTTTTTAGCCTGGTCGTAATATGCTGTATTTCTCTCTCGACAAAACGCCTTTAAGGCTTCCATAATCACAAGAGGGTCAACAGCACCCCAGAAACGACCATAGCAACATCTTTTGAATCTCGCAAAGAAAAGCATTATCTCCGATACCTTCAAATAGAAGTAGTCATTTGCAATAATATCTGAGCATTGATTCAACTGATTAGATGTGAATTTCTCCTTTACTCCACAATATTCAGACAGATCCAAAAGTTGTGGTACGAGCCATGCTTGTGCAGTTTTAGGAGTATATGTCCCATTTAGCTCCCCGAGCGTAGGGTAATCACCAAAGTAGCAATCATGTATATTCTTATACAGTACAGACTGTTGAGACGGTGTGACCGTGAGCAAAAATTCTTTTGCTGTTCTTCCGTATTTCGCTGTTATCTCAGCCTTGCGAGGACAACAAGGATTTAACGAGGTCGGTTGCTTCCCCAACTCGTTGTGCTGCAGTATTGTTATTTGGTCTATTCTTTTTGTCTTCATTGCTCTTATATTCTTTATTATGATTTGACCATCGTGCAAGCCTTCTGCTCAAATCCCATGTTTTCTCTTGTTCAAATCTTAGTTTAGAACCAGATTTATTAGCTTCACTCCAATAATCGAAGAACTCTCTTACCATTTCCCTACCATAAGTAGGGACGTAAGGAATCAAACTATCGTAGAACTCTTGTGTTCGTTTCTTTGTTGCTTCCTTGATTTCTTCCTTGGTTTTCTTTGGTTTCGTTTCTTTCTTTTCTGGATGTACAGAAGATATTTCTTGATGTTTATTTTCTTGATTATCTTCTTTTGTCTCTTCATAAGAAACAGCTTTCGCACAACTATATTCATCAAAATTACAGATTGTTATTACTGAATAATTGTTAGTAGACTCTATGCTTATCGTCCCTGCGTCTTGGAATCGTTTAAGGCATGTACGAATTATCTTTTTAGTCAGCTTAGGATTATCTCGTTCTATAGTATTTAGACTTGTAACAAACTGTCCTCTCTTTATCTCCTTGCTATGCCAAAGTGTATCCTCTTCATTTGCTGACGCAAGCATGTAGAGGTACAGGACAACCATTTCTGGTTTATCCCACCATTCCCACTCAAGGACGTTGCGAGGTATCTTAATCCAACCGTTTAGCATAGTAATCAAAACAAAATCCTCAACGTTCTTACTTCTCTGCGTGTGCAGGTGGAACAGAAGCAATACTTGTCGAGGATTCAATATTTTTTATCAGAAAGTTCCACGTTCCTGATGTTGTTTTCTTGTATGCAAAGATAGTTAAATGTATTTGAATGGCAAATATTTTCAAAGCTAAAATATCTTAGACTATCATTATTTAACTTTTACTCTTATTGCCTTTTCACGGCTTAGTTCGTTTACTTTCTGAGAGTAATACTTTATTCTTTCTTCCAGCTCACTATCAAGCCAATGGCAAGTGGATTTAGCCTTTAAACCAAGTTTGTCAAACCGACTTATACCTATCTTGCGTATAAGGTTCGTTTGATAAGCTATAAGATGGTCTGCGCTGAACCTGTTACAGAATTTACATTCAGCATTGCAATTGTCTTCGTCATACCTTGTTGCCATATGAGTACGACTGTAGAAGTGTCCACAGTCCATATCTTCGAAGCTCTTAATTTTTCCACATGAGATACATCGAGTATATCCATTCGGCATAGAATCACGAAGACGTATGTAAAGAGAGAATACCCGATCGAGCTTCTTAACCAAGTTAGGTTTACTCTTAGAAGTTGTCTTTTTTACCTCTTTTTTTGCGGTTTGAGCAGCTTTTGGCTTGCGCTTGAAATAGTATTTATTCATAACCGTAGGACTCTTTAATATAATTTATTTCCGTGAAGGTATTCTCTGCTTTCGTTGTAACGCATCTTTAACTCAATGTGTTGTACGAGGTCTATATCAAGTGCTTTTGCCCAGTTAAAGACTGACAACAGAACACTTTGACATATGGCACCCAGCATTGATGGATGCATTGGCAAAGTACCTAACAATAAATTTTGGGCATTTCCGCACAAGATGTCGTTAATAACAAATAAGGCGCTTTCTGTAAAACTATGCCTGACAAAAAAGGAATATTCCGTATCTATCACTGTTATATCATAGTTTGCCGAAATATTTCTAACTCCCATAAAATCAAACAAACTAATGCAGATGTCAGCTAATTCACTTTCTACTTTGTCTTCTATAGTGTCTGAATAGTATTTATCGAATAAGCTACCTCCGTTGTCGTTTGCAAGTACTGTTCTAAGTCCTTCTCTATCAAGGTCATTCATGTATCGGCCTTTTCTGTCTGCTTGAACGGCTTCGGCTACTTCTGTACAAACCATCATCAAACAATGTGCGTTGGATTTATATTCGTCATGCCATCCATGCTTAACTGCGTTATCGTAGGCCCTTTTGACCCACTCTTTAATCTGCTTTGATTCAATTCTCATATCCATTAAATTTAAAATAGCTGAGGAATAGACAATCCCTTTTGTTGCTTACCTAAGATAAAATCGCATATAAAGTTTCTTGCATAATCTGCAGAAATAAGGCTTCGCTCTGTTGAACAAATGCCAGATTGTTTACTTCCCCTTGCTTTTATGATTGTTTTCTGTATTTTGTTCTTTTGCAAACTCTTCCCATTTGTAGGTTCACAACCAATAAACCAATATACTGTTGGTTTTTTGTAATAATCACCACGCAACAATCTGTTGTTGTCAATGATGGTAGGTGGTAAGACGAAATTGCTTTTCAAGAATGTTTGTTCACTCCATGGATTCTCCATAATAAGTCTGCCCCCCTTGATTTTAACAACTGAGACCATTTTTACTGCAAGTCGAAAGAATTTCTCTCTGTTTACTGAACGTTGTAATATCATATCAGTAGCTTCTTTTGTTGTCTTCTTGCGATAATTAGTACATCCGTAGTACATCGCCATCTGACTCATTGCAGAGAAATATATACAAGGAAAAAAGGCTAAGATTAAGTCGTCTTTATCTATCTTGTCAAAGATAGATGGCTTGTCTTCATAAGCTGCTTCTATTTCCTTAAACAGATCAACAATGTTTTCAGTTTGTCCGAAGTCATTCTGTATATCATAATCTTCCGCTGGAATACCAAGCTTTATAAACTCATTCTTGAATGTTCCTGATTGTTCAAAGAAACAATGTACTTTGCCTTTTATCTCCATAATGCTAAAATGTTACGTTCGTTAATTGTTTTCCTTGAGACCTTATACACCATCTTGTACTTCCTGGTAGTTCAAGGTCTATTTTTAGGTGGCTTACATCACCAAACCTTTTATAGTTTCCTCCAAGGTCTATAATCCATCCGTCTTTACCTTGAAATGGGCGTATTGCTCGTCCTACCATTTGATAATAGAGTGACAGAGACTTAGTAGGCCTTGCAAGTATAACTGTATCAAGTGCAGGATAATCAAAACCTGTTGTGAGTGTCCCCACGTTTGCGACAACCTTAATCTTACCTGATGTGAACTTCTTGAGTATACTTTCACGTTCTGCCTTCGGGGTTGTTCCGGTTACTATGGCTGATTTGATACCAAGCGAACTGAGTTTATTTGTAAGTCTTTCTGCTTCATCTATAAATCGAGTGAAGACAAGAACTCCCTTTCTTGGTATCTTATTCTTAGGTTTTAATACTCTGATTGTGGTTGATGTAAGTTGGTCGTAAAATCCGCTTCGTTCATATTCAAGCTTTAGACTTTCTTCATCGTAATCAGCACCAGTAGAATTAGTTTTTACTTGGTTCATATCAAGCTGAGTACAGTCAAAATATCGAAGGGCAGCAAGATAACCTTTAGCCAACAAATCACTTATTTGACAGTAGTATAGAACCGAATCGAAAATCCTTGGGCGTGTACGAGTAAGGAATTTCAACATCGAAAGCCCGTTAAATCCTTTGTCTAATCTATACGGAGTTGCTGTTAGTCCTACGACCCTACGGTTCTCTGCTTCGATAAATTCTTTATATTGACCTGCCTTGCTATTCACATAATGGCATTCATCAATCATCACATTTTTGAAATGCGCAAAATCGGACATATGGTTCATCACGCTTTTTATAGTAGCAAAAGTAATTCGGTTTATGTCTTTGCATCCTACTGACGCAGAATAAACACCACAGTCTATCACACCATAGCTTTGCAGTTTAGCAAAGTTCTGTTCAAGGATTTCTTTGCTCGGCTGAAATACAAGTAAAGGTCCATCAAGACGTGAAGCAATATCGGCAATAACAAGACTCTTTCCTGCTCCAGTGGGCAGGATAAGGAGTCCGTTACTTTTAGATTTACTTTGAAACGCACTAACAGCAGCATCACTTGCTCTCTGTTGGTAGTCTCGTAACTGATAAATCATTATTCATCTAAATTTGGTTCGTCATCATCGCCCAATGAAGGGTCTTCGTCGCCAAACGGCAAATCGTTACCATTGTTGTCCGTGCTGTCGTTTTTGTCTTCCTCTACAGGTTTGTCCACTTCTGGGAACTCTATGCCGAACTCTTCTAACATGACCTTACGGTTTGTGTCCTCTTGAGCCCATAGACTGCCCTTTTCGAATGGAGATATAGGTTCTACCTTACAGAGCTGAAACTTTTCATCAACCCACGAATAGGTGAGGTAGTGACCATTCAGAGCTATACGCATTGTGTCATTAGCTGACAGACGGTAATCGGTAAGTCCGTTCTTTACTTTTGCTGCCAAGTCTGCGATTTCAAGCAGTACCGAATTGTAGGCTTCTTCTGCGTCCTTTTTCATTTGTTTGATTTGCGCAAGAGTACATTCAAGTTCCGTCTTGCGTTTCGGAGCTTCATTTTCCTGCTTTACGCAATATTCCTCACGGATGGCAGTTACCTCGAAATTATCATACTTACGCTCTGCGTTTTCCCCGTTAGGGAAGGTCGCATTGAATTTGTCTTTTATCTTCTTAAATACTTCTTTGGCAGACTTACACTCTGGGCAAAGTACCAACACTTCACCGAACATTTCTTTGTCTTTGTCTGAAAGGTTGAACTCTATTTCTTTCGGACAGTAATTTTTCAAATCTGATAACATAGTTGTAATTTTTATTGTATTATTGATATTCTTTGTACTTATCCATCTGCTGTTGGGCAAAAAACAATGCTTCACCCTCGTTTGCTTCTGGTAGATATAATCCACATTGGGCACTACTGTAATTCCTAAACCTTTCGATTGCAGTTGTCATTTCTGCTTTATCAAGTTCTGTACTGCTCCTGATATAGGTCACTTCTTGCCCTCTTTTGTTTACTCGTTTTTTTTCGAATATATCTCTGTTGCATATCTTCTTGAATATGTCAAACTTAACTTCTTCGAGTGTGTAGCCGAATTCTGACGCAAAGTATCCTAGCAGTAAATGAAGATAGCTGTTCTGAGCCAAAGACCGTTGAGTCGTCTTTTTTTTCAATTCTACATAAGACTGACTAATATACAACTCTCTGCATTTCTCTTTGAACTTTTCTCTATCGTAAGGATTCTTCAAATTATAGAGTGCCATAACTTATATCATTAAAATGGCAAATCATCATTATTACCTTGAATCGGGATTCCGTTTTCATCTACAGCTGGAGGGAAATTAGAAGCTGATGCTGCGTTTCTTGCAGACTCCATAACTGCTTGTTGTGCGCTCATTTGCCCTGCACCTTGTGAGTTGGTAGGCTGATTACCATTAACGGCTTGTGTCGGTTGATTTCCACCCTGTTGCTGATTATAACGGGATTGATATTTCTCGATTTTATAACCTTGAACGTTGGTGAAGTATCTGACTTGACCATCTTTCTCTGAGCGTGAACCATTCAGAGAGAATGATACCGTTACAATATCACCTGTATTGAATCCATTCAGATCATCTACGTGATTGCCCGTAAACTCGAACTTAGGATAGTTTGCTCTCTCTATCTGCCCTGTGAACTGGTTACGATAGGAACAATCCAAGACAAGTTCTCTTTTCTTGAAGACTTTGTCTTGATAGGGAATACTTTCCGTTTTCCCTATCTGTTGTATAATGCCACTAATCTGAAATGCCATTTTTACTGAGCATTAAAAGTGATACCATTGTCACGCATGAAGCGTTCCAAACATTCCAACGTCTCTTTTGTACCAGAGCAAACGTAAGTACGTGTCTCGATTGGGGTAGGGGGTGCAACCGACTGTCCCATAGCGGCAGCAAAAGCATCCATGGCATCTTCTTCATCCGAAGACATCTTGCCGTTCTTTAGCTGCTCTTCTTGCTGCTCGGCTGCATTGTTCTCCGCGGCTTCCTTCTGAGGTGATGTTGGAGGTATTGCAGTTTCTTTCTTGCTAGAAGACTCAGAGTCAGCACGCTGTTCTTTCAGCTTGTTTGCGTATGCGATAGTCTCCTGCAGATTAAGATTCTCCTTGTATCGGGCGGCAAGCGCATCGTAATCTTCTGCAAATAACTTCAAGGTCTCAAGGTCTTTTTTGATGTTATCAACCTTTTCTGTGATAGCTTTTTCGATAGACCTCATTGACGTTGTTTTGTTGAGCCATTTTGCATCAAAGATGAGGTCAAGTTTGATACCGATGGTTTCTACTCCGCATTTCTCGGCAAGCTTTTCAATATCTTCTCTCTTAGCTTTCTTGGTGCGATTTTCATCAGCCTTGATGATACCATCAATAGCTAAAACAGCATTTTTGATGAGCTTGCAAGTCTCGTTACAGGTTGACTTGAACTCCTCAAAAGGTTTATTCCAAACCTTTTCAAGCTCCTTACGCTTATCGTCAAGTGCTTTAGCTGCCTTGTTGAGCAAAGCCTTGTCTTCCTTGCACTTTGGAATATCATCGGTGCTATAGTTGCTGATGTCATACATAGGCAAAGCCTTTTCAACCCTAGCTTTAACCTCTTTGATATTCGTGGTAAGCTGACCGATAGTTTCTTTGCTTACCACCAGTTGCACATCCTTTTCTTGGAGTGCAACGATATTGGTGTTATTTTCTTCTGCCATATTAAACCAAATTGAATATTTTCTTATCTGTTATCAAATCTCTGTTTTCTTGAATGAAACTAATCAATCCTTCGCAGTGTTGAGTGAGTAGAGGAATATCTCTTTTAGTGTTAAACGTATAACTTTCGGTATAGTTTCTGTAATACGTCTTTCCGATTTCCGAGATATTGTATTCGAAGTCGTAAACATCACAACCATTCTTCATGAGGGCATAAGGATAGACCTTATGTTGCCAGTGTCTCTTGTAATTGCCAACCGCATACTGACGTGTTGTTTTCAGATCATGAGTGCAGAACGGCATAAGGTAATCAATGTACCCATACAGCATTACTTTGCCATACATGGTAGGCAAGACTGCTTGTATATAGACCTGTGGCAATGCTCCTTTATAGTAGGCTGCATAATGCCGGACTAGTTTAATAGGGAAATAGAAGCTTCTGCCGTTCAGTTTTGCTTCCACGCCGATAGGTACTCTCTTGTTATATGGTCTGACTTCTCCTTCACTATCATAGCGATAATCCTCTACTTCTTGGAAAATGGTATGAATATCCATACTTTCCGAGTTTCGATGAAGGACCATACAATCAATAACCTCGTTGAATGCTGTGCCTTTGTCAGCAGCTTCACTATCGAATGGTACTCGATTTATTCTATCTATTAACGACTGGAATTGTATCTTCTTGAACTCTTCTGAAGTATGGGGTGGATTTTCAGACCATCCCCAATACTTACTCCAAATAATGTCACTATCAAGGTAGTTCTGATACGCATCCAAAAGCGTCGCATAGAACCTAAACTTGACTACTTCCATAGCTTATGCTGCTTGTGGGTCTTCGTATTGCTTGGTCTCCTTATTGTAAACCAATTTCAATGCACTTACCTTCTCGGTGAACAGACTTCTTGCATGAAGAATGATGGAATTACCTAAGTTAGCATAATCCTTTATGTGCTCAATGAAGTAGTTAGCTCCTTGTGCATCTGTAATCATTTGTACGCTTTCTTTTATTTCGTCAAGAGCTTTATTGTACTCCTTGACCTTTTTCTCCTTCTGTGCTATCATGGTCTGATAACGTGACAGAATCTGAGTAGCTATAAAGTTATTTGGAGCTGTTGGCTGTCCATTTGCATCAAGTATGACAGGTATCTGCATACAACCAGGAAGCTGACATGTATTCTTTCCGTCGTTTCGGCTTGTCGGGTCAAAAGTGATAGTTCTCATCTGACGACCATTCTCACTTCTCATTTCGAGATAGCCAAGAAGGTCCAAGTCAGTAACAATACTATTGTAGTTCTTCTCACGGAGCGCAGGAATATATACTGTGCTTTCCCCTTCCTTGCGAGTATCACGATGTGCAACAAAGACGATGTTCTTGTTAAGCTGAGACAGCGAAGACGTGAACCACTTGAAGTCGTTGTTTATAGTTCCCCAATCCTGTATCTGAGGGTTGCGACCATTGCATCTGTAGGCTATGATATAATCTATCATCTTACCTATAGTATCTACAACAATAGTATCAAACTCACCCAAATCAGCCTTGTTGTAATTGAGGAGATTGAGAATTTCCTGCCAACTTGACACCTGAACTATACCGACATTATCGTCCAAGTGTGCTGTATTAACACGCTTGACACCATTATCAAAGTCAAGCAACAAAGGCTTAGGTGCAGAGAGGGCGAAAGTTGTCTTACCCATACCAGCCTGTCCGTAAACCATCATTTTAACATTCTTCGAAATAGCAATCTCATTGCTTCTTTTAATCATACTCATTGCTCTTAGTGCTTTAAATCGTTAAACAAATTATTATCGTTTGCATATCTCACAAACTCCATTTGGTCGTGGATGCCTAATTTCAGATATACTGATTTGATGTGATTCTTAATAGTGTTCGGTGCTATAAACAAACGTGTTGATATTTCGTCCTTACTAACGCCTTCGTAAACGAGTTTCATAACTCTTAGTTCTGCCTCTGACAGCTTGGAGTTAAAGCGTGGACAACATATTACACCTTCATATTTACATTCACCACGTAACGGACATTCTACTTTCTCGAAGTTGAATTTACCAGAAGATTCTATATCGAAAGACGTTGTTTCGAGTTTCCCAAAGTTACATTTACAAAATCTTCTTACTATCAAGTATTGGTAATATGGTGCGTTTAGTGAGCTCTTCTGATATTCTAATACAAGGGCCTTGTATGCCGATGGATAACGTTCACGGATTGCATCTATTAACTTCTGGATGATTTCAGACTCATGTTCTGTGAATACTTGATTCCTTCCATCGTTTGTTTTGAACCAAAGCTCGTCATTATATTGATAAAACTCTATTGCCATAGCTTTTCTTTTGGTATGCCAGTTATTTTACTAAGTGCCAAAATCTGACTCTGCTTTACAGGTTTTGTATGGCCTTTCACCCAGTTATTGGCAGTGGTAAAAGAGACATCGCACTCAATCATTACACGTGCGAGAAAATCCTTTTTAGGATAAGTCGCCTTTGGTAGATTTTCGTAATAACCCTTTAGGGTCATATCTACACATTTTGTGTCATTGTTATTTGCCATATAAATACTTTTTATTACTTTTGTATCGTTATTGTAAGTTTTACGTTGCAAAGATAGTGATTATTTCTATATAATCAACATAGAAACAGTAGAAATATCTTTGTCTTTCGCATTATTTAACATTATGGAAGGAAAAGACGTTATTAACGCTATTTTAGCGCACGAATGTATCAATGCTGCACAGCTCTGTCAACAGATAGGACTGGTAGGTAGTAAGACACAAGCCTTGTATGACACATTGCGAGGTAAGACTCAGAAGGTAAGCCCACGAATAGCTAATCTTATTCGTGCTGTAAAACCCATGTACCGCTTGGAATGGTTGTTGACCGGGGACGGCGACATGCTTGATGAGTCTATCGGCTCGTCAACTACAGTTTTGCGTGATAAGCCTGCAGAGCAAGTTGACTCGCTGACTATTATCAATCATCTGATTAATATTAACGCTCAAAAGGACGATGAGATACGAGAGCTACGCAAAGCATACGAGCATCTTGCAAGTGCTTTCGATAAGTTAGCAAGTTGTCACGTTTTTTCTGAAAGCGAAATCAATAAATCTATATAATCTACATTAACGGCAAGTACTATTTCGTATGAGAATAAACATAACCCCAGAGGGAATAGCTATCACGAAACGCTTCTTTCTTGCGCTTGATACGTTGCAGATGAGAAGAGAGTTGAGAGGGATGAAGACTTTTACAGACCGATACGATATTAACTATTGGAATCTTAGTACGCTGAAAAAGGAGCCTGATCGAAGATTCTTAAAACCAGAGTGGCTGTCCCATTTAGTACAAGATTACGGTGTTAATGCAAATTGGTTATTGATAGGAGTAGGTAATATGTTCGCTAATTCAAAAAGTATTGAGCTATGAGACATTTAATTTCGTTAGTAGTGGTATTGTTAGTAAGTATCACTTGTAAGGGCTTAGAACGCAAGGAAATCGCTGTTTCTAACCTAAGTATGGTTGTTAAGACATCAACCGAGCAAATTCATTGGCTGTATGGTGCGGCTGATTTCGTCACTAAGAATGAAGACAAGATGGACTGTGATGCTAATACGCTCTGGAATGATAACACGATTACAGTGTTAAGCGGAACTTTGTTTGTCAACAAAGGTAGTGAAGACGAACAGAAGTTCAAGATTGTTTCTTGCACATACACAAAGGACAATGTCTTTGCAGATGCAGGAGTTTCGGAAATCCACCGACTAATGGTAAATCCCATTAGTGAAGATGGAGTATCTAAGCTCTTAACTTTCATCACGATTGAGAAAGTTACCAATGCAGGGAAAGCAAGAACAATCGTGACGATACCTGCTATTGATGTGGATGGGCGATTACAATCTGTTAATGTTTACACAACAAAAAGCAAGTAGGCAAACCCGTAAAACAAAAGTCGGCAAAACCTCGCGCGCACGCGTAGTAATAGTAATAATAAATAATATAATAATATATATAATTAACTATATATTCTATATTATTATTGTCTGCGAAAGGCGTGTGCCCTTTGTGTGCCCATTTAAAAAACGTACATCGCATAAGTCATTGATATTTAATTGTTTGCGTGTGCCCTTTGTGTGCCCATTTGGGAATTTGGGAGACTTAAAAATCTTTCCACTTTTTAAAGTTGGTGTGCCCATTCTAAAATCTGATATTCTATAAGTCATTGATATTTAGTGTATTAGGTTTGCCCTTAGTGTGCCCACCGTGTGCCCTTTGTGTGCCCATTTAAAAAACGTACATCGCATAAGTCATTGATATTTAATTGTTTGCGTGTGCCCTTTGTGTGCCCATTTGGGAATCCGACAATAAGCACAGTTTTGCGCTCGTTTAAACGCAAAAATCCCTCTCCAACTTGTTATGGAGAGGGATTTTACTTACTTATTCAACTCTTGGTCTATCGCACATTGTAGTAATGTGAGTGCATCTGATCGGCTGTTTAGAACGTCAAGGGTGGAGATAATCTTGCCTACTTCTTCCGCTAAAGCCTGTTTTTCGAGTGCTGAAACGCTTGAATTAATGAGGTAGTATGATAGTAGGTTTGACAGCGTTTGCGTCTTATATGAGCCTTGTGTGGCTTGTAGGACATCATTGAGGTCGATAAGTGTATTAGCGATGATTTCGCTATCGTCAAGACAATCGTATCTGTGTCTTGCGTTATCCGCTATTGACTGGATTAATCCTTCCATATATATTGATTTATAGGCGGTTAGACTTAAAAGACACGTTCTTTATACTCAATACCAACTTCTTGGAGTTTCCTTCTCAAGATATGATTCTCTATGAGCAGCGATGCGTCCTCCAACACTTCCATAGAGGTATTGCTCATTAACTCCTCGGCTTTCTTGCGCTCTGTGGTGAGCATGGGGTATGCCGAAAGTGGCTTATACTGCCGCTCCTTAGCTTCCAACTCAAACAAGCGGTCGATTATCTTCTCTCGAAGAACTGCGTTGTAACCGCTTGCAAGGATAAGACAACCTTTTGGAGTGAGGTGGTACATGGGTACTTCCTTGTAACCACCATTCGGTTGCGGTTGCTGATACGATGAGAGACCAAAGTTGGACTGTGATACGCCTTGATCCAAAAGGTTGCGAATATCACGCATAACGTGTCTATGACTTCTTCCTGTGACCTCAGATATTTCGAGTGAGGTCATTCCGTCCTTGCTAACTGAGGGTGTGAGCATGATTTCTTTTTCTTCCATAGTTCTTAATTCTATTTGTTCAACATATTCTTATAGTCTTCCAATACTGAGATTGGGAGTTTAGTTTCGTTGTCCTTCTTGTAATCGTCCGGCAGAAACTCTAACATTTGGTTCACTATGCAGATTGCAGCATGGATAGCCTTCATCTTGCTTTCTTTGTCTTTTCTTTCCATTTTTGTTACTATTTATGGTTTAACTTCTATTTTTGTGAACCATTGCTTAACTATCTATCTATAATTCATTGCTCTTAGTGTGTGCTCGCTCGCACCCTCTTACTTTCTTTTTCTATTCTAATTTCATTGCTCTTAGTGCATCTCTACTCTTACGAGATTTGCTTTTTTAAAACTTCGGTATGCTTCTTTTTCTGTGTCGAAGTAGACTTGGCAGGTTGGGTTCGGTGTCCGTCCGCTCTCCTTGATCGGAGGGAGGATGGATGATTTAAGCGTACCGAATGCTTCTCTGGTTGTTCCGTCCACCTTCTGAAAGTAGAACTTAACGATTCGTGTCTGCATTGCAGTGTGGAGTTTTATATTTGCCCAAGCTATCTTCAAGGCTACCGAGAGAGTGTAGCCGTTTTTCTTGACGAACTGCCAGGCGAGTTGCATGACCTTCTTCAACTGATTCTTTCTTGTAGTACTCATATCTTTAGATTTTATGATTTGACTTAAACATCATTACTTCAAGTTCGGTATAACAGATTTGAATGAGAACTTTGTAGCCATTGCCAGCGTAGGTAAGACCAACACCACTATTACCTGCTTTCCTTTGGGTAAGTTTGAAACCTTTTGCTTTGGCTCTTTCAATCAAGTCTCTTGAATTACGGAATATCTCTCTTGATTCACCTTGTATGTAGGTTTTGAGCGTTCCGTTGTTTACTTGCGTGAATATAGTTCCCATATCTGCTAACTTTTAAAAAGTGAATATTGCGAAGTACTTATCGTGACCGTCATTTTTAATACCAGTCCAAGTATAGCCGAATTTGGCGCAGTAGATTTGCATGTCGCTATTGAGGTGTTCTTCATCAACGTTACCATTGAAGTAAACCATTGCTGCTACTGTTCCCTGTGGGATAATGTCGAACTTGATGCCGAATGTTTGGCTGAGGTTCTTCTTGATGTATGATAAATTCTTCTTCATATCTTATATTGTTTATATGTTTTATTTGATATTGCAAAGGTACAGGTTTTTTACTGTATTACCTAATATAACACAGGGTTTAACTTGTGTTTAACTATTATCGTTTGTAAGGTTAAAATATGTTTTTAAGTTGATTTTATAAGGTTATTTACTGTAATACTTGCTTGTGTAGTTATTTCTTTGTATCTTTGCATACAAGATTTATACTGTATGGATATAAAAGAGAAACTAAAAGGTACAGGATGGACAATTTCATCCCTTGCCGCTAAAATGAAAAACAAACAGGGTGGATATGGGATAAGCCAGCAATCCATGTCCCAAATTATCAATGGTAATCCTACCGTAAGTAAGCTACAAGAGATAGCGGATATAATTGGTATTCCGCTGTCTGAATTAGTGTCAGACAGTCGATCTTCTGACTTCACTGCTCTAATAAAGCAAGGTAACAATCTGTATTCCGCTTCTTCCATGGAAGAGTTGGAAGCTCTTATACCGAAGTTGAAGGGGTGAATAAGCGGCAATAACCATCTTGTAGGCATCATATGTTCGCTGTATTCATCTGAAAGTTCCAGATGTAGTAGTTATTAGTGGATTATCTAAAACTCGCTTAGAACGTCTTAAAATCAAAATTGCTCCCAAGGTATCTTCGCTAAGATTACCTGGGAGCAATAGAACACTCGTACCGTCTTCACAGACACCGAGTGTCAAAATCAAATAAAACTTTTTATGAATTTATCATATTAATGTGGTTCAGTGTCTAAACAGCAGCCATCCAAAATTTCAAGATGGATAGTCCAGTATAAAATTTTCTTAAGGTGGCTTTCCTAAAACCGCACTCTATCTGTCCTGCAGTTGTGTACTTGGCAAGAGTTTTGCGTGTTATGCCGAGGATAGCACAAGTTTCATTGATGCTATATCTGCTAGTTGCGACAACCTCTGGCTTGTTGCTTGTTACAGCCATGGGAAACCTCCTTTCTTGTTTATGTTCTTAACGATGTCTTCGTATGAATTTCTGACTATAAATCTGTCATTCGGCAAACATATTCTAGTTTCATTACCTTTAACATCAAGCTTATAGACTTGTTCTATCTTATCTATATTGACAAAGTGCTTAATATCCCTAACGTCGATTAACTCTATGAATTTTGCCATACTTAATCCTCCTCTTCGTTAGATAGTATTACTACGTCACCAACTATATAGTCATTTGGGATGAGTCCGTGTAATTTCAATATAGTGGCAGCTTTACTGTTCCATGGCAGATCGTTTAGTTTGCCTTCTTCATTGATATACATAGCTTGTCCGTTCGGCATCGCTATTCTTTCAATATATCCATCGACGAGTTTCTGTAATTCTTTTAAAGTAAACTTCTCGCCATTGTTCGGAAATACATCTAATTCCAAACCGCTTGTATTTATGTATGTTGCCATGACTATTCCTCCACTTCTATTTTATTTCTATTCATAGCATTGTTTGCCATAAGAAAGTTGACTACAGCAGGAATGGTCAGAATGCTTGCAAACGTAAATAGCATAACAATAAACGAAAGGATAAACCACACGATGATTTTCTTCTCCTTTCTATTTTTTCTATACCATCCTATATCTTGTTTCCACAAGTTCCATAGACCATAAATTGCGGTTCTCTTCAATACAGAAGTAGACGACCCATTGCTCTTAGTGCATCTCATATCCGTTTTCTTTATGTTTTTAATTGCTCTTAGTACATTTAACTAAAAACAATACCGACATTACAATATATTTGCATATCTTTGTATTGTTGTATTAAGTTTTACGTTGCAAAGATAATAATAATTTCGTAAATATCTATATAGAATAGATAGAAATTTCTTATCTTTTACTTTGTTTAACTTTTACGCTTGTATTATATATAATGTATAGGGCAATGAACTTAACAGAAAATTTAGATAATCTATCAACAAAGATAGAAAAGATGAAAGACCATATCGGCACGGAGGAAGCCACAAAGAACGCTTTTGTGTTGCCGTTATTGCTGTCTTTGGAGTATGATGTGTACAATCCCTTGGAGGTTGTACCAGAAATGCCATGCGACATATCCAACAAAGGTGATAGGGTGGATTATGCTATTTTCAAGGACGGAGAGCCAGTGATGATAGTCGAATGTAAGCAATGCTCAAAAGAACTTGCCCCGTTTGTCCCACAACTATCTAAATATTATGTAGCTACCAACGCACGTTTTGCAGTTTTAACTAACGGTATTGAGTATTGGTTCTTTGCTGATTTTGATAAGACAAACTTAATGGATGCTAAACCTTTCTTTATTTTCGATATGAACGATTGTGATTCTGTAGGTATAGAATTATTAGGGTTATTCTCTAAAAACAGCTTAGACGAGCTAAAAATAATAGAAAGGTTCACAGAGATAAGACTAAGACATATGCTTTCTGATTTCATCAATAACAACATAATGTGTCCGAGTGATGATTTCGTAGAATATGCGACCAAGTCTGCCCTCGGAGAAGGATATGATAAAACTTTACATTCGGTTTACAAAAGTACAATAAAGTCATTAATGAATGATTTTATACCTACACCTCCACAAGTGGAGGAGACACCTATAATAAACAGGATTGAGTTAAGAGCTTACGAGATTGTAAAAGATGTTCTGAAAGATAAATGCTCAGAAATACAATACAAGAAGTTCAAGTCATATTTTACTGTCAATCAAGGTGGTTCTGTATGGAGGTGGATTATTCGAGTAAAGTCAAAGCGTAGTTCTTCTATTAAGATTTGCTTCCCTGTTGATTACTACAAGACCAACGAATGGATACAGATAGACAATATAGAATCTCTATATAATATGGAGGCTCGTATTATATCAGCTTTTAAAATGGCTACATCCTTATAAGGTCCAAATACGAAAAAACCGCAAATACACCGCAGCTTCAACAAGTTACAATCATAGCAAATTGATAATCAATATATTAAATATATTTTATGCATATAATAAGGGAGTGTCAAGACAAAAAGCCAACTCGTTATAGGTAGCAGACAGAGACTACAGATATATAAACTTTTTATTGTAAATCAAATGGTTACGTATACAGTACCTCGATAAACCACAAAGATATTATTTATTACTTTAAGGTAATTATGGGTATTATACACCGCAAATAAACCGCAAATAAACCGATAGATTTAAAATATAGAAAATGACTACAATACATTTATATTTAGATAAGCGCTCTGTAAAACGTGGTGAATTAGCTCCACTTAAAATTGGCATTAACAAGAAGGGGTCCTCTGCCTACATATCGCTTAATGTCAAGTTATATCCAACTCAATGGGATGCATCCAAAGAGCGTATAAAAGACCATACCAACAAACAGGTAATTCAAAGTTATATAGACACCCAACGAAATAAAGTGTCTAATATTATCATGGATCTTACAAAGGAAGGAAAACTAACAAGACTGACAGCTACGCAAATCAAGAATAAGGTTTTAGAGGTTTTAGAGCCTAGTATAGATACTTCTAACAGTTTTTATAACCGTTTTGTACTCTACGCAAATTCTCGAACTGCGCAGAATACTAAGAGTATATATTTATCAACCGCAAAACGATTGGTAGAGTACGATAATCGTATTAAGTCCAGGACATTTGAGGACATAACCAAAGATTGGTTAACCGGATTTAATAATTTTCTAAAAAAATACTCTCCTTCTGTAAATGGACGGAATTTACATTTTCAATGTATTAGGGCTGTTTTCAATGATGCTTTAGATAACGAGATTACTCAGAATTACCCTTTCCGTGTTTTTAAATTTAAATCAGAGCCAACAGAGAAGCGTTCTCTTACTTTATCTGAGGTGAGACAATTATTTGCTATTAAAGAACCGAAACAACAGCGCACAATAGATTTATTCAAATTATGCATATATCTAATCGGTATCAATGTCGCTGATTTGTGTGAACTAAAAGAAATAGACTCTTATGGAAGAATCAACTACAAGCGAAAAAAAACAAAAAAGTTGTATTCTATTAAAGTTGAACCTGAAGCTCTAGAAATTATTAATAGATATAAAGGAAAGAACTTCTTACTTGATATATTAGACAATCATATAAGTGTCCATTCTTTCACTACTTGTTTTGATTTTCATCTTAAAAAAATAGGACCATGCGTGCTCAAAAAAAAACCGAATAATGGAAAGAAAGGAAGTCATGAATTTATTAAAGAGTATAATCCGTTATTTCCTCGTCTTACGTCATATTGGGCAAGACATACTTGGGCAACCTTGGCAAGTGAACTTGATATTCCCGAAGATGTTATAAGTCGTGCACTTGGACATTCCTATTCTACGGGGGCTGCTGTGACGCAAGTATACATCAATTTCAACCGTAAAAAGATAGATGATGCAAATCGTAAGGTAATAGATTATATACTTGGTATTAATAGAGGTAAATAAAACAATTTATGTCCTAAAAGTTGATTTTCTCTATAATCGCTTTATTAGTAAAATATGTAATAGTATATGGTAGAAAATTTAGACTGGCTTAGAACGGCTAAGACGAAGAATTTAACTTTTTGTTAACTTAACATAGATACAGAAGTGTTAAAGGAAGCAAATTGCACATAAACAACTTGCTTCCTTTAATTATATATTATCTCTTGCTATGATTGTTTTGTGACTTTCTGCAAGAGGGGATTTTCCATATATTTTACTGATAGTAATCGTCTTAGCGCAATTACCTATTTTTTCAACAAGTGCTATTATAGCTTCGTCAATTTCGCAAGCACAGTTGTAAACATCAGCAGAAAGGTTTTCTTCCTCTATTCCTTTTGTACATTTGTTCCAAGTATCATTCAGCTTTGTTGCTGCTTCTATCATTACCTTTATATCCATAGTTCCACTTTTTAGATTTAGATTGATTCAAATATTTTTTGACACAGCTCGCCCATTATGTAACATGGCTGTTCACTCTGCATTTCTATTCCGTCATTATCGCAGATGTGCGCAACTACATGAAGGAGTTCATGTCCTATTGTGTTTACAATACTTCCTTTGTTATCTGATGCGCCAACTGCGACAACGCTTTCTCTTTTACTCACGTTAGAGTAGGTTAGCCCTCGCTCTTCACTTGACAATGAAAGATGTCTGTATGCCGATTCAAGAGAGCGACCATTACAGCCTATTCCCTCTAACGCATGACATATCTCATCCGTGTCATCGACAGTATACCCGATGAAGCACGTAACGCTCCACCTATACTGCGCCAAGTGAATCTCACGCCTTATCATAGCAAGTCTTCCCAAGGTATAGGCATACCATTGTGGCAGCAGTCGGCATAGAAACGATTGAACACAAAACCGTCCTTTTGGTCTACATCGTCTATTGTGTCCTTTACATATTGCGCCAAGCTCAACTCGTCCTTTATGGACTTGCCCCAAAAGTCAGCCTTACACATATTCGCTACATACACATGGTCGTAGCCGACAAGGTTTTCAAGGGTCAGCCCGTTGGTCTGCATCATTTCCTCTACCTTGTCCTTGTTAATAGGCTCAATCGGCTCTTCCTTACCGCTCGCCTTGTTAACCTTACGCATACGACCGACCGCCCAGTCGCACATCTTCTTGTTGAAGTGATAGCCGTTATATCTGAGATAAGCTATCATTCCTTCTGGCTTCATGTCATATACATCTAAAGGCATTCTACATTTTCCCATTGTCTTTCCTTGTTAAGACAGGTAGGAAACAATATTCCCTACCTGTCGGTTATTACTTAGTAGCGTCTGCCACCACCATAGTAGCCGCCACCATAACGCTCTCCGTAACGTCCTTCATCGTCGTAGTCCATGCCACGCTCATAGCGTCTTCGCTCGTCACGACCCATGTCTCGATAGTCCGGCATAGGCGAACGCTCGCCCATACGACCGTCACCATGTTTCAAACTTTCAATGCAGGACATTACCTTGCCGCCGTATTTAAGCATCTTCTCGGCATTCTCCACAAGCTCGTCAAACTTGTTTTCTGTTATCTCAACCATATACATAATGTTCAGTATTAAGTGTTTCCGTTCGACTTCTTGTTCAAGGCTCTCTGCAGCATAGTCTCAATGTTCGACAATGTGCCTTTCATGCCGCTCACATCGGCTTCAAGGTTACCGATTCTCTGTTCCTGCGCCTTTTCCTTGGCTATCTGCGGATTGAGGACACCCAACATCTGCTCACAGTTCGTTACCACTTTCTCATGGTATTCCTTGCTCTCAAGCACTTCTTTAGAGTGCCTAAGCATAGCTTCAATCTCTGCGCTCATAGCCTCACGGCTCTCAGATACAACAAGGTCTCCCGAGTTAGCAATCTGTCCGTTCGATGGCAATTGCTTAAACTCCGCCTCACCATCTGGCATCTTAACCTTTACATCTACCGTTGTTTCCATTGGCTGCGGATTAAACTGCCCAGGCTGATATGAAGGAAACTTGGGTTGCGGATTGCTCACGCTTACCACTTGTCCTATTTTCAGTGTCGGTTCTTCCGACTTGTCAAGCACATAAAATATGCTGTTTGTTCGAAGTCCTTGAAACATAGAAGTCGAATTTTAACTTGTTATACAATACCCGTCATTAATTGAAGGGTGTTAGTGTCTCTCTCGAACCAAAACTGATACACACCAGTTCCGGCTACATCGGCAACGGTCAGTGCTGCTCCATTGAACTTGGTAACAGCCTGTGTAGCGCCGTTGGTCTCAAAGAGGATTGGCAGCGTGCCTGTTGTGCCTGTCGGTATTGCCTGTAACAGATTTACGAATATCGTTCCTCTGTAGTTTGTATTAACGAAAGCGTGGTTCTTAAATGTAAACACCACGTTCTCAGCATTTACCTTTACACCAGTAGAGCCTATCGCTGCCGAACCTCTCCTGTTGACCCATGAAAAAGGATAACCCCAAATCATAGTCTTGCCCTCCAATTATGCTTTAGTTCCAAAAACCCGCACCATTTACGGCATTAAAACCGTACAGTCCCATCTGAGCTGCTACACAGTTAGGAACGGCAGTAAAGGGGCTGTAAGCTACAGTCGCTGTCTCGGGCAATTTGCACTTGATTCCTGCTACTTCTTGCTGCAAACCTGTCAGTACAGCATTGATAGGTGCTATAGCTTGACCTACAATCTGCGAAGTCATAGCAGAAGACTTGAAGGTGCTGTTCTCTTCACGCAGAGCGTCTATCTTGTTCTGCATTTCACGCATCTCAGCCTGTTTCTGACCGTTGACAATAGTCTGAGTGCTGTCCTTGATAGCGTTTTGCAAGTCGCAAGTCTGACGCTGCGTCTCGTAAGCAACATTAGCAAAGCCACGTTCCTGCCCTACCGCCACGTTGTTGATAGCATTTGTCAACGCACCAGTCTGCTGGCACATTGCCAACTTCACATTACCGTCCATTGCGGTGATGGCGTTGTTGGTCTTGCAGCAACACTCAGCCAACTGTGTAGCGATAGCGTTATTGCCCTGCATGAGAGCGGTGATAATCTGGTTGGTGTTCAAACCCATCTGATTACCGATGTTGCATACCTGCTGACCCAAGCTGTTGATAGCAGCCATTACAGCATCGCTCGAAGTGTTGAGGGCTGTTGCCAAGCTCTGAACATCATAACCATTGCGCTGAACAGCTTGCATGATAACGGCTGTATTAGCGTCGTTGTTGAGCATTGGCACAACGCCACCCTGTCCGTTAGGCATCATACCGCCGCCAAAACCGCCGCCAAAGAAGTTACCTCTACCCATGAGGATAAAGAGAAGCAAGATGGCGAACAAATTTTCGCCCCAACCATTACCATTGCTCTTGCCATTGCAAAGGGCAAACAGGCTTGGGTCTACGCCCTGCTTCTGCATGAGTGCTGGGAGCATAGCCAGAATGCTATTAAGACCGCCACCAGTAGTAGGCCCATTCTCTCCGAATACGTAAGTTTTACTCTCCATAATAACAATCTTTTTTCAGTTTTTACCTTAATAGATTTACTAACACTATTGTAACGTTACAGACACAAAATTAGCGTGTTACGACAAATAAAGCCATAACACGCTCACACTTTTTATTATCCCTTGTAAATCAGTTATTTAGGTTGATAGCATATACTATCATTTCTTATGGGTCTTTCTTATAAACGGCAGTATGTCCCATTTCTTCCACCATCTAACGTGTCCACCTACATCTTGCTGTCCGTTTGGAATGTCTCCTCTTTTAACCATTCTATTGAGCGTAGCTTCGCTCACTCCGAGCTTCCGTTGAACCTCCTCTTTAGACATCATTGGGTTCATCAGATTCGGTAGATAGTCCTCGCATAATTCTTCTATGTCCTCATCCGACATTCCGCAAGCAGTCACCTTCTCCCCGTTATTCTGCTGTTCCCACGCTTTCATACAGCTCTCATACAGAGATTTCAGAATTAGAGCCAAAGTGTAGTAATTAAAAACTTTCCTTTTCATATTTTTCGCCTTTAGAAGAAAATCCTTTTGCCTATCCTTGTTCTTGTTAAGAACCAGTCAATCGTCCAATACATGTAGAATACTCCTGTCATTACTATTATAGACATACATGACATTACCATTTCGTTAGTGGTATACCACGACCAATACGTAAGGTGTATTGCATTGACACCGAAGTAGTAAAAGAATGGAATCCTGTACACCCAACACAGCCAGAAGAATCTACTGAATAGTATAAGCACTATCGGCAGCACATACAGTAACACATATATAAATGTGTAGCTGGGCCAATGCTCTGAATGCACGATAAACATTTCTCGTGGATTTTGCGAGAAGTCCCACATAGCAAAGCTGTGCCATACCATTATACATATAGGTAGCCATTTAGTTATCCATTTGATAAATTTCAACAATCGTCTTGAATAGCTGTTACCGCTCATAATTAACAGCGAGATTACCTCGCTCACGTCCATTCCATCCATGACAGAAAGGAGTGTATTTTTCTTTTCATCTGTCATAATCGTTTAGTTTATTAAACTGACATTGACAAATATAGTAAAATTATATTAGAACGTAGATGATTTATTTGCTATTTTGTTAAATTAATAGCAAATCCTTGATTTAAGTAATGTTTTGCCACATAAAAGCAAGGTATTGTTATAAATTAAAAGTAAAAACCTTGCCTATCTATCACAGACAAGCAAGGCACATCCTAAAACAATCTAATTACCTAAAACATACCTAATTATTTCTTTTGCCAGCTGTTAAGTGTTATTTTCGTCAGTTGTCATATTTTCTTTGATAACCTCCATTTTTATCTGCCGAATGAAAATAATTTATACCCCACGCCAATACCGACATAAGGTTGCAGCCCATTTTGGGGAGTCAGCCCACAGCCGACGTTCAAGCTGACTACAAACCTCTTTGGCTGGTCTCTCGCCTTTATCGTTACCACCTCCCGTCTCGCATACACCCTTATACTGTCCAGCTTCGCCTCATATCCGCTCACCCAAGCCGTATAAGTGCTGTCGCAATACTGTTTCTGAGTGATAGGTATATTAACATCAGCACTATCTATGCAGATAGTGTGCACTGTATCATGCACAATAGGCAGTTTCTTGGTCACATACCTCACTACCACACTGTCCCTCGCTACAGGCAGTGTATAGGTGACAGTGTCAACCACCGTCACCCTCGTTGTGTCCGTTTTTATACGCCCTTCTATCCGCCCTTTGCCATTTTCACAACATAAGACCACGTTCAAGCAGAACGAACACACCAGTACACAGCCAACAATCCACTTTCTCATACCTCCTGATTCTGATTAATAACCATTTTGTGGGTCACGTTTCAGACAACCCTTAATTACACACTTATAGCGTTGTAGTTCTAATTCCAGCTGCGCCTTATCCTTGTTGAGCTGCAAGATATCTAAATTCTGCTTTCTCACCAAATCGGTTTGCTCAGCAAATCGTTGCTCTTTCTCTTTGAGTTGAGTTTGCAGAAAGTCCATAGCCTCACGCAGAACGTTAAATTCCACGTTGTCAGCTTCAGCCTCCTCCTTACGCCGATTTGTCTTTCTGTTCATACAGTATTTTATCATCTCCCAACCGCCCAAAGCAGTTATTACCGATACTACGATTTCTACTACTTGTATATTCTCCATCCTTATTTTTGTTTTTTACTATTTGCACATTCCCAACGCTCTCTTCGCTCTCGCCAGATATCCGCACCGCTCCTTCAATCCGTTCTGACCGCCGTTTATCTTCTTCGTGATTTTCACCACGTCGTCGTTGTCGGCCAGTATGTTCAGGCCGTGCGTCTTCCACCACCACATCGAGCTTTTCACTGCACCTAACGGCTTCTCCAGCAGTTCCGGGTTCGCCATCACGTCGCCCTTGCAATAAGCCGAACGGTTATAAGCGTCATAGTTCGACCGCCCCGTAATCTGTATCAATCCCCTGCCTCTGTACTTATAGCCGTCGCCATCCTTTTGTGGCGTATTACCCAGCTGTCGAGCCAGCTTGCCAGTGTCGTACTTGTCAAAGTAGCTCTTACCTCCCTGTTCCACCGTCCATCTCAGCTCACCGCTCTCATGCGCTATCTGTGCCAGATAGTGAGCCATGCGCAGCGGAGTGTCAATCCCGAACACCTCGGCATAGCTGTTGATATACGTCAGATACTTGCCTACACGCTCCTTGACTGTAGGCATAATCTGCAACATCTGTTCTTTCGTCACCTTTATACTCATATTCCAAACTTTAAAAATTAAACATTACTGCACCTGCCACAGCTCCAACAGCATCCGCAGCCACGTCCCTCCAGTCAAACTCCTCACCAGTAGCCATGTCGTACAACTCTTTTAGTACACCTACGCCAAGAGCTACGACAATACCTACTATCGCATTGTGTGCGTATCTTGTCACCGCAGCACTTATTAGAGCACACGTCTCAGCGTGCATCACCTTGTCCGTACCAACCTTATTCACAATCTTTGTCACAATATTCTCCATAATTCAAAACTCCCTTTTACTCTTTTACCCTTTTACTTTTAAACCGTGCTCCAGTACGTCAGCAGCACCATCCATATCGCCGTCACCTCCGCCATAAACCACGGACGAGCGTCTTTACCACTACATATCCAATACACACCATACCACGCCGACATAGCAACCACTATTCTCCAGTCCACCGTCAGACACCACGCCACACTCGCCAATGCTCCTACCGTAGCAGCCGTCTTGTGTATCTTACGCTCGTTCTCATTCAAGAATCTCGGCGCAGCACCCACAAACATCAGCCCTGCGCAAGCCAAGAAAGCAAAAAACTGCACACCACGACCGCTGTCGAGCAAGCACGCCATCATCAGCATGCCGAACAGCATCATCACGAGTTGAAACACCCAGCCTCTCTTGCCAAGCATGTAGTAGATAGACGACACCATATCTGGCACACCATATTTATTAATCACTAAGCAAAGCAAAGCCACAAACAGCAATGCCGCAACAAAACTCAATACTACCATATTCTTAAAGTTAAAAGTTAAAAGTGAAGAGTGAAAAATCCATGTGCTCTCTTAACTATTGGATTCTTCACTTTTCACTCTTCGTTTTTCACTTAAACTCTCATTTCCAGCACCTCCGGATAGCCTGCGGTATAATCATACCCAAGCACCTCCTCCACCGTGCTCATTTCCGCTACTGCCTTCTTATGCGCAGCAGTAACATTGAAGCACTCCAGGGCATACATTTCCAGTGCCGAGAGCAGCTGTATCGCCTTGTCGCACTCCACCACCAGCTTCGCATCGCCAAGCCACAGCGTAGTAGTAGGCTGGCCCATAGCCTTAGCGATTGAGGTAGAGTTCATCAAACCTACACGTGTAGCCTTGTCCAACCACACACGCTGTCCGTTGAGTATAAAGCCATTCACGGCCGTAGAAGTGTCGTAGGCTTCAATATCTGCGAGCACAGATGCTTTAGCCGAGTTAAGAACGTCGGCTTCTGTACCAACATTCTCAAGCCAGCACACATCATACGCATACTGCTCCTTCTCTCGCTCCTCGTAGCGCATTTCACCCTCGTCGGTCATACCCGTAGGTACACTCTCCACAGCCTTCACTACCTGCTCGTTAAGAGCAATCATAGCTCTGCCACTCTTGCAGACAACCATCTCCGGCTGTTTCTGCTCAAAAATCATTCTTGTCATTTCCATAATAAAAAATTAATTCAAAATTCAATAACTCAAAATCGCCAAAGGCGACAATTCAAAACTCAAAAATCAAAACTCCTAACTCTATATCCCCAGCTTGGCGCACAGCAGCTCGCAAGCCTCCTGACTCGTAGTGTGATACCCCTCGAAGTAAAACGACTTGCCCTCTGCGCATATCTTCGTTTTCAGCGGAATTTTCACCTTGCCTTCCTCAGCCAACTTGAAGAACTCCTTTATCTCGTAGCTGCCGTTATTGGTGACATACAGATGCTTGCTGCCATCATCGCCTATTGCCACAAACTGAAAGCGCACGAAAAACTCGCTGTCCTTATGATTCTGACGTATCGAATAGTCGGTAATGACAATCTGCATACCCTCTACCTTATCCAGCTTGATATTGTCACCCGTCATCGGTCGCACCGACATTCCTTTTTGATTCTTCATCCTTTTTAATCGTCTAATATCATTTTTTATAAGTTGTATAAGTCTTCTGCTGTCCGTCTTCATCAACATTCCGTGATAGCCGGCATAGTTCTGTCTTCCTCTGCCTGCTGCACGTATAGCCCTGCGTCTAAGTTCGGCTCGCACGTTGACAAACGAACCCTTAAACTTCTGTTTGCAGAACATAAAGCCGTTCTTAACCCTCACCACCTGCCAGTCATTCTTCATTTCCATGCCGTACATCCCTTCAAGATAACTCATTTCCCAATGTACTGCCTTCACCACCTTCTCACGGTCATCGTCCATAATAATGCGGTTGTCGCCAAAAGCTCCGTAGAAATGCGGATTGAAGCGTCTTGTCAATTCGTTATCCATTTCCGTCAACGTCAGCATAGCGAGTATCTGCGACAGCGTACCACCTATGACAAGCGTGTCGTGCTGCAACAGTATGTCGCACAGCAGTCGGCGTGTAAACGGGCAAGTGATAGTCTCAAACGCCACACCAAGCACCACCTTCGAATTCAATGTCTCGTAGAAATGACGTATGTCCGTCAGTCCTGCGCTCGCCTCGGGATGATTCTTTACGTATGTGCGTATTCGGTTCACCATACACCCGCGTTTGTCGTTGCTCCACAGACTTCTGCCTTCAATGCCCGAATAGCAATAAGGCGAAATGATGTTGGTCAGCTTCTTCTTATGATTCGCTATCTTCAATTCATCGAGGATATTTCCCTCGTGGGTAGCCTTCATCGGTTTGGCACCATCCCCGATAGTGCCGTCTGCCTCCGTGCTCTCGCCCCAAAACGGCAATGAGCGGCAGTCTACCAATCCATACCCACCAGTGGCGGTATGGGTATTCGCTATGTTTAACCTTGTTGGTCGCGTTGTAAGGTGTTTCCTGCATTCTTCTACCTGATTGACAGCCAAAGCCCCAGCGTAAATCGCAGCGCTATCGCTACAAGCATTGTTGCTATAAGCCGAACGAGCCGACGCATTGCCGCTGCCCGCAAAGCACCCGACGGCAAAGGCTTTTACGCCCAGTTTGCCTTCTTCTGGTTTTCCGTCTTTACCTTCGCCCCATATGGTATTACCGCACCACAGGTAGCAGCATTCTTTTATGTGTGCAGATGCAGCTGTTGTTTCAGTTTGGCAGAATAGAGAAAACGAGTAATCGGTTTTGCTTACCCATCCCCCGACTATTGCCACATCACGTCTTTTGTGCAAGCCTTTTAATAGGTCAAGATTATAAGCAGACTCAATGTCTGTATAGCAAGACCTATTTACGATAGGTGGCATATCATCCCACTTTTCTGCGCAATGATACTTATTAAAATACTCCCCATCACGGCATTCGGTGGTGTAATAAGCACCACATAATTGACGAAAATGCCCGTCCATTGGCATGCTTAATCCGCGATACACTGAATGCGAAAACTTATAAATCACATAACCACCCGTCAAATCCGTGTTGTCTACATATATGCCGTCAGCAACACTCATCTTGACATAGCAGTTTACCACAGCGGTCATTACACCCTCGGCAATACCTTGGCAATTCGGAACATCACGGATGATATAATAACGCTTGTTGGATTCCATGCCCAAGCCTGTATCTAAGTCTATACTACCATCTTTAGCGCACTGTAGTGCACCATTCGCGTCAAAGTGGAAAACATGGGTACGTGCGCCTACCTCACTCTGCAAACCCGCTTTGGTCACACCATCAAGCACCGACAGAACCTCACCACATTTTGTAAACGGAACATAATAAGCACCTACAAGAGCGCTGTAAGCTGACTGCGGACTGCCTTCTTGACCTTTTTTTAATCCAGACGTATTAAGTCCGAGATATTTTACCGCCACGCCCGTGGAGTCAAAAATTTTCAAACCCGAATTGGCGGCCATACGCTCTTCATTCCATGTGTCCGCATTAACCGTCTCCTGCTGAGTGCATCCTACACCCATGCAATATAAATCGGTAGTGTTAAGCGTACCGCACTCGGCAAACATCATCATTAACCACAATTCGTAGAACTCATAGTAGCAACCCATATACGGATAATTAGTATTAGGGTCGGCGTTCTTCGCCTGTGCGTTAAGCATCGAATTAATCGTAGAGACCGACATAGAGTAATATCCACCGCCATTCTCACGGAAAGACTCCTTCAGGAAACCATTGGGAGCCTGGTAGGAGCCTACAACATCGTCGCTTATTACATTGTGTGCGCACGAACGCTCATCGCCTGCCAGTTTAGCCTGTACTGTATAGAAGGGCGACATGGCAAAAGGCTCCAGCTTCTTAGCTGCATGACCTTGCCAATAGGATGGCGACACACCCACACCCATGCAACTCATTTCAGAACCGTCCGTCTGCTCGTTTGCCTTCAGCATATACAAAGGTATGTCGGTATAGACAAGAAGGTCGCCTTCCGTTCCGTCTACTGCCACCGCGTCACCATTGTTCGCAAGCGTGATACGTCCTTTTACGCATTCGTGCTGCAATACGGCATCGTTACCCACACGCTTCACAGTGCCTATCTTCATGTGCTTGCCAATCTCACGCACCAATTGGCGTGTACCGTATATGAACGGCTGCGACGGCTGCGGGTCAGCATCGCCCGATACACGGGCAAAACCAACAAAAGCATCGCCGAAGAGGTCCAACCTTTTCTGCACATCCGCTATCTCCGCAGCGTTCTGTGCCACAGCCTCCTTCGTCTCCTTCATGTCCGCGACAAGCTGATTCACCTTCTCGCCCTCACCTACTTTTACGCTCTTGCTCTCACCATTGCGGTCGGTCACAGTCAGTGTTCCGTCGTCGGCAAGAGTAGCATTTACATTTCCGGCTGCTGTTACGGCATCCGTTACCTTGTCAGCGCCCTTGTTTGCAGCATCAGCAGCAGTATTGGCAGACATCGCAGCCTGCTGGGCGTTCATCACAGCCTGTTGGCTGGAATCAGCACGTTCCTGCTCGGCACTCACACGCAGCTTCTCGTTCGCCACACGTCGCGCTTCCGCTTCCGCTCTCAGCTTCTCGTCATTGCTACGCTGCATTTCTGCAGATGAACGTTTTTCTTCATTGCCAGCGCGCACACCCTCAGCGTTCGAGCGGTTCCGCTCAGCCGTTACTCGTTCGCCCTCGTCCTTCACACGCTGCGCCTCGTTCTGCGCAGCCGTCGCATTAAAGGCCTTAGCAGCTTCCACCTCCGCCTTAGCCGCCTTCAGCGTGTCGTCAAGCTGCAAGTTGAGCGATTCGCCTCTCTCAGCAGCCTCCTGCGCACGACTCGCCTGAGCCTGTGCCGATGCCGAAGCCGAAGTCGCAGCCGTCGCCGCTGCATCCACCTTGTCCAGAGCCTCCTGTAACCCTGCCGTAGCAGTCGTCACGCTCTCAGCAGCCTTAGCAGCTTCCGCAGCCTTGTCGTTAGCAGTTTTAGCAGCAGCGTTGGCAGCCGTAGCAGCCTCCTGCGCACTCTGAGCACCGTCATGCGCACTCTGAGCGTCAACAATCAAGCTCCACCATTCGTCTTCGCCTACAGGCACGTGCCCTACATTACCGTCCATCTTGCTCAGGTACGTATTGCCTTCGTGCGTCACAATCTGCAATCTGCTGTACGTCACGCTCACGTCGTATGCGCCACGAGGGTGCATGCCCACACAACCCATGTCAATGTACTTCTTTTCCATATCTATCTGTTTTTATAAAGTTATTCTTTGTCTAATTCTGCGCTACAAGCAGATGCCCGTCTTCCGACAACTTGAATCTGTCCATATCGCCCTCTGTTATGCAAGCAATCAGCTTCCCGTCTACCACGTCAAACGTCGGATAGTCGAACGAACCCTTGGAGTAGTTATCGGTTCTTTCGTATTCTCCCGTCGCCTCGTTCCACTTCATCCAGTAGCCGTCTGCGCCGATGATGTTCGGATGGTCTGCCTGTGCCTTAGCACGGTCTCCCTGCTCGTTAGCATATTCAGCAGCAGCATTAGCCGATAGGGTAGCAGCGCCAGCATCCCCTACAGCCTTATCTATGCGCACGTCAACCTCGCTCAGTTTAGCGTCCACCTTGCCGATAGCCTCGCCAGCGCTCTCAATCAGCTTGCCCAGCTCCACGTTAGGAGGCAGCACCACAATAGCCGTGTCCATCTCTACCGAGTCCTCGCCCTCTATCACTTCGCCAAACGCCGTGTCGCCCTTAGCATTATTGTCCACGAGCATTATCTGCTCATACTCATTGCTACGCCACGAGCAGCCGAACAGCTTGCCCCTCACCTCAAGAGCATAAGCACCCAGTGCCATTTCCGAGCTTCGCACCGTAGCCTCTATCAGCGAGTCGTCATCGACACAGATGCTGTACGCCAATGTTCTGCGCCGGAAGGCATTCACCAGGTTCACCTCCACCTCCTCACAGGCAGGCAGAGGAAAATTCTCCATCTGCCCACCCACGATTTTACGCACCGGGATGCGCAGCGTAAAATCATTACCTCTTACAATCTTTTTCATAGTTCCATCATTTATAAATAGCCTTAATACTCACTCATTCGACCTGTAATGTAAGTGCAATTCCAATCATTGCCATCAAAGATAAACAGAGATATTTGACCTCGGGAGTTAGATAGACGCTGTTGCGTCACATCTGTTCCTCCTGCGGTTCGGATGTTCTTCTTGTTGCTCTTGATGTAGACCTTTCCACTACCCTTTTGTATCACCGTCACCTGCTGACCAGCGATTGGTACGTCCGGTAGTCGCACGGTGATTGCGTAACTATCGTTGGTGGCTACAACAAGACCGGCACTATTGCCCATGTACGAATCACTGCCTGTGTCATGCACATGTTTCACGAATACACCACGAATAGCCGCATTAGTCTCCATCACGACACCACCATTAGGCTTGTTTAGATATACCGACGGAGTGTCAGCCGAGTATGAGGAGTATATATAAACAACCAGTTTTGATATATCTACCGTAACACCAATTATTTTGTAGTTCGTTGGCAATCCCCACGTGTTTTGTGCGCCACTTGCAACAGTGTAAGCCGACTTGCCCAGCCAGATGCCAGTATAGTCGCCAGCAATGTCACCATGGCCGAACTCTGTCACGTATGCTCCAGTACGCATATATCCGTTCACTGTATTGCCGCTGCGCACAAAGGCAGGTGTGTACTGTATCATGCTGCCACTTATATTTACGCCTCCCATTGTCAGATCTTTGGCGGTGATAATGTCGCAACCAAGAGAGTTGTCATGCTCAATCTTCCATATTCCGAATGAACTATTACCCGTCACATTCAGATTTTGAGCTGTCAAGTTCTCTGATTCAAGTGTGTTTATTACCGCTTGCTTCGCATTTATGAGATTAGCATTTATAGCTCCGTTCTTGAACACGGCAGTCTCTTTCCCGAACTGGTCTCTGAACACCGTCTTGTCCGCCGTCAGCGTTATCTGCTTGCTGTTTATGTCGATGCCAGCATCAAGCAGTCGTGACGACATAGAGCGGCTTGTGGTGTAGTCCGTCACCGTAGCGCCATACTCCAGCTTAGGCTGTGCGACATAGAGGTCACAACCCTGCACACAGCGTATCAATACGTATTTGGGCAGATTGCCGCCTACCACTCTCCAGTGCACCCAATATTGCTTCCATTCGTAATCCTTGTCAAACTCCACCATGGCGTAACCGTCGCCGCTTGTCAGCTGGTTATGCCCGTCAACATGGTCAAGCACCTCGGCATAAATACCCTGAGAGCCATCTTTATACAGGTACGCAACAAACCGACCGCCCTTATTGCCCTTAGCCCAGAAACTAAGCATATAGTCCTGACCACGCTTAATAAAGCCCGTATCGCCCAAATCCCACTGCACAGTGTCGATGTTTTTCGTATAGTAGCGAGCGTCCGAGTTGAGCGTAGCGCAACCGTTGTAAGTCTGCCGTGCAATCTCGTCCGCGCTGTCATTGTTCGGATGCAGAGTTGTGTTCTCAGTCGCCACCGTCAGCGTGCCTCCAGTCTTCAGCGTATCAGTATTATCAAGCAGATTGCCGCCAACATACTCAGCATCCTCCTCCGACAGCGACCAGCCTACATATTCGTCGCCCTCGACGAGCATAGGTTGGCAATACCAGCAGTGTATCTTATCAACACTGGTCTTGCTGGCCAACGGCGTAAGAATTAACAAAACTTCAAGGTACTCCATTGTGGCATTTTCGGGGACGGTAAAAGTGAAAGTCTTGAGTTCCCATACATTGTTTGCGTTAAACGTGAAAGCGTATGCCGGGAGATTTACTCTGTTACTGTCGTCACGAGTTGTTGTCTTCTTCGAGTGAAGGTAAAACTCGCAGTAACAATGTGCATAATTTGAATCACGTTTCGCCCAGACCGACAACGTGTAAGTCTTGCCTTTCTCTACTTTAATATTACCCCAAGCATCGCCACACCACGATATAAATGGATATTCACCCGGATTTATAGCTTCGAGACAATAGCTGTTCACGCCGCCTACATGAGCAAGCACTTGTATTCCAGAGTTGTAGCTATCCGTTACGAACACATTTATTTTTCTGAAGGCACTCTCCACAAGCAGATTCTTCCTGCCCACAGCCGTTTCACTCACCTTCAGCGAAATATCCCGTGCCGTCTGCTTGAAAGTCGAAGTGTATTCCGTCAGCTCGCCCTGTGTCTTCAGAGGCAAATCATTATATTTGCTGCTAATCTCATTATACTGCGTAGTAAGTCCGCGCATATCCATCTTCAGTCCGCCCCAAACGGCCGACACGTCAACGTTCACCGTCAGCGTAGCGTATATATAACTGTACGAACCATCCGTAGCTCGATACTTCGCAGCCACAGCGACACTCGCAGTCGTCACGGGCACCTGAATAACCTTGCCGTCCGACGTGGTAATAGATTGTTGGGTTACACTCTCGATAACAACAAGAAAACCATCGCCGCTTCCTACCACGGCGTAACAACCTTTCATTTTCAATATTGAGAAGTCGATAATGTGATTCTTGCCCCAATCCTGTCCGTCACGACTAAATGTCACCCTTGAAACTCTATCCGAACCTAACACAACAGAAACATTGCCGTCACTGTCTCGTTGTGTAGTGAGGACAAGCGGATTAGGATTCCACGTCACCTCAATAGCACTCTCACCATCCGTACCAGGCGCACCGTCGTTTCCAGGCGCACCGTCAGCGCCCTTCTTGCCGTCACTCAGCACGGCAATGTCTGTCTCTGCAAGCACATCAGTAGCATCCTTTGCGCTGCAAGCTACCAGCTTCAAGGCAGTCAGATTGCGAAGCACACTCTCGTACAGCTCAGCAAGACTAAGAGTCTCCGAGCGTCCATCCTCATACGTCACCTCAGCCTTCACCGTGTATTCATCAGCCTTTAGCACCGTCTTCGAGCTGCCCACACGCTTTATCACGTCCACCCCGAAGTCGTTCGGAGTCGTCGTGCCGTCGTCGTGCTTTACAAGCGTCCTGCTCGTAGGCATAATCTCATACGACACAACATAAAGAGATATTACATTGTCCGGACTGCCCGAAAACAGCTCGAAAGTGTCAGCATTTATTCTCACCTTCTCGGGCGACAGAATACACGTCACCTCCTGCCAAACGTAAGGCGTGACCGCAGTACCCACCTTACGAGGCGCACCTACGCCGTGATACATCGTGATGGAAGGAGCATTGTCCGTAACATTGTCCTCGGTCGAAGTAGCGAGCTTTATCACATTGCCATACGACTTCCACCTAATCTGGTCGCCCACCTGCACAATCACGTCACCCTCCGCAGGCGCGTCAGGTTCGCCACCGTCCACAGCCTCGTAGCCGTAAAACACACGGCTCGCTACCGCGGTATTGCTATCGTCAGTAGTCGTAGTCTCGTACTCCTCAAACAAAGCAGACAACGGTCTTATATCACCGTGCACCGTACCATTGCCGACAAACTCCTTCACGTTCGACAACACAACATAGTCGTAAGTCTTTCCGTCTTCCAAAGTCTCCTGCCCAACATCCACCACCAAGCGCCAATAGTATCTGTTCGACACATTATTGCTCACGCCAGCCTTCACATTAAAAGTCTGGCACAGCGCCATCATGCCCACATGCCACCAGTTCTTCGTCTTCGTAGTGCCGTCATCAGCCACAGCATAGCACTTATATGCCACGACCTGATTGTCGTTATTCAACGCCACCACCTTAGCAATCGTCGAGCCAGCATTCGAGAATATAGTAGTACCACCCGAGTACGACACCCTGCGAATCTCCAACTGAGCAAAAAAAGCCTTCACCCTCGCCACAAGATAATCAATATACATGTGACTCTTGCCGTCGTCGCCCAAGTACAAGTCAAAGCCCTTAGCGCCCACAACCACCCGGTCGGCAGGAGTAGAGTTCACGTCATGTACACGGTCCACAATCACGTCGCCCAGCACAGCGTTGCCCTTGGCATCAATGCCCCGAGAAGCGTCGCCTACATTCAAGCCCTTCTTAAAGAGTATAGTGCCCTGCGCTGTATCATCTACATCCTTACGCAAAAAAAGTTTGTTCGACTTGCGTGCAGAATAAACATTGCTATCAGTCGCTGGTGTAGTATCATTCGTCCCTATAACATACACACCACCTCCACTACCAACTCCTCCTATCTGTATACCATTTACAGTTATTGAATCTACTTTGTCTTCCAATTTACCTAATCGGCTTGTTGCTGCCTTTTCCCCAACAGTATATTGAGGATGGTCATACGGGATATCCAAAGGTATATCCATACCGATAATGCGAGAGTTTCGATAGTGCTTACCATCCGCATCAACCTGCGAGAATATATCATTTATCAGCTTTACCTGCTCACCGATAGGATGATAATCGAATATTCCATCATTGTAGAACTTGTCTCCATCCATCGTGCAAGTAAAGTTAGAGTTGCTGATCATAGTCTTCTGATAGTACTGCTTCGCTCTTTCGAACAAAGACAACTGAGCTGTTGGTATAAGAGTTGTATCTGTAATCTTTGTTGCATCCCAGTTGTAAAGAAAGAACTTATCACCTACATTTGGACACATAACACCATCTGGTAGCGTTCTTCCATATGTTTCATTAGCAATAATCTCGAAGTAGTTAACATTGTCGATAACCTTGAAACTAACATCGAACTCCATACCCATCAGAGCACCGCTTGTAAACTTAATACCTAGAGTTAGATTCTTCTTTATCCAACTTGTATTAAAGCTTGTTGCAAATGAATCTGTAGCAGTTACTTGCCAAAATGTCTGTGTGGCCTTCGTACCATCTTCTTTTTCTACAGTGCTATCATAGGTTTTTATATTGCTAACAACGCAATCTACCTTTGGATATTCATCTTCAAACATCACTACACCTTCGATAGCCTGTCTATCGTTCTTCACGACATTCACGTTCTCCAAATAACCGTCCTTGGAGTAGAAACCATCACTATCTACTTCCTTATTAGGTAGCATAAGATAGTCATTGGCGATACCATCGGTAGTGACGTCCGCATCGGCACCAGTGAAATACCCTTTCGGGATATTTCTATCTGAGCCGAATGCGTACAGTCTTGTGATATAAGTTGACTTGGATTCTGAATAGGACATGGACAGAACATTAACACCCTGCTCGAATGTTGTCTGTCCTTCCACTTCACAATATCCAAGGTATATAATAGAGCCATCTATCCACCATTCGCAGTTGAGTGCGTCTTCGGAACAGATGGAGTTGAGAGCATCTAGAATGCTGATAGATCCGTACTCGATCAAGAATCTTTTCTGAACATCAAAAGCTTTGTTGTTATAAGTTGTGTAATCAACAGAGAAGTCCTTTCCATTATACGTAAATCCTAGAGCCTTTAGATTGCCGAGGATAACTTTCATGTGTACGCCTACAGATGTGGTGAGCTTGAAAGAAGTCTCATTTGCCCCATACAGGGGACGATACTTGCAAAGCTTGTTCTTCCAAGCCATATAGTAGGCATCCATCTGCATTTCGTAGTCGTAACCATCACTATCATTATGCTTAGGGAAGTATGCTGATGTCAGTTCGAAGTAACCGAAGTCAGGAATCTCCACTGAATCCCCAATCTCGAAATAGACTGGCGTTGCCGTGGTGAACTTCAAAATGATGTAATGGTGGTCCATAAGCTGATATGACAGCTTCGAACCTTCACCAAAATCCTCTAGCGTGAAGAATACCTTGTTATTTCTCTTAATCTGAATCATGGGTTTGAGTATTTACTTGTTTCACCTCTGTCACTTGGGTCTGGCTCGTTGAGCTTTAGGCTGAATGATGCCGTTTCTCTCATAAACTGCCTAAACTGTATGCATGATATGTAAGTACATCTGTACCATACTTTCGGCTGAAAGGAGGTATGAATGACCATTTCTCCGGTAGCAAGAACTTCATTGCAGAACTTCTCATATTTCGATAAAAAGGAATTCACATCTTTTGCTGATAAATGAAATCCTATAGTTATATCCCGTTCATCCAAACACGGATTGTGCTTGATAACATGCTTACCATTTTTGGACCGATACTTGTTGCTAATGAACTCCTTGCTTGGAGCAGGAGTCATAAGTGTACTCAGGGCAGTATCATCCATAAAGATACCATACTCCTTGTATGCATCCTTACCATTTATAATAAGATTTCCTGCTGGCATTTTTCGTTTACTAAAACACTGGATTCCGCTGTGAACTTATTTTACATTTGTCGTATGTTTAATTATTCAACAAGCGAGAATCCAGTGTATTTTATATTTCTTTTAATCTTTTATTCATATCATCTATCTTGACACCGAACTCGTTGTATGTGAGCTTCGCGTATTTAACGATGTCTTCAAGGTAGCTGTTAGTCATTACCATCATGTTGCGAATTTCAAGAACCGCCCCATTAGTTGATATCCCTGTTGCCACAATCGTTTCCATGTGTGCCACAGTGGCAATCATGTTAGAAGATATATTTTCTCCTGCTATCTGCAGAGCTGCGAAACGACCGTTCAATTCGTCTGCAGTATCTTGACCCATTGATTGCCATCCTCCGCTTGAAGCTTCCTGCTTATTGGAACTGCTTTCCTGTATTAGCCCCGCGTCAATAAGGTCTTGCCTACGGTTGAGCATATCTTGGGCTATCTTCTCATTCTCTCCATTTATGTAATTGATTTCATCTTTGTCAAGTCCATCAGCAGAATGGTCTGCAATGTATTTATACAGAGCCTTTATTCTATTGTTAAACTCGTCGTTTATGAGATTTTCCAACATTGCATTACTAATAAGCTCGTGTATCTTGTCGGCAAAGTCCTCTGTGTCGCTCTCAAGGTCTTTGAGCATATCTTTATACGAACTTAAAAAGCCTTCCCACGAATAGCCGGTAAGCTTCTCATTGAGTGAACTTGTAAGCTCTTCAAGCTTTCCTGCGTTCTGAATATACTCATTAATGAGGTCGCTTGGGTTTGCCTCTCCATTAGATGAAAGCAACTTGTTCCAGGCAGCAGGGGCATAGTCGCGAAGAAGTTTCATCATCTCTGGAGAAAGGTTCCATAAATCTTGCGCAGAGTTAACACGCTGATCGGTATTTCCATAGGTGGCAAGTACGTTATTGAAGTCGTCCCACTCGGAGAATTTGGAGTTGACATAATGGTTAAATGACTTCTTTCCACCTAATCCCAGAAATCCGTGTCCCGTGTTTGAATATTCTTTTGCTCTTGCTTTTATTCGCTCTTGTTGGTTTTTTTCCCATTCTTTTTCGGCGTTCACGGCTGCTTTGTAAGCCTCAATAGATTGCTGATTTGTGGTGTCAGACTTGTTGATACTTTGCGAGAGGTCAGACACGGCTTCTGCAAGTCTATCATTGACAGCTCCCAACTCTGCTATCTTCTCCTCCATGCTTGCGACATTACCTCCTCCAAGAAGGGCTTGTCCGAAATTCTTCACAGAGTCCAAGGCTTTCACGGCAGCACCGATATAGTTACCACTTGCGAAATCCGATGCCGCTCCTGCAGCTGAGTTAAATCCTGCAAGTCCCTTTGACGCGAAATCGCCAACAGAATCCAATCCAAGGCTATTCAGAAGGTTTGGTATTTGGTCGATACCTTTCTCTGTGATGAACTGCTCTGCATCAGCGAACCAGTCAGCTATACTCTGCGCTGATGAGCGTTTCGCTCCGTCCTCTTTGTTCTTAGCTTCTGCTGTAGCTTTTGCTGTCTTTTTTCTCGCTTCTGCCAACTTCCCTTCGAGTATTGCAAGTTTGGAAAGAAGTGTAGACATTTCCTTGTATTCCTTTGTTGACTTGTCTATACCGAACTTGTCAAGATTGGATTGTATGTCTGCCGTATCATCACCGATAGCACGTACCCCAAGGTCTGTAGCTTTGTAGTTAGCTGCTTTCAATGCCTCTTCATACTGCTTTTCAATATCAACCTCTTTCGATTTCGCTGAATTGAGAGCTTCTTGCGCTTCCTTAGCTTCATTGATGCGTCGTATCTGTTCCTGCTGTTTTGTACCTACGAAGTCAAAGATACCTCCCTGCTTGCTTATCTCAGCGTTGAGGTCATTGATTTTCTCTTGCACCTTGGATATATCGGAGACATCTGTAAGCTTACCACTCTTTAACAGTGACTGTAACTGAGTGCGCAAGGAGACGAGATATTCCTTAGTATGCGATGAGAGGTCGGCAAAGACATTCTCCCAATCTATCTGTTCAAATACATCACTTGCATCGAGTTTCTTCAATTCGTTGTCACGTTGGTTGACGAGTGATGCCTTTTGGTAGGCGTTCTCTGCCTTGGCTATCTTGTCTGCATATTCTTGTGTGATGGCGAGCTTTTGCTGTTGAATACTACCATATTCCTTTAGGTACTCATAGAGATTGTTTCGCTCTTCAGCTAACAGCTCTTTGTTAATTTCTTCTAGTTGCTGCACCTTGTTAAGGTTGGCTATGGACCTAGCATCGCCGAGAGCTTTAGACTGTTCCTTCGTTAGGGATGATGATTTGCCGGACTCCTTATTCTTTTTCTTAAACTCGGATTCCTGCTTGTTAATCTCTGCCAATCGTTTCTTGTAGTCGTTGTCTATCTCCTTGAGCTTCTTTTCTGTTCCCTCTCGCATGAGGGATATGGTGTCGTCTGTATTTTTCTGCTGCAAAGCCTTCAAGCGGTTGTTTAACTCTTCCTGGATTTTGATAGCTTTGTTTTCTTCCTTGATGCGAGTCTTACGTGCTGTTTCTGCTACCTTCGCTGCCTTTCCACTTACATCACCACCTAACTTAGAGTAAGCATCCTTTGCTTCTTTCAATTCTTGGGTGGCTTTTTCGTATCTGGCTACAGTGTATTTGCTCTTGTTTTTCTCCATATCTGCAACCTCCTTTTTGGCTGCGTTGTATTTACGCTGTGCCTCGTTGTAGGCTTGCTGATAGGTTTCCGTAGAACCAGTGTTAGCCAACGCTTGTGCCTTTGTTTTGGCTTGATTGAGGGATTGTTTAGCGGTGTTCCATTGAGCCCTAAAAATCAAAGGAATGGTCGTTGCGCCAGTGACCGCCCAATTACGCTTCATCGCTAAGAGGTTGTTCAGAACCTTTGTTTTCTCAGACTCCTGCATGCGG
>ERZ1463036.12-NODE-12-length-46508-cov-50.323790_pt1 | contig 46508 bp, 45 predicted proteins | sample MGYA00564485_ERZ1463036 | MGnify/ENA primary metagenome ERZ1463036 (study PRJEB39244, sample SAMEA3635127) | Helicobacter pylori | study: EMG produced TPA metagenomics assembly of PRJEB11511 data set (Assembly of a 5300-year-old Helicobacter pylori... | reverse complement strand
TTAGATATTACTTATTAAGAGAAATACCATTTGGAGCAGATGGATTATTTAATAACGAAATATTTATAAAGAAAATAAATTCAGATCTTTGTAATGACCTTGGAAATTTACTTTCAAGAACAGTTGCAATGATAGAAAAATATTTTGATGGAGTTATTCCAGCACCAGTAGGTAAGGAAGATGTAGATGATGAGCTAATTAACTTAGCATTAGAAACTCCAAAGAAGGTTTCAGAATCAATAGATGCATTAAAGCTTCCTGAAGCTTTAGAAAATGTATTTGAATTAGTTAGAAGGGCTAATAAGTATATTGATGAAACAACTCCATGGATATTAGCAAAGGATGAAGATAAAAAGGAGAGACTTGGAACAGTTCTTTATAATTTAGCAGAAGCTTTAAGATTTACTTCAGTTTTATTATCACCATTCTTACCAACAACTTCAGAAAAAATAAATGAACAATTAGCTGTTACAGCAACTGATTGGAATTCATTAGAAGGATTTGATGGAACTGCTCCTGGAACAAATGTTAAAAAAGGAGATAGTTTATTCCCAAGAATAGATGTTGATAAAAAGCTTGCTGAACTTGAAGAGTTAAGAAAAGCTCAAATAGAGGCTAATTCTAAAAAAGAAGAAGTTAAAGAAATGCAACCAATTAAAGAAGAAATAACAATAGAAGATTTTGAAAAAATAGATTTAAGAGTAGTTAAAGTTTTAGAGTGTGAGCCAATAAAGAAAGCTAACAAATTACTTAAATTAAAAGTTGATTTAGGTGGAGAAGTTAGACAGGTGGTTTCAGGAATAGCAAAACACTTTAAACCAGAAGATTTAATAGGAAAAAATGTTGTACTTGTTGCAAACTTAAAACCTGTTAAGTTAAGAGGTGAATTATCACAAGGTATGATAATTGCTGCATCAAATGACGATGATAGTATATTAAACTTAGTTAATCCAGGAGATAACTTACCAACTGGAAGTATAGTAAGATAAATAAAAAAACACTAGATAGGAAGTCAGCTTGTATAAGGTTGGCTTCTTTTTGTATAAAATAGGAAGGGGTTTGAGAAAATGAATATAGTAGTAGGTAATGCGTGGCCATATGCTAATGGAAAGTTGCATTTAGGACGGATAGCAGTTTTTCTTCCAGGGGATATATTAGCAAGGTATCATAGAATGATGGGAGATAATGTAGTATTTATATCGGGCAGTGATGCACATGGTAGACCAGTAAAGTTAAAGGCTTTAGAACTTGGAATAACACCAGAAGATACACTTAAAAAATATAATGATGAATTTATAGAATGTTTTAATAAATTAAATTTTTCATTTGATCTATTTACCAATACGGATACTAAATATCATAAGGAAAATGTAAAAAAATTTATACAAAAATTATATGAAAGTGGTTATATATATGAAGAAGTTTATGAAAATAATGATAAGAGTTTAATATTTTCACTTTCAAAATTAGAAAATGATGTAAAAAGGATATTTATAAAACAAAATGACTGGAGAAAAAATGCTGAAACAATAACAAAAAGATATTTAGATGAAGGATTAAGAGATAGATCTATAACAAAAGAAATTGATTGGGGGATAGATGTACCTTTTAAAGGTTTTTCAAATAAAAAGATATTCGTTTGGATTGAAGCTCTTATGGGATATTTAACTGCAACAAGCAAATGTATAGAAAATAAATTAGATAATAAGTTATCTGATTACTGGGATAGTGAGGATAGTAAAGTTTATTTAGTTCATGGAAAGGATAATATACCATTTCACACAATAATTTTTCCGGGAATATTAGTAGCATTAGGTTTTAAAAATCCAAATATAACTATAGTTTCTAGTGAACATTTAAAGCTTGAAGGTAAAGATTTTTCTACAAATAAAAATTGGGCCATTTGGGTAGATGAAATATTAGAAAAATATAATGTAGATTCATTAAGATATTATTTAATAAATAATGGACCTGAAGAAACTATAACAGATTTTAAATGGAGAGATTTTATAAATTTAAATAATAGAGATTTAGTTTTTGAATTAGATAGTCTCTATAAGAAAACAATAAAAACAAGTGATTTTTCTTATTTAGATAATATAGAAAGAGATAAAATGTTGGATTTATATTTTAGTGTTGGAGAGAAAATAGAACAATGTAAATTTAAGTCTGCAATTAGGCAAATTTTTGCATATATAAAGGAAGAAAATAAAAAAAATAATCCAAAGGTTGAAAGTATTATAAATTTAGCGAATGTATTAGAGCCATTTTTACCAGAAACATCAAAAAGGATAAAAGATAATTTTGAAGTAAGTGGTGGAGAGTGGAATTTAATAAACGCAAGGAAGACAACTATTATAAAATCATATAAACCATTATTTAAATTAATAGATAGGAAACATATTATAGATGAAATAAAAAAATTAAAAGAAAATAAAATATAAAAAAATCCTAGAATATCTAAAATAGGGGGACTAGATATTCTAGGAACCAATCAATTAAGATGGTTATAAGGGGTAAATAATAATGCTTTAACTACTTTACAATTAAATAATAACTTAGTAATATGTCAGTTTTGTGTCAAAATATATAATAAAATATTAAATGATAATTATTCTAAATAAATAATAATGAAAATATTAATAAAATTAGATTGTTATTTTGTCGAAATTCAATATTTTAATTGTTTTTCTATCATAGTCAATTATTTCTTCATTTTTCATTCTGATTAATTCTCTAGATAATGAAGGTCTTTGAACTCCGAAGGAGTTTGCTAAAGCTTGCTTTGTCATATTTAAGTTTATTATATTACTATTTTGTTTTTTTGATTCAATCAATAAAAATTCACAAATCATAGCTCTTAATGATTTTGATGACACTTGTTTTAATTTTTGACTTAATAATAGTGCCTTATTAGATAATAGTGCTAAAAATGCTAATAATAATTTTTGGTTTTCTTGAAGTAAAGAAGTTATTTTCTTTTTATTTATATGAAGAATTAAACTATTATTTTTACTAACTACATCCATAGGATAAGTATTCTTGTTTCCAAATAATAAATTTTCACCAAACATATTAGAGGCTTCAAGGGTTGAAACAATTAAAACATTTCCATTTTCATCATTTTGTTGAATTTCAACTACACCAGATATTACTATGCTTAAATTATTGCAAATATCATTATTAAAAAATATAACTTCTTCTTTAGAGTACCTCTTTATTGATACTAAAGAGTCTGATATAATCGCTTCTATTTCCTTAAATTCAAAATCTTTGAACAACAATGATGATTTTATTATATTTATTAATTGGGTGTTTTTCATGTATTTCAAATCCTTTCACTAATGTATATATTTTTTCAAAGTGCTTATATTGTATAATAATATATGTAATAAAATTTTAAAAGAGGGAGATTTGCTATTAATGGATAATAAATACAAAATATTTGATACACATGCACATTATGATTCTGAGGATTATGATGTAGATAGAGAAGAAATTTTAAATGAATTAAAAAATAATGGGGTTATTGGAATTTTAAATTGTGCTTCTTCATATGAAAGTATAGAAGTAACTTATAAGCTTACACAAACATATGATTTTATATATGGCGCATTAGGAATTCATCCTGAAAATGCTAATGAATTAACAGATAAAGTATTAAGGGAATTAAGAGATTTAATAAAGTCAAATGAAAAAATAGTTGCTGTTGGTGAAATTGGATTAGATTATTATTGGGAAGAAAATCCTCCAAAGGAAGTTCAACAAAATGTATTTAGAAAACAAATGAAACTTGCAGAAGAATTAAATTTACCTGTAATAATACATGATAGAGATGCGCATAAAGACACGTTAGATATAATGAAAGAATTTCCAAAAGTTAAGGGTGTAGTTCATTGTTTTTCAGGAAGTGTAGAGTTTGCAAAAGAATGTATAAAATTAGGATATTACATAGGCTTTACTGGTGTTGTTACATTTAAAAATGCAAAAAAAATAGTAGAGGTTGCAAAAGAAATTCCAGTTAACAGAATGCTTGTAGAAACTGATGCTCCATTTATGGCTCCAGTACCAAATAGGGGAAAGAGAAACAGATCTGATTATATAAAAGAAGTTATAGAGAAAATAGCAGAAATAAGAAGCATGAATCCAAAAGAGTTAAATATTGAGCTTAATAATAATTTTTACAACTTGATTAATAAGGAAAAATAATGTAAACTTAAATGGAATTAATTTACAGTTAATTCTTGGAGATACTTACAATATACCATGGACGCAGGGAACTCATTTAGTGCTAAATCATAATAAAAAATATATGCATAGCACTGCATTTTCAAGGTTTAGCGCTAATAAGCAAGAGAGTGTAGATTTGACAAGGTACTAAAAACTAAGTATAATGCAAAAGACACTCTTGCCAAAGGAGGGAAATCAATGGTAGAAAAATTTAAAACTTTTATGAAGAAAAGTTTTTCTAACGGTCCGAAGGCAAAAATAGTGATATTAACTGCAGCTATTGCTGTAGTCATAGTAGCCACTACAGTTGCTACAATGAGAAAGACAGTTAAATTAAGTATTGACGGAAAAGAAGAAACATTTATCACATATAAAGGGACTGTTAAAGATGCGTTGCAAGATAAAGGAATAGGTTTATCAGATTATGATAAGGTGCAACCATCCTTAGAATCCAAAATTAAAGAAGGTCAGGAGATTGCAGTTGATAAAGCTGTGCCGATCAATATTAAGTTTGCAGATAAAGATATTAAAATTTATTCAGCAGAAGACAATATTGAAGATGTTTTATTAACTAGTAATGATCAACTTAAAAAACAAGGAGTAGAATATGTAGATGGTATAGATGAAGTTAAACCAGAACTAAATACTCCAATTACAGAAAATATGTATGTTAGTATTGTTAAGGTAGAAAGCAAGAAGGTTACAGAACAAAAGGCAATACCTTATGATACAGTAACTAAGAGTGATGAAAGCCTTGAGAAAGGTAAGAAACGAATTGAAGCTGAAGGTAAAAACGGAAAGCAAGAGGTTACTTACGAAATAGTATATAAAGATGGAAAAGAAGCTTCAAAGAAAGAGGTAAGTAGTAAAGTTGTTGCAACTCCTGTTAATGCAGTAGTTGTACAAGGTACAAAGAATCCAGTTAATTATATACCAAATAGAGGCGATTCAGTACAATATAAGAAACACTTAGTTATGGAAGCAACAGCATATTCTGGTCATAGTACTACTGCAACTGGTGTTGCTCCTGTGTACAATCCTGGTGGAGTTAGTACAATAGCAGTAGACCCAAGAGTTATTCCTTTAGGAAGCTTAGTATATGTAGAAGGTTATGGATATGCTAGAGCGTCAGATACTGGTGGAGCTATAAAAGGAAATATAATAGATGTTTATTTAAATAGTTCATCAGCATGTAATCAATGGGGAAGAAAATATGGAGTAGATGTTTATATAGTATCTTATCCGGGTGAATAGTTTGATTTTAAAGAGATAACATATTAGTTATCTCTTATTTTTTTGTATATAATAGTTATGTATTATTATTTGACATGATATATATATATATGTAAATTATTTATATATGAGTGCTAAGAATAAATGATTAGCGAAAGGAAGTAAGGCTTGTGGATAAGAAAATTATAAAAGAAGTTATAGTAGTTGAAGGTAGAGATGATATAGATGCAGTAAAGAAAGCTGTAGATGCTGAACTTATTGCTGTTGGTGGATTCGGAATAAATAAAAGGGTTATAGATAGAATAAAAGAAGCTCAAAAAAGAAAGGGAGTTATAGTTTTAACTGATCCAGATTTTGCTGGAGAGAAGATACGTAACATAATTGCAAAGAGAGTAAAAGGAATAAAGCATGCATATATAGCTCAAGAGGATGGATTAAAAGATGGAGATATAGGTGTAGAAAATGCATGTCCAGATGTCATAATAAGAGCCTTAGAAGGGGCAAAGGTTACGCTAGAAGAAAAGCATAATGAATATGGTATGGAGGATATGTTTTATTTTAAACTTGCAGCTGATGAAAAGGCTAAGGATAGAAGAATGGCTTTAGGTAAAGAACTTGGAATAGGATATGGAAATGCTAAACAAATGCTATCTAGACTAAACAATTACGGAATAGACAAAGAAGAATTTGTAAAGGCTATGCAAAAAGTAGAAAAAGAAATAGGAGAAATTTAATATGGAAATAAAAGATTATAAAACTCAAGAACTTGTAAAAAAGTACAATTTTAAATTTTCGAAGAGCTTAGGACAAAACTTTCTTATAGATGACTCAGTTCTTACTGATATAGTTAAAGGTGCTGATGTTAATGATGAAGATTTAGTAATAGAAATAGGACCAGGGGTTGGAACTTTAACTGCTCAGCTTTTAAATAAAGCTAAAAAAGTTGTTTCAATAGAATTAGATAATGATTTAATTCCTATATTACAAGAAGAACTTGGAGGTCATCCAAATTTTTCATTAGTACATAAGGATGCTTTAAAGGTAGATTTTAATGAAATAATTGGAGATGAAAAAAGTGTAAAATTAGTTGCAAATCTTCCTTATTATGTAACTACTCCGATAATAGTAAATCTTTTAAAAGAAAAATATAATTTTAAAAGTTTAACTATAATGATACAAAAAGAAGTTGCAGAGAGAATAAATGCAGAACCAAACTGTAAAGAATATGGTTCATTATCATTATTAGTACAATATTACTGTAATACAAAAATAATAAGAAAAGTATCACCAAGTTCATTTATACCAAGACCTAAGGTTGATTCAATAGTAATAAGGTTAGATAGATTAGGTAATCCAAGAGTTGAAGTTAAAGATGAAAAACTTATGTTTGACATTATAAGAAATTCTTTTAATATGAGAAGAAAAACTTTATGGAATGGAGTAAAAAATATAGGTATAGATAAAGAAAAGCTACAAAAGGCATTTGATGATGCTGGAATAGATCCAAAGAGAAGAGGAGAAACTTTATCTTTAGAAGAATTTGCAAAGCTTAGTGATGAAATTTACAAATATAAGTAAATTTCGATTATCATAATAGGTACCTTACTGCATATACTATATTGAATAAATGTATGCGGAGGTAATGGGGAAATTGGCACATAGTAAATTATATAGAAATTTTATAATTCTACAAGAAGATGAAAGAAGTAAGAGTTCTTCAGATAAGGCACTGTCAGGATATGCAAAAATAGAATCAAAAGGGGATAAGTGCAAAATAACATTTTACACACAAAACTTAAAAAAAGAAGATGATTATACTATAGTACTTATTTGTTATAAAAAAGATTTAAAGCAAATAGTAGATATTGGTAAACTAAAGGTTAGTGATTCTGGAAAAGGTGAGGCATGTGTAGAATATAATTCTGATAATATAGCAGGATTAAATATGCATTATGATAAAATATCAGGAGCTGGTATATGTAAAAAGAAATCAGATGGATTAGATTTTACTATGTATGGATTTATGAGCGGAGAAAAGTTAGATGACAACTGGAAGAAATGCAAAGTAGTAAAATGTGATTATGATGGACTTAAAACTAAACCAAGAGAGTATATAAAAAGAGAGGTTATTGAACCAGAAGTTGAAGAAAAGCATACTGATAAAAAAGAGAACTTAGAGATAAATCAAAATAAAGAAGAAGTTGTTAAAGAAGAAGTAGAAAATATTAAAGCTGAACATAAAAACAATGAGGAAGAATTAACAAATAAGTTTGAAGATTATGAAAGAAGTATAGAGATAGAAAATGTAGATCCTTATGATTTTAAATTAAGAGGTGGCATTGGAGATTTCTTTGAAAACTTAGTTAAAGATTTTGAGGAAGTTAAAGATGTATTCAAAGAATTAACCTATACTAAATGGTATAAGATACCTGTACATGATATAGAGGATATGTGTGATTCAAAAGATTATAATAAATATTCTATTTTATATTATCCTATGATTAATTATTATCCATATATCAGAAAATACGGTTATTTTATGATGGGATATAAATGTGATAAAAAAGGAAACTTAAAGTACTTAGTTTATGCTGTGCCAGGTAAAAAAGATAAGGATGAGCAACCTTATGGAGGAAAATCAGGATTTATTACATGGTGTAAGAAAAAAAGTAATGATGAATATGGTTTTTGGTTAATGTTCTATGATTATAAAAATTCAACAATCGTAGTTCCAGCTAAGTAATAAATTTGTAATATACAATAATTTGCAAGTAATATTTGAAAGTATTATAATTTAGATATAATTAGGAGAAGCTTAAGCTTCTCCTAATTAGTTATATAGGGTGTTTAGGAGGGAATATGAGACAAGTACTTTTTGAAATTTTAAATTTTAAGGTTTATAGTTATGGGTTTATGATTGCTATAGGTATAATATTAGCATCAACATTTTTTATAAGAAAAGCAAAAAGGTATGGATATAATGAAGATAAGTTATTAAATTTAATAATTGTAACAGTTATATCAGGTATATTAGGAGGAAAGTTATTATTTATAATTACTGAATTTAAAGACATAATAAATAATCCGTCAATTCTATTTAATTTTGGTAATGGATTTGTAATATATGGAGCTATAATATGTGGTGCACTAGGACTATATTTATATTGTAGAAAAAATAGATTTGATTCTATACAATTATTAGATTTTGTTGTTCCTTTTGTTGCTTTAGCACAGGGGTTTGGAAGAATAGGATGTTTTTTGTCTGGATGTTGCTATGGAAGAGAAACAACACTTCCAATTGGAGTAGTGTTTCCAAGTGGGTCTTTAGCACCTAGTGGAATACCTTTAATACCAACTCAATTATTTAGTTCCGTATTTGATTTTTTATTAGCAGGTTTTTTGATATGGTATAGCAGAAAAGAAAGAATCAAAGGGAGGATACTTGCTGTATATATTATAGTTTATAGTATTGGAAGATTTTTTATAGAATTTTTTAGAAATGATCCAAGAGGAAATATATTAATGTTTTCAACATCGCAATTTATAGCTATATTTACTCTTGTATTAGGAGTTATAATTTACAATTTAGATAAATTTAAAAGGAGAGAAAATAAGTGAATAGACGGGTAATATCAAAATTAGCAATGCTTTGCATTATGGTTGTTATTGGAACAACTATGGTTGGATGTACACCTGTAAATAATGTTTTAGTAAAGCTTGGATTTAGAAACAATGATTTTGATTATATGAAGACTAATAAGGTTGATGAAATAGTCATAGAGAATAGTCGTGATACTGGTTTTAGATTTGAAGTTACGGATCCGAAGGCAATAGAGGAAATATACAAAACATTATCAGCAGGAAACCCAGAGCCGGAAAAAAGTTCATTAGATCCTGATTACATATTTGAGATTCATACAGGAGACAAAGTTAAAAAGTATTATTATGTAGTAGGGGTTAATGAAAGTAGGAGAGGAAATTTTTATGATTCAAATAATGCCTATAAGGTACCAAGAGATTTAGATCAGACAATAATTAATAATTTATCATTTATAAGAAGACCTAGAGATTTTAATTCAATATATTATGGTACAATAATGAAAGTAATGGAAATGAATAAAGGTGCATTAGGTAATGGTAATCACAAAGTTGGAATTAATATACTAAGTGATTTAGATTGTGTTAAATATTTATTTTCAACAGATTTACAAAAATTCCAAAAGGATTTACAAAAAGTAATACCGGGGGCTGAAATAATAAATAATAACAACCAAAATGACTTTAATGTAGTTGTAACTGTTCAAAACATGGGATATAGCACAGATGTGTTTAGAACATTAATAACTGTAGATAATAAGATTGATAAGACTTACCAAAAATATTATGTTGTAGGACATTATGAATTTAAAAAATGGGAAATTACAGTCGGAAGCGATGGTAAAAAGCCTGATAATTGGAGTCAAACAAATAAATAAGGGAGGATTTACATATGAATAATGCTCAAAAAGCTACAATGAATCCATTTGGTAAAAAGCCAAAGTATGGAAAAATAAAAAATGTAATAGGGATAATAAGTGGAAAAGGTGGAGTAGGGAAATCTACTGTAACAGGAATAACTGCAACTATGCTTAGAAAAAAAGGTTATAAAGTTGGAGTCTTAGATGCAGATATAACAGGACCATCAATGCCGAGATTTTTTGGTATAAATAATGAAAGAGCGCAAATAATATCATTAGATGAACAAAATATAAAGTTCATTCCAGCTACAACTAAGAGTGGAATAAAGGTTATGTCAATGAATCTTTTAACAGAAGTTGAAGATGATCCTGTTATATGGAGAGGTCCTGTAATAACTGGAGTTTTAAATCAAATGTATTTTGATACAGAGTGGGGAGAGTTAGATTATCTTCTAATTGATATGCCACCTGGAACAGGAGATATAGCGCTTACAGTTATGAAGGAGTTCAATGTTAAGGAACTAATAATAGTTTCTACACCACAGGATATGGTATCAATGATTGTTAAAAAGGTTGTAAAGATGGCTGAGAAAGTAGGCACACCTATTAAGGGTGTAGTTGAAAATATGGCTTATATAACTTGTGATAGCTGTGACAAAAAGCTAAGAGTATTTAGTAAAAAGTCAGCAGAAGAGCATGCAGAATACCTTGGTTTACCACTTTTAGGGGAACTTCCAATAAATCTAGAACTTACAGAAGCTCTAGAAGAAGGAAGAGCTGAGGAGTATGTATTAGATAATGCTCTATATTCATTAATATTTGAAGGCTTATATTAATACATACTCTCTATGTATGAGAGGAGTGATTTAATATGAAAGCTAATGTTGATAAGAATACTTGTATTGGATGTGGATTATGTCCATCAATATGTCCAGAAGTATTTGATATGGATGATGACGGAAAGGCTATTGCAATTTCACCTGACGTTTCACAAGAAAATGAAGATGGAGCTAAAGAAGCAGCGGAAAATTGTCCAGTAAATGCAATTAGTGTAGAGTAATAAAAATAGCAAGCTTATATAAGCTTGCTATTTTTATTAAAAGAAGTCATTCATAAGAGGATTTATTATATAATTAGAAAAGTTATGATTACTTGGTGAAGATGAGCTATCAAAAGATACAGATATATAATCTCCAATAGATGCACCAGCTATTTCGCATAAAGGGCGTGAAATCAAGGTGCCATTTTCTAATTCTATAAATGCCTCTAAATTATTTATATCTAATACTTTACCTCGCATAACACTACCTCCTTCTTATTATTAGTGTTAGCGTATTTATTAATATATATACAAAAAGGATACTAAGTTAATAGTATCCTTAATAAATATCATTATATATAATTTTGAACACATCTAATGCTTCTTCAATTTTAGATTTAAGCAAAGATTTTTTTCTTAAGTATTCTTTCTTTCCTTCATTTGTTAAAGAATATATTTTTCTGAATTTCTTTTTAGGATCATCCCATTTCCAAACTACAAGACCGTCTTTTTCTAATGCTTTTAGAATTGGATATATTCCACCTGTACTAGGAATCCATTTTCCTCGTGTACGCTCTCCAATTGAATGTGAGATATAACTACCTGTGGCTGGTGTAGAATTCAATATATGAAGAACATAAATTGATAATAAACCTTTTGTAAAAACTTGACCCACAGCATCTTTTTCTTTTTTTACTTTTTTAAGTTCCATCATATTTCTTTTATATTCTTCATAGAGTCTTTTTTCCTCAGCCTTTATATCCATTGAGTCAGAAAAATTTAAATTACTCATAATTATACCTCTTGGACTACAACTCCTAGTAAACCAGGACCAGTATGAACTCCAAGAGAAGGTCCTATTGTAGCTGGCGCGATAGATTCTATATTATCAAGTTTTGAAATAGCATCATATAAAGTATTAAATTCTTCATCAGATGAACCACCACATAGAACCCAAACTTTGCTTTTACCCTTTTCAAGATGTTCTTTTGCTATTTTTACTAATTTGTTCATAGATTGCTTTCTACCACGAACTTTAGCAAATGTATAATAAACACCTTCATCATTAACTGATATTATAGGTTTTAAATTTAAGATTTCTCCGATAGTACCTGCTACTTTTCCTATTCTTCCACCTTTTTTTAAGTATTCTAATGTGTTTATAGTAAAGTATCCATGAGTTTTCTTACGACGTTTTGGAAGTTCCTCAATTATTTCTTCAAAAGTTTTACCTTCTTTAACTAATTGAGCGGCATTTAATACTAATGCACCTTCAGCCATACTAAGAATTTTAGTATCAAAAACATAAGATGTTAATTTAGGGTGATCTTCAAGTGCTAATCTTATAGCATTACCTGTACCTGAAAGCCCATTTGAGATTGTAACTGCAATTACATGAGTGTAACCTTCTTCTTCTAATTTATTAAGAATATTTTCTATTCTAGAAGCACTTGGTAAAGAAGTTGTAGGAATTTCTTTTTCTAATGATTCATAAACCTCTTTTGGACTTATATCTATTTTATCTTCAAATTCGCCATTAGAATATATTATTCTAAATGGTGCAAACTCTATGTTATTTTCTTTTAATTGTTCTGTAGTTAAATCTGATCCACTATCAGTTAAAATAGCAATTTTTTGCATATAAATACCTCCTATTAAAATGATTAAAGCAAGTAAACTTTATCACTACTGATAATATAAACTATATCATTACTGATATAGTTTAGCAATATAAAAGAAATTATTATTAAAATAATTTCTTTTATAAAAAAATTAGTAAGAAATAGAAGAATCTGAATCTATTATATTCCATATTGTATTACCGGGAGATAAGCTAATTTCATTACCTTCTGTATCAAAAAGCATAGTATCACTTGTCTCTGAATCTTTAGACCATAATATATTTATAACTTTACCATTAGAAAATAAATAACCTTCACCATCATTAATTAAATCTATATCTAAATGAGAATTATCTGTTTGAAGAGTGATGTCGGCTTTCTGAACTATTATGTTATTGAATGTTAAGGGTTTATTAGTTATAGCATCAATTGCAATTTTACCATCCATATATTTAGTATAAGAACCATTTTCGAAAACATATTTAGTTTCATAAACGTTATTTGGTTTAACAGTTATATTTGAACTTGTTTTTAAATTATCTTTATTAAAATAGCTAGAATCAAATTTTAAATAAGATTTTGAAGTTAAGTTATATTTTTTATCTTTTATGGCAGTTAATATTTTTTCACTTGATGTATAAAGATTATGTGGTGCTTTTCTAGAATTATCCCTATAATAATATTTTCCATTTTTCATTTCATTTAAGCTCATTAAAGAATCATCATTTTCAACTTGTGATAAAGCTTCCTTTGAACCACCACAATGAGCAATAGGTAATGAATATTCTTTTGATAGTGTTAAAAAATAAGGGCGTATACTTCTTATAGGTCCTATTTTTTCTGAAGTTTTACTATGATATAAGGCAATAAATCTAGGAATTCCACCTTCTGCTGAGGTTTCATATACAATATCTGCAAAGGAGAGTCCACTTTGAGGCCTTGAAGCTTTAGAATTTTCGACAACTGCCATATAAGGAACTTTATTTTGAGGATCTTCTGATGATTCTACACCTGTAAAGGGATAATAAAATTTTTTAGTTTGTTCTATATTATTTGAAGATGTAGTTTTTGATTCATCTAAAATTTCACTTTGATTATTTGATGAATTTTTTTGTTTTTCAACTTTACAAGACATTACAGAAGTAAATGTAAAAATTGTAAATAATGAAATTAATAAAAATTTTCTCATATTTATCTCCTTTTTTATTTAATGATACTTAATATATATAATGTTTTATAGAAAATGATTACTTTAATTTAAAAAAATATTTTTATTAATAAAAATAAAAAAATAAAATAAAAAAGAGAGATAATTAGACTTAATATAAGCAAAGAATAAGCAAGGATAAAATATCAAATAAATTTAAAATAAAAGCTGATTGCACTAGAATATCTTTTGAAGTATAATAAGACAGTACTAAAATTAGTACTATATATTGTGTTATGGGGGTCGTTTAGATGCTATATGTTGTAAAAAGGGACGGTAGAGAGGTTGAGTTCAATTCAGAGAAGATAGTTAATGCTATAAAGAAAGCAGCTGAAGATATAGGTGTAAACCTAAAAGCGAGCAAAACGTTAGATATCGTTCAAAAAGTTATTGAGTATATAGAGGTGTCTGGGGAAAATAGAATATCTGTAGAGCAAGTTCAAAATCTTGTTGAAAAAGCTTTAAAGAATTCAAACTTAGATAATGTTGTTATTGCATATCAAAATTATAGAAGAGAGAGAACTAAGGTTAGAGAAATAAAATCAGATCTTATGAGAGCTATAAGTAAGATAGGTGTTGAAACAGATAGAGATAATGCTAATGTTGGTAATAATTTTAGTTCTAAATTATTAAGAATAGCATCAGAATCAAATAAATGGCATAACTTGGCAAATATGCCAAAGTATTTATCAAAAGCACATGAAATTGGAGATCTTTATTATCATGACTTAGATAGTTATAACTTAACTACTAACTGTCTACACATTCCAACTAAAGAGATATTAGAGAATGGATTTAATACAGGATATGGAACTATAAATGCACCAAGAAGAATAGAAACGGCAGCAGAATTATCATGTATATTATTACAATCAACTCAAAATGATATGTTTGGTGGTCAATCACATCCTGACTTTGATAATGATATGTCTATATTTGTTAAACCAACTAGAGAAGAAATAATATCTGAGTTCAAAGAACTTGGATTACCTCAGGAAAAAATAGAGGAACTAGCAGAAAAAAAATTAAAAAATAGAATACATCAAGCAATGCAAGGGGTAGTTTATAATTTAAACACAATGCATTCAAGAGCTGGTTCACAAGTACCATTTAGTTCAATAAATATAGGAATACCAGAATCAAGAGATGCAGCTTTAATTTGTGAAATATTCTTATTAGAGTATGAAAAAGGTTTAGGAAAAGGTGAGCAACCAATATTCCCTAATATAATTTTTAGAGTTAAAGAAGGAGTAAATAGAGAACCAAATGATCCTTATTTCTACTTATATGAGTTAGCTTGTAGAGTTGCGGCTAAAAGAATGAATCCTACATTTATGAATATAGATGCAGATTTTAATAAAAAATATTATGATATGGGTATTACTCCAGCTACTATGGGATGTAGAACTTATCTTATGAGTAATGTAAATGGAGAGCCTGGTGTTAAGGGAAGAGGTAATATAGCTCCTACAACTATAAATTTACCTAGAATAGGAATACAAGCTCAAGGTAATATAGATAGATTCTTTAAAATATTTGATGAAAGATTAAATTTAGCTAAAGAATCATTACTTCATAGATATGAAGTATTAAAGCATTTAAAAGTTAAAGATTTACCTTTTGTAGCAGGTCAAAATTTAATGAAAGGTTCAGAAGGTTTATTACCAGATGATTCAATAGAACCAATATTAAAACAAGGAACTTGGGGAATTGGATTTATAGGTCTTGCAGAAACATTAACTGCATTAGTAGGAAAGCATCATGGTGAAGATGAAGATGCTAGACAACTTGGTATTAAAATTATTGAACATTTAAGATCATTCTGTGATAGAACAGCAGAAGAAACAAAACTTAACTGGAGTGCTTATGCAACACCGGCTGAAGGTTTATCAGGAAAATTCATTAAACAAGACCAAAAGGCGTTTGGAATTATTAAAGGTGTAACTGATAAAGAATATTATACAAATAGTTTCCATGTTCCAGTTAATTATGCAATATCTTTAAAAAATAAGATAGATATAGAAGCACCTTATCATAAACTATGTAATGGCGGACATATAAGTTATTTAGAAGTTGATGATTGTCCATCAGGTGAAACTATAATGTCTATATTAGATTATGCATATAAGAAAACTAATATAAGTTATTTAGGAATTAACTTCCATATAAGATATTGTAAAGATTGTGGAACATACTTACACAATCACGAGCAAAAATGTACTAATTGTGGAAGTGCAGATATACAAGGAATTTCTAGAGTAACAGGATACTTAAGTTTAGATGAAAGATTTGGACCTGGAAAGTATCATGAAAGACAGGATAGAGTTACTCATACAGGAACAGGGGTTAATCACTATCAGGATTGTTAATTAAAAATAGATTAAGGCTGCTACAATAGTAATTGTAGTAGCCTTTTTAGCAAATAATATTTATAAAAGTATTATAAAGATATTAATAAAATTAATTAAGTAATAAATATTTTTGATTATATTGATAGTAATTATTGGAATGATATAATTAATAGGTAAGAGGAGTGAGCTTATGAGTAAAAATATAAGACTTGCAGGAATAGCTTATGAAAGCCTGGTAAATGGACCTGGAATACGAAGAGTTTTCTTTGCACAAGGATGTAGACATAATTGTGAAGGATGTTTTAATCCTGATACTCATGATTTTAATGGTGGAGAAGAAAAAAACATGGATGAACTTATAGAAGATGTTTTAGAAAACCCTATGATTAAAGGAGTGACATTTAGTGGAGGCGACCCTTTAGAACAAGCTGATAAATTTGCATATATGGCAAAAAAGTTTAAAAATAATGGTTTAAATATTTGGTCATTTACTGGATATAAATTTGAACATATTTTAAATAAAATGAATGAAAAAAAAGAATTAAAAGATTTTATAAATAATATAGATGTTTTAGTAGATGGAAAATTTGATCAAAATAAAAAAGAGGATGGAATTAGATTTAGAGGATCAACTAATCAAAGAATAATAGATGTTCCTAAAAGTTTAGCTCAAGGTAAAATTATTTTATTAGAAGAATATATGAAATAATAAGAATATGGAGGATATTATATGAATATAACTGTAAGTAATGTTAAAGACAACTTTGATGGAAGAATAATTCCTTTATTTGAAGGTAATTTAGGCATTGAGGATAATAAGTTAAAAGAAATTTTATCTAATTTAAATAGTAAAGATAAGTTTAAAGGAAAATTTGGAGAAACTTACATATTAACAAACGAGAACAATGGAAATATTGAAGATACAATTTTAATAGGGCTTGGAAATGAAGAAGATATAAATTTAGAAACTATTAAAGAAAATATATCAAAAGCCTATAAAAAGATGAAAGAGCTTAAAAATGTATCTATAGCTTTTAATATGATTAATACAAATAAACTTGATGCTTTAGAAATTATAAAGGCTATTACATTATCATTAATGCTTTCAGATTATGAATTTACAAAATATAAAAAAGATAAAGAAAATAGAGAAGTGTCTGTATCAATTATTGGTGTTGAAGAAGCATTAATAAATGAAGCTAATGAATTTGTTAAAGAAGGAATAGATATAGCAGATGGAGTTAAAATAGCTAGAGAATTAGTAAATGAACCAGCAAATGAAATGTATCCAGAAACACTAGCTGATTCAGCAACTATACTTGGAAATAAATTTGGTTTTGAAGTTGAAGTTTTTGATAAAGAAAAAATTGAAGAATTTGGAATGGAAGCTTTTATGTCTGTTGCAAAAGGTTCAGCTAGAGAACCAAAGCTTATTGTTATGAGGTATTTTGGAGATAAACACAATAAAAAAGATATTTTAGGACTTGTTGGTAAAGGATTAACTTTTGATACAGGTGGATATTCATTAAAACCAACTAATGGAATGGAAACAATGAAATCAGATATGGGTGGAGCAGCTGCTGTAATAGGTGCTATATCAGTTATTGCAAAAAGAAATCTTTCTATGAATGTTATAGGAGTAGTAGCAGCTTGTGAAAATATGATATCAGGATGTGCGTATAGACCTGGAGATATTATAGGTAGTATGTCAGGAAAAACTATAGAAGTTTTAAATACAGATGCAGAAGGTAGATTGACTTTAGCTGACGCAGTTACTTATATAAGTAAAAAAGAAAAGGTTAATGAAGTTATAGAAATGTCAACTCTTACAGGTGCAGCACTTGTTGCTTTAGGAGAAACTACAACAGCTGCTATAACTAATGATAATGATTTATTTAAAGAATATAAAACAGTAACTGAATATACTGGAGAAAAGGTGTGGGAATTACCAACATTTAATGAATATAAGGAGCTTATAAAATCAGATATTGCTGATTTAAAAAATATTGGTGGCAGAAATGCTGGAACAATAACAGCTGGATTATTTGTTGAAGAATTTGTAGAAGAAGGTGTGCCATTCTTACATTTAGATATAGCAGGAACAGCATGGACAGATTCACCAAAGCCTTATAAAGCTAAAGGTGGTACAGGAGTTCCTGTAAACTCATTATATGAATTTGCAAAAGGTAGAGAACATAAATAAAATAATAAAAAAAGGCCAGTATCTTTTAAAGATACTGGCTTATATCTATTTATAGCCCCTAAATTTTTTATTGCTTATTGCTTAAATTATTTTGTAATTAGAAATCTGATTGACCAGTTGTTCTTGGGAATGGAATAACATCTCTGATATTTGACATACCAGTAATGTACATTATTAATCTTTCAAATCCAAGACCAAATCCAGCATGCTTAGTTTCTCCGTACTTTCTAAGCTCTAGATACCACCAGTAATCTTCTTCAGCTAAGTTAAGTTCAGCCATTCTATTTTTTAATATATCAAGTCTTTCTTCTCTTTGGCTACCTCCAATTATTTCTCCTATTCCAGGAACTAGAAGGTCCATAGCTGCAACTGTCTTATTATCATCGTTCATTCTCATATAGAATGCTTTAATATCTTTTGGATAATCAGTTACAAATGTAGGTCTTTTGAAATGTTCTTCTGTTAAATATCTTTCATGTTCTGTTTGAAGGTCAATTCCCCATTCAACAGGATATTCGAATTTTTTACCACAGCTTTTAAGTATCTCTACTGCTTCAGTATAAGTAACTCTAGCAAAATCTGAGTTTGCAACGTGGTTTAATCTTTCAACTAATCCCTTATCAATGAATTTATTGAAGAATTCAATTTCTTCAGGACATTCTTTCATTACATATTTAATTACGTAAGTTAACATTTCTTCTGCAAGTTTCATATCATCTTCTAAGTCAGCAAATGATATCTCAGGTTCAACCATCCAGAATTCAGCAGCATGTCTTGCTGTATTTGAATTTTCAGCTCTAAATGTTGGTCCGAATGTATAAACATTTCTGAAGGCTAAAGCAAATGTTTCAGCGTTTAACTGTCCTGAAACTGTAAGATTAGTTTCTTTTCCAAAGAAATCTTTGCTATAATCAACAGCACCTTCTTCAGTTTTTGGAGTTTCATTTAAGTCAAGAGTAGTAACTCTAAACATTTCTCCAGCACCTTCACAATCACTTCCAGTAAGGATAGGAGTGTTTGTATAAACAAAGTCTCTTTCTTGGAAGAACTTATGTATTGCATAAGCAGCAACAGATCTTACTCTAAATACAGCTGAAAAAGCATTACTTCTTGGTCTTAAGTGAGCGATTGTTCTTAAGTATTCAAATGTATGTCTTTTCTTTTGAAGCGGATAGTCTGAATCTGACATACCTTCAATTACTATTTCCTTAGCTTGAATTTCAAATGGTTGTTTAGCATTTGGAGTTTCAACTAAAGTTCCGATTATTTTTAATGATGAGCTTATTGGAAGTTTTGAAACTTCTTTAAAGTTCTCTAATTTGTTATCAAATACTATTTGAATATTTTTAAAGAAAGAACCATCGTTAATTTCAATAAATCCAAAAGCGTTTGAAGCTCTTAAAGTTCTTATCCAACCTGATATAGTTACATCTTTATTTAAATATTCTGATGTATTTCTATAAAGGGATTTAACTAAAATATTTTTATCCATTTAAATTTTACCTCCTATAACTTGAAAATTAATTTATAAAATAAAAAAACCTTCCATCCCAAAATAATGGGACGAAAGGATACTATCGCGGTACCACCCAAATTGCTATAAAATATAGCCAACTTAAATTAAAGGCACATTTTATGCCATTCTAGAAGTTAACGGTCTAGATATCCGTCTAAGTCTACTAACAATTTAAAATCAATTTGCTTTCGGTTAGAAACTCTGAGATGTTCTTCAATCATAGGCTTCGTATAAGGCTTACACCATCCCTTACTCGCTAAGACTACATCCTAAGTCTACTCTTCTCTTCATAGTTTTTATAAAAAATATATTAAATTGATTTTACAATACTTTTCTAACAAATGCAACATACTTATCATATATTATCATATATTTATCAATAATTATATGAGGTTGTTTATGTTACTAGAAAAAATTATAAATAAAAAAAATAAAGATCTTAATGAATTAAAAGATATGTTATTTTACAGAAATGATGATGATAGGAAGCAAATTATAAGAAATATAAAGGTTATAGCAGAGGATTTATCTTTATTATTAGAGGAAGAAAAAAATTTGAGAAATAATTTTGTTTTGAAAAGAAGAAGAGAATTTACTTTAGGTGAATTATCAAAATATAATGGAAAAAACAATAATTTAGCATATGTAGCTATAGATGGTACAGTATATGATGTAACTGGAGTTACAGGATTTAATGAAAATGGACATTTTGGAGTTAAAGCCGGAACAGATGTAACAGAAAGTTTTTATGATTGTCATAAAGGAGATAAAAGTATATTAAGTAATCTTAGAATTATTGGAGTTTTAAAGCAATAAAAACATACCCCATAATTAATTGTACAATTAATTATGGGGATATATTATTCAGCTCCAGTTTCAAAAGATCTTATTAAAGATTCAGGAAACTTAAGCATAGTCATATCTTTTACTATTCTTTTAACTTCATAAGTAATTTCTTTAATTTCTGCCTTTATAGGTTTATTTTTTTCAACTTCTATTAGGCAATAAGTTGGATTTGGTCTTCCTATTTTTGGTTTTCCTATACTTCCATCATTTACAAAAAGTTTATTTCCAAATTTTTTTATTGAAGGTATGTGTGTATGAGCACATACTAGGGCATCTTCTTTTAGGTTTTCCATAATTGAAGCTGTATTATCATTACCTTCAAGTAAGTATTCATTTATTGCATTTGGACTTCCATGAAGGAATAATATTTTCTTATCTTCAAATTCTAAAGTTAAAGAGGTTGGAAGGGAGTTTAAATAAAATTTATTTGCTGCTCTAAGCTCGTCCACGGCCCATGGTAGTGAAAATGAATTAATAGAGTTTTCTCTTATATATGTATAACTTCCATCTACAACAGATGCATCGTAATTACCTTTTAAACAAAGAATATTTCTTCTTTTTATCATTGATATAACTTCATTTGGGTGAGGACCATATCCAACTAGGTCACCTAAGCAAATTATAGTATCAACCTTATTATCTTCTATATCTTCTAAAGCTCTCATTAGTGCATAAATATTGCCATGTATATCTGAAATAACTGCTATTTTCATAAAGCTAGCCTCCTAAAAATTTCTCAATAATATTATATCACTTAGAAAATAATATAAATATTAAATAATACTTAAAGAATTGTAATTATTTGAACTTTATTCATATTAGTATATTATAATAGTAATATAAAACAATACGGAGGGATAAGAATGAAAGAGAACAGAATAAATAATGTTATAAAAGAAATGCAAAAAAATAATTTAACACAAATGATAGTTTCATCACCATCATCACTTTTTTATTTAACAGGAAAGTGGTTCCATCCAGGAAATAGAATGGTAGCTTTACTTATTAAAACTAATGGAGAACATAAATTAGTAAATAATAAGTTATTCCCTGTAGAAGAAGATTTAGGAATTGATATAGTTTGGTATGATGATATAGAAAATCCAGTTGAAATATTAGCTAAGTATGTTGATAAAGAGGCGGTTTTAGGAATTGATAAAACTTGGCCAGCACATTTTTTATTAAGTCTTATGAAAATTAATGCGGCTAAAAATTATGAAAATTCATCACCAATAATTGATAATTTAAGAATGATAAAAGATGCAGAAGAAATAGAATTAATGAAAGAAGCTTCAAGAAGAAATGATGAAACAATGAAGGAGCTGTGGAAGCATTTAGAAGAAGGAAAAACTGAAGAAGAATGTACTGAAATATTAAAAGATTTATATGCTAAAAATGGAATGAATAAATTTTCATTTCCTCCAATTATAGCGGTATCACCAAACGGAGCAGATCCACATCATGAAACAGATAATTCAGCTATAAAAAGTGGTCATAGTATAGTTATTGATATGGGAGGAGTTTATAAAGATTATTGTTCAGATATGACAAGAACTGTATTCTTTAAAGAAGAGCCTTCAGAAGAACATAAAAAGATATACAACATAGTAAAAGAAGCTAATGAAAGAGCTATAGCTATAATAAAGCCAGGAGTTAAGTTTAAAGAAATAGATAATGCAGCAAGAAGTTATATTGAGGAAATGGGATATGGAGAATATTTTACACATAGAACAGGTCATTGCATTGGTATAGATTGTCATGATTTTGGTGATGTAAGTGCTGCAAATAATAATGAAGTAAAACCTGGAATGATATTTTCAGTAGAACCAGGAATTTATTTAAGTGGAGATATTGGTGTTAGAATAGAAGATTTAGTATTAGTTACTGAAGATGGTCATGAAAGATTGAATAAAGTAACTAAAGAATTAACTGTAATAAAATAATTGATACACTTTAAAAACAATTAATAATCAAGTTATTTTATAGTATTTACTATAATATATTTTAATTTTTATTATATTGTAAATAAAAAGAGTACTTTTTTAAAGTACTCTTTTTGTATTTATAAGTTTATATTACTAAACTGAGAATAAAACTCCAGCTATTGTTCCTGTTAAACAAGTTGCAAGAGCTCCTCCTAGTAATGCTTTAAATCCAAGTTTTGCAATTAAACCTTTTCTATCTGGAGCTAAAGCACCTATACCACCAATTTGGATAGCAACTGAACTTATGTTAGCAAATCCACATAGTGCATAAGTTAATATAAGAACTGTTTTTGGTTGTAAAGTTCCAGCAGCTACATATTTAGACATTTCTGAGTATGCAACAAATTCGTTAATCATAACTTTTTGACCAAGTAAACTACCAGCAGTTCCTAAATCAACAGCAGGTATACCCATTACAAATGTTAATGGTGAGAATATTTTACCTAGTATCCATTGGAAGCTAAGTGTTGGGAATCCAAATAGTCCGCCAATTGCAGCTAATATGTAGTTAAGTAAAGCTATAAGTGCAACGAATGCAAGAAGCATAGCAGCAACATTAAGGGCAAGTCCTAAACCTTCACTAGCTCCATTTGCAGCAGCTTCAACAACATTTGATGCTGTTTGTTCTACTTTTACATCAGTAGTACCTTTTGTTTTTGGTTCTTCTGTTTCAGGTACAAGAATTTTAGCTAAGATAAGTCCAGCAGGAGCAGCCATTATACTACCAGCAAGTAAGTCACCTGCATTAATTCCCATTGCCACATATCCAGCCATAACTCCACCTGCAACAGTAGCCATACCACCGACCATTATAGCCATAAGCTCTGATTTAGTCATATCTTTTATAAAAGGTTTTACTAAAAGTGGAGCTTCTGTTTGTCCTAAGAATATGTTTCCAACAGCACTTAATGTTTCAGCGCCTGATGTTCCAAGTAATTTGCAAAGACCTTTAGCGATAATTTTAACTATGAATTGCATAATTCCTAAGTAATAAAGTATTCCCATTAAAGCTGAGAAAAAGATAATTGTTGGAAGAACTTGTAATGCGAAAATCATTCCAAAAGTATCTTGATTCATTAAGTTACCAAATAAGAACTTTGAACCTTCAAGAGTAAAGTCAAGCAATTTTGTTATTGCTTTACTACAAAAATCGAAGAAAGCTCTACCAGCTGGGATCTTTAATATAATTAGGGCAAATACAACTTGAAGTGATAACCCTATACCAACTAAACGCCAATTGATTTTCTTTCTGTTGTCTGAGAACAGCGTAGCTATTCCTAAAATTACTATGATTCCGATTAATCCAATAAATCTACTCAATGTTCTTTCTCCTTTGTATATAATTTTTACTTATAGACTTAAGACTGTTCTTTATAGATTTTTAATTATTTCTTTAGTTAGAGTTATAAAACTATTTTTAGCTTTATTTGAAGTTTCTATAACTTCTTCATGATTAAGTGGTTGTTTTAGTATTCCAGCAGCCATATTTGTTAAACAAGATATGCCCAATACTTTTATTTCAGAATGATTGGCAACAATAACTTCTGGTATCGTTGACATACCTACTGCATCACCACCTAAAATTCTAACCATTCTAATTTCAGCTGGAGTTTCGTAAGTTGGCCCGCTAAACATAGTGTAAACGCCTTCTTTTATGTCAATATTTAAATCCTTAGCGATATTTCTTGCAAGATTTATAAGCTCTGGATTATAAGCTGTTGACATATCAGGAAATCTTGGTCCGAATTCATCTAAATTTTTACCAATTAAAGGATTGTTTCCGGAAAGATTAATGTGATCATTAATTATCATTAAATCCCCAGGTTTAAAACTTGTATTTACAGCACCTGCGGCATTGGTAACGATTAACTTGTCTACGCCTAAAAGCTTCATTACTCTAACAGGAAAGGTTACATCCTTCATTTTATAACCTTCATAATAATGAAATCTTCCTTGCATAGCAATTACAATTTTTCCTTCTAATTTTCCTATAACTAGACGACCTTGATGACCTTCTACAGTAGATACAGGGAAATTAGGTAATGTTTCATATGGATAAAATTCAGGTTCTTCAATTAAGTCAGCTAAAGATCCTAAACCTGATCCTAGAATAAGACCGATTTCAGGTTTATATTTACTTTTAGAAAGTATATATTCTGAAGTAGTCTTTAAAGTGTTTGATAAATCCATTTAATCACCTCTACTAGTTGTATTATTGTAAAATTTAAAAAGAGCATAGAAACAAGTCTATCATATAGATTATAGAATAAAATTAATTAAATTAAAATATAAAAAGCAAAAAAATTAATAAAAGAAAAAATAAAATTTTTAGTAAATCACCAAAAGTGTATTTTAATAAATATAATAGTATATACTAATTTGTGGTGGTGAAGATTATAAGTACTATATTAATAAATTTAGTAATCATTTTCACGATAACCTTAAAAATAATTATTGCACCACATTTATTTAAAGTAGAAAAGAGTGATGTTATAGTTATTTTAGGTTGTAATTTAAATAGTATTTTTATGAATCAAAGGTTAAAAGAATCTATTGAATTATACAATGAAGGAATAGCAAAATATTTTATTGTTACAGGAAAAGGAAAAGGAAATATAAGTGAAGCTTTAGGAATGAAAAATTTTTTGGTTAATTTAGGTATTGATGATAATAATATATTTATAGAGGAAAATGCAAAAAACACATATCAAAATTTAAAATTTTCTAAGAATATAATGAATAATAAAGGGTTTAAAAAAGCTATAATTGTTTCAGATTATTATCATATTGCTAGAATAAAGATGATAGCTAAAAGAATTAAGTTAGATTGTTCATTTGCAACATGGCCTGTTAAAAAGTTCAATAAATATGAAGTTAAGGCGATTTTAAGGGAAGTAATAGCTTATATAAAAGATTTTATTATTGTATATGAATAAAAAGGTGGTATAACCACCTTTTTAAAAATTTTATTTATTATTTAAAAATTTTTCTCCAACTATAACAACATCACCAGCACCTACTGTTAAAAGCATATCTCCAGGATTTATATTATTTTTTACATATTCAACAGCTTCATCATGAGAGTGTACATTAGTACATTTAACACCTGTTTTTCTTATTGCATCACCTAATTCGTCAGATGAAACAAGACCAGTATCTTTTTCTCTAGCAGCATATATATCCATTAATACTAATTCATCAGCATCATTAAATGCTGTAGTAAATTCATCAAATAATGTTTTTGTTCTAGTATAAGTATGTGGTTGGAATACACATATTGTTTTATTGTGAGGAATTTTTTTAGCAGTACTTAAGGTTGCTTTTATTTCAACTGGATGATGAGCATAATCATCTATAACTGTAACCCCATTTAATTCCCCTTTGTATTCAAATCTTTTATGAGCACCCTTGCACTCTTTTAATCCATCTATTATATCATCATAAGGTAGATTAAAAATAAGTCCTACACATGCACTTGATAATGCATTTAAGATGTTGTGTTTACCTGGCATATTTAATTGTAAATCAAATAAATCTTCTCCATCTTTACAAACAGTGAAAGATGCACAACCTCTATTATCATATTTTATATTTGTTGCAGTTACATTAGTATCCTTAAATCCATAGCTTATAGTATTGCAATTAGCTTCTTTTAAAATTTTAGCAACATTAGGGTCTTCACCATAACCTATTAAGTAACCATCTGTAGGAATTAATGTTGAGAATTTTTTAAATGTTTCAGTTATATGATTTAAATCTCTATAATAATCTAAATGATCAGCATCTATATTTAATATTATTCCTATGTATGGGAAGAATTTTAAAAATGATTCTTTATATTCACATGCTTCTGTAACAAAATATTCACTATTTCCTATTCTATAATTACCGCCTATTACATCAAGTTCACCACCTACAAGTATAGTTGGATCTAAATTTGCTTTAAGAGTTATATTTGTAATCATAGAAGTACATGTAGTTTTACCGTGTGTACCTGCGACTGCAACATTATATTTATGACCTTTCATTATAAGACCTAAAAATTCTGCTCTATCCATAAGGTGTATATTATCTTCTTTGGCTTTAATTATTTCAGGATTATCTTGTGGAATTGCAGCTGTATAAACAACTAAGTCAACATCTTTTATATTATCCTTTTTATGTCCTATATAAATTTCAGCACCTTTTTCTTTTAAGCTATTAGTTATTTCTGATTCTTTAGAATCGGAACCTGAAACTTTAAATCCATTATTTAAAAGTACAGCAGCAAGACCACTCATACTTATACCGCCAATTCCTATAAAGTGAACCTTTTTATTGGTATCTTTTAAAAAATCAAATGACATGAAATCAACCCCTTTTTATTTATTTTATGATTATATAAGTTTAATGTTTTAAAAATTAATTTTTTATTTTATAACCATTTATAATTATATACATTTTTAATTAAATGAACACAAAAATTAACTAAAAATTATATCAATTTAAAAAAGAATTTTCAATTTATTTTACATTAAGTGATTAAAATGTATTGCACTAGGAAAAAATATAGAATAAAATATGAATATTGAGAGTGAAAAATTATGATATAATTCGTATAAATTCGAATAATTATTAAGATGCAGGTGGTTTTCATGGAAAAGTTAAGTAGAAATAGTAGAGTTGTTGTAATTACAAAGATACTAATAGAAAATCCGAATAAAATTATCGGATTAAATAAATTTTCAGAGTTATTAAATGCAGCAAAATCAACTATAAGTGAAGATATAGTTATAGTTAGAGAAATATTAGCAAAGTTTGAAATGGGAAGAGTTGAAACTATAGCTGGTGCTGCAGGAGGTATAAGATATATACCTGAAACAAGTGTATCAAAAGGAAAGGAATTTGCTTTAAGCCTTTGCGATTTATTAAAAGATGATGGAAGAGTGGTTCCGGGAAATATAATATATATGACAGATTTAATGTATAATCCTGAAATAATAAGTAAAGCTGGAACAATACTTTCTTCTTGGTTTGAAAGTATGTATGTTGATTATGTAATTACAGTAGAGACAAAGGGAATTCCATTAGCATATGAAGTTGCTAGAAATTTAGGAGTTCAACTTGTTATTGCAAGAAGGGACAACCAATTTACAGAAGGAACAACTATGACAATTAATTATGTGTCAGGTACTAGTGGGAAGCTCCAACAAATGTCATTATCTAAAAAATCAATGAAAAGTAATTCAAAATGTGTATTCATTGATGATTTTATGAAAGGTGGGGGCACTGCACTTGGAATAAAGGATCTTTTAAAAGAATTTGATAGTGAATTAGTTGGAATAGGAGTTTTAGTTGATAATAAAGAAGCTAAAAAGAAACTTATTGATGAATATATATCAATAGTTGAATTACATTCAGTAAATGAATCATCAATAGTTGATATACGTCCTTCTAAGATATTTGAAAAATAGATAAATAATTTACCACACCAATAATAAATTTAAAAATTTACCAAATAAAAGAGGATATTGCCAATGTATGGAGAATTTATAATATCATAAAGGCAACTGGAGGTGTGGTCAATGCAAATTACAGACGTTAGAATCAGAAAGATAGCTACAGATGGGAAGATGAAAGCAATAGTATCAGTTACTTTTGATGATCAATTTGTAGTTCATGACATTAAGGTTATTGAAGGGCAAAATGGGTTATTTATTGCTATGCCAAGCAGAAAAACACCAGATGGTGAGTTTAAGGATATAGCACATCCTATAAACAGCGAGGCAAGGGACGTAATACAAAGAGCTATTCTTGAAGCGTATGATAAAGCTTTATCAGAAGAAATAGCGGAATAATTTATTAAAAATAAAAGGGATTTTCCCTTTTATTTTTTTGTAACTTACTGAAATAAGAATATTATAAAGGATAATAAAATAATATACATATATTATAAGTTTTATTGTATTGTTATCTAAGTTGAAATAGTTAGTTTGTTGAAATATAATAAAATAGAATTAAAATGTACTAAAATATAATACTATAAAAAAATCGGGTTAAATATAAGTAATTAATAGAGGTGGTAAAATGTATAAATGTGCATTAATACTTGCAGCTGGTCAAGGTACTAGAATAAAGTCAGATTTACCTAAGGTTTTACATAAGGTTTGTGGCAAAGAAATGGTAAATCACGTTATAGATAATATGAGAAAAGCAAATATCAATGATGTAAATGTAATTATAGGAAAAGGAGCAGAGTTAGTTAAAGAACAAACTAATGATAGAAAAGTTTCTTATTCATTACAAGAAGAGCAATTAGGAACAGGACATGCAGTTAAATGCGCAGCTGAATTCTTAAAAGGAAAAAAAGGAACTGTAGTAGTATTTGCTGGTGATGCACCGCTAACAAAAGAATCAACAATAGAAGAATTAATAAAAACACATGAATCAAATGGAAATTCAGCAACTTTATTAAGTGCTATAGTTGAAGACCCAACAGGCTATGGAAGAATAATAAGAGATGATGAAGGATATGTTTTAAAAATTGTTGAACATAAAGACTGCAATGAAGATGAATTATTAGTAAATGAAATGAATGCAGCAATGTATTGTTTTGACATAGAAGATTTAGTTAATTCATTAGATAAGCTTTCAAATAATAATACACAAGGTGAATATTATCTTACAGATGTAATAGGAATTCTTAAAGAAGAAGGAAAAAAGGTTGGGGCACTAGTTACTGATTATGAAGATACTATAGGAGTTAATTCAAGAGTTCAACTTGCAGAAGCAGAAGAAATATTAAGAAATAGAATTAATTTAAAACATCTTAATAATGGTGTAACGTTAATAGATCCAAAATCAACATATATAGGAATAGATGTTGAAATAGAAAAAGATACAATCATATATCCAGGAACTATATTGGAGGGAAATACTAAAATAGGTTCAAATTGTATGATAATGCAAAATTGTAGAATTAAAGATAGCATAATAAACGAAGGGGTTACTGTAGAATCTTCAGTAATATTAGATAGTGAAGTAGGAGAAAATACTACTGTTGGACCATTTGCATATATAAGACCAGAAAGTAAGATTGGTTCAAAAGCTAGAATAGGGGATTTTGTAGAAATTAAAAAATCTATAATTGGTGATGGAACTAAAGTATCACATTTAACTTATATTGGAGATGCTGAAGTTGGTTCAGGATGTAACTTTGGATGTGGTACTGTTGTAGTAAACTATGATGGAAAAGTTAAGAATAAAACAGTAATTGGAAATAATAGTTTTATTGGATGTAACACAAATTTAGTTTCACCAGTAACTGTTAAAGATAATACTTATATTGCAGCAGGTTCAACAATAACTAATGATGTTAATGAAGGTGAACTTGCAATAGCTAGAGCTAAGCAAAGAAATATATCAGGATGGGTAGAGAAAAAGGGATTAAAGAAGTAATCAATAAAAATTTATTTATATATAAAAGAGCTAAATTTGAGGAGGTCTTCATTAATTATGTTAAGTCATGGAAAGAATATTAAAATATTCACAGGAAACTCACACCCAGAATTAGCGCAAGAAATTGCAAAAATATTAGGGCTAGAAGTAGGTGCGGGCGATGTAGGTACTTTTAGTGATGGAGAGATATCAGTAAATATAGGTGAGACAGTAAGAGGTGCTGACGTATTTATAGTTCAATCAACTTGTTCACCTGTAAATAATAACTTAATGGAATTACTTATAATGATTGATGCATTTAAAAGAGCATCAGCAGGAAGAATAACAGCTGTTATTCCATACTATGGATATGCAAGACAAGATAGAAAAGCAAAATCAAGAGATCCAATAACTGCAAAATTGGTAGCGGATTTACTTACAACAGCAGGAGCTCATAGAGTTTTAACTATGGATTTACATGCTGCTCAAATTCAAGGGTACTTTAATATACCTGTTGATCATTTAGTAGGTTCACCAATACTTTCAAAGTATTTTGTAGATAAAGGATTAATAGATCAAGATGATGTTGTTGTTGTGTCTCCTGATCTTGGAAGTGTAACTAGAGCTAGAAAATTTGCAGATAGATTACATGCACCAATAGCAATAATAGATAAAAGAAGACCTAAGGCAAACGTATCCGAGATAATGAATATTATTGGAGATGTTGAAGGAAAAAGATGTATATTAATAGATGATATGATAGATACAGCAGGAACTATAACAAATGCAGCAAATGCGCTAAAGGGTTTAGGCGCAAAAAATGTATATGCATGTTGTACTCATGGGGTTTTATCAGGACCGGCATTTGAAAGAATAAATAATTCAGCAATTGAAGAATTAGTAATGTTAAATACAATAAAACTTCCAGAGAATATTGATAAGAAAAAATTTAAATCAATATCAGTTGCTCCTATATTTGCAGAAGCTATAAAAAGAATATATAATAATGAACCAATAAGTAAATTATTTGAAGCATAATAGTTAATGTATTAATACATAATATACATAAATAAAACCTCTAGATAAATCTGGAGGTTTTGTTTTATAACTATTTATATAATAATGAAATATTACAGTTAACAAATTGTAACTTTTATATGAAACTATATTAAAAACTGTGAAAAAATGATAAATTTATAATTGTTAGTTAATTTTTAAATTAATCAAGCAATAAATATTTAATAAGTTAAAATGTGGAGGTATTAAGACATGGAAGGTGTTTTAGGTAAAGTATTAATAGTTGATGATGATGAAAATATTTGTGAAGTAATAAATATGTATGTAAAAAGTGCTGGATACGATACAAGAGTTGCGCATAATGGTAAAGAAGCAGAAGAAATATTTTTAGACTATAAACCGGATATAGTTCTTTTAGACGTTATGATACCAAACATAGACGGAATAGATGTTTTAAAATGGATAAGAAAAGAAGGTACAACTCCAGTAATAATGCTTACAGCAAAAGGAGATACATTTGATAAGGTTTTAGCTTTAGAACTTGGTGCTGACGATTACATAGTTAAACCATTTGAACCAAAAGAATTACTTGCAAGAGTAAAAGCTGTAATGAGAAGATATACAGCAGATAATACAAATAAAGAAGTAATCCAATATAATGATTTAACAATAGATGCAAATTCATATAGAGTAATTTATAAGAATAATGAAATTAAAATGCCACCTAAAGAATTTGAACTATTATATTATTTAGCATGTAATAAAAATAGAGTTTTCACAAGAGAACAATTATTATGTGAAGTTTGGGGATATGATTATCCAGGAGACTCAAGAACTGTTGATGTTCACGTTAAGAGATTAAGAGAAAAGTTACATTCAGGAGATACTTGGCAAATTGAAACAGTTTGGGGGGTTGGCTATAAATTTGAGGTGAAATAGATGAAAAAGCATAGCTTAGCATATAGGCTTATAATAACATTCACATTAATAGTAGTAATCGCGCTTGTAATAGTAGCAGGAGTTTTATCTTTATGGATTAAACAAACTTATTTTGATCAAAAGAAAGAGCAATTAAATAGAGAAAGTAACATAATAGAAAGTGCAGCCATAGCTTATTTATCTTTGGATAAAAGTTCAAACTTAACAACGTTAAATAATGTAATGAACTTTGTAAGTAAAACCATAGATGCAGAAATATTAGTTACAGATAATCTAGGATATACATATGCTGTTTCTAATAGTGGATATGAAAATTATAAGTTTTCTAATGCAGGAATTCCTAAAGAAGATATGGATGTGTTGAAGCAAGGGAAGTCTATAGAATATGGAAATGTAAAAAGTGCATCTCAAAATAATTATGTATATTTAAAGCCTATTTTTAATAAAGATTATTTTAGCGGAGTAATAATAATGGTTATTCCTACTGATAGTATGTTATCTCCTATAATTAAAATAAATAAAATTATATGGATAACTGCTTTAATTGTAATAATTATTGGTGGTATATTTGTGTATTTTTACAGTAAAAAATCTTTAATAAAGCCTATAGATGAAATAACTGCAGCAGCAAGAAGAATATCTAAAGGTGGAGTTAATGAAAGACTTAATATTAATCAAAATAATGAAATAGGAGAACTTGCAGAATCATTTAATATAATGGCACAATCTCTTCAAACAGTTGATGATAATAGGAGAGCTTTTATATCAAATGTATCACATGAATTAAGATCACCTATAACCTCAATAAAAGGATTTATATCAGGAATATTAGATGGTGTAATTCCTAGAGATAAAGAAGGATATTATTTAAAAATTGTATATGAAGAAACTGATAGGTTATCAAGATTAATAAATGATTTGTTAGATATATCAGCTTTAGAATCAGGAAAAATAAAGCTTAATAAACAAGAAATTGATATAAGTAATATGTTAAGGTACACAATTACTAAATTTGAAAGTGCTATAAATAAAAAAGGATTAAATGTTGATGTTGTTTTAGAGCAGGAACACCAATATGTAATTGGAGATAATGATAAAATAACACAAGTATTAACAAACTTAATAGATAATGCAATAAAATATTCTTATGAAAATGGTAATATAAGAATAAACACGAAATCCAAAGGTGATAGAGTGCTTGTGAGCATTTATAATGATGGTGAGTTATTAACTAAGGAGCAATTAATAAAGATTTGGGATAGATTCTATAAAGCAGATGTATCAAGAACTAACAAAGTAAGTACAGGGCTTGGATTACCTATAGTAAGGTTAATTCTTACAGAACATGGTGAAGATATTTGGGTCGAAAACTATAAAGATACTGGTGTTATGTTTACATTTACTTTAATCAAGAAATAATTTTGGTGATATTTATGAAGAATAAGAATGATAAGGGTAAAATAAATATAAAAAGTAAAAAAGTTGTTGTAACTAAGAAAAAAATTATTATAGCATTAGTAATAATATTAATTATAGTAATAACTACTTCACTATCAGTTGCATATGCTATGAATAGTATAAATAAAATTATTGATAAAAAGATTGAAAGTGTGTTAGAACAAAATAATTTAAGTGGAGTTATAAGCAAAGTTGCGCCATCTTTAGTAACTATAGGAGAAAATTATAATGATGCTACCTCATCAAAGGTATCTCAAAAAAATTCAACTGGAATAGTTGTTGATAGTGGTGGATTGATAATTACTTCTTATGAAAAGATTAAGGATTATAAAGAAATATTTATAGATATACCAGCAAAAGGAGTAAAACCGCTTAGGGGTACTTTAATTGGATATAATAAAGAGGCAGATATGGCATTAATAAAAATATCTGCAAATGGATTAACACCAATTTCATTAGCTAGTTCTAGTTCAGTAAAAGAAGGTGAAAGTGTCTATGCAATAGGAAATTCTTTAAGCAATAATTATATAGGTCTAATTACTTCAGGAATCATAACATCTACAAATCATAAAATTAAAATGAATGATGAATATTGTTCTATAATACAAACAAATTCTGTTATGAATGAAGAAAACTTTGGGGGAGTACTTTGTAACTCTAAAGGAGAATTAGTAGGTTTAAATAGTAGATACTTAACTCAAGAATTTAACAAAGATGGATTATATTTTGCATCTAGTATAGACATGATAAAAAAATCTTTAAATAGTATAATAAAAAAAGAGGATCTTATAGGAATACGTGGTGTTGAGGTAAATGTTAGCAATGAGTATAAAAAAGGTTTTTACATAAAAGATGTAATAACTGATAGTAATGCTCAAAAAGGTGGGCTTAAGCCAACAGACATAATATTAACTGCTAATGATACTAAAATTTTATCTTATGATGATTTGATAAAAGTACTTAAAGATGATAAGTATAAGGGTAATATAAAATTTAAGATACTAAGAAACGGTGAGATAGAAAAGATAACTATAAATCTATAATTTAAAAGGAGTATAGCGAGTGATTATAGTATAATCATAAGCTTACTCCTTTTAATATTTTTTTAATATATTTTGAAATTTATAGTACGCTTTTTTTATTATCAAAATTTAGTATAATATTTAATAGGTATTTGAATAAATAAATTTTTATTGTAGAAGATTATAAAATATAAGTAGTTTAGAAAGAGGAGATAAAATGTTCATAATAGTAGGACTTGGAAATATAGGTGAAAAGTACGAAAATACTAGACATAATATTGGTTTTGATAGTGTAGATTATATAGCTAATAAGTATAATATAGATATAAACAGGAAAAAATTTAAAGGGGTTTATGGAGAAGGATTTATTGAAGGAGAAAAGGTAATTTTAATTAAGCCTTCAACATTTATGAATTTAAGTGGAGAATGTGTCAGGGAAATACTTGATTTTTATAAACTTACAAATGAGGATATTATAGTTTTATATGATGATATAAGTTTAGATGTAGGTAAGATAAGAATAAGAGAAAAGGGAAGTGCTGGGGGACATAACGGAATAAAAAATATAATATCACATTTAGGCACTGATAAATTTTCAAGAATTAAAATAGGAGTGGGACAACCTAAAGGAGATTTAATAAATCATGTTTTAGGAAATTTTTCAAAAGAAGAAAGAGAAGTTTTAGAAGAAAGTTTAGATGTTACTAAGCTTGCTGTAGATGAAATAATAAAAAGTAATATAAGCTCAGCTATGAATAAATATAATGGATTTAAAGCTAAAAAAAGTATTTAAGGATGGTGTATAAAATGAGATTAGAGGGGTTAATGGAGCCCTTAATTGAAAGTAAAAAATTTAATGAAATAAAAGAAAATATAAATAATAAAAAGTTTCCATTAGGGATATATGGACTATCAGAATCTGGTAGAACATATTTAATGAATGCTATATTTGAAAGTTCTAATGAGTCTTTAGTTATAGTTACAAACAGTGATATAGAAGCAAAAAATTTATATGAAGACTTAAGTTTTTATACAACAGAAGTTTATTATTTTCCTGTAAGAGAGGTTGTTTTTTATAATATAGATGCTATCTCAGGTGATTTAAGATGGGCTAGACTTAAGGTAATAAAAGAAATATTAAATAAAAAGAAAAAAATAATAGTTACATCCATAGAATCTTTTGCAGCAAGCTATACTCCAAGAGAATATTATGAAAATCATAAAATAGAATTATCAATAAATAATGAAGTGGATTTTAATGATATAAATAGATTGCTTGTTGAAGGCGGATATGAAAGAGTTGAAATGGTTGAAGGAAAAGGTGAGTTTGCTTTAAGAGGTGGAATTCTTGATGTATACCCTCCAGATTCAATTTATCCTTATAGAATAGAGTTATTTGGAGATGAAATAGATTCTATTAGAAGATTTAATGTGGAATCTCAAAGAAGTATAGATAAGGTTGATAAAGTTAGTATTTTTCCTGCTAAAGAAATAATAATAGATGATAATGTTATAGATTATGCTAAAAATACTTTAATAAAAGAATTGAATAAAGCTTTAGAAAATAATAAAAATAAAGATAGTAAGGAAAAATTAAAAGAAATAATAAATAGAAACTTAGAATCTTTAATTCAAACTTCAAGTTTTGAAACTATAGATTCATATCTTCCATTTTTTTATGAAAACTTAGAAAGTTTATTTGATTATTTTGAAGGGTATAATTTCGTAATTGATGATACAACAAGGTCTCTTGGAAAGTTAGAAGGTACTTATAGTGAATTTAGAGAAAACTTTTCAATGTTTCTTCAAAAGGGAAATATACTTCCTAAACATTCTGAATTACTTTTAGATTATAGTGAAGTTTTAGATAGGTTTGAGGAATGTAAATTAATAACTATGGATACCTTTAAAAAGGTTAGAGATATACTAAAGCCTCGTTCTATAATAAATATGTCTCAAATAACACTTCACAATTATCAAGGACAGTTAGATTTACTTATAGATGATATAAAAGATAAAAAGAGTAAAGGCTTTAAAAGCTTAATTCTTTCAGGAACAAGAACTAGAGGAGAAAGATTAGTAGAAACTTTAAGAGATAGAGAAATTGAAAGCGTTTATAAGGATAACGTTGATAAAATATCTTGTGGGGAAGTCGTAATTACTTTTGGAAATCTTCTTAAGGGATTTGAATTTCCTGATGAAAAGTTATGTGTAATATCAGATAAAGAAGTATTTGGGGAGGCCAAACGAAAAATTCCTAAAAAGAAAAAGGTTAAAAAGGGTATAGCTAAAATAAATTCATTTACTGAATTGAAAATAGGTGATTATGTAGTTCATGCAAATCATGGGGTTGGTGTTTATAAAGGAATTAAACAAATAGAAGTAGCGGGAAATAAGAGAGATTATTTGGATATAGTTTATCAAAAGGGCGATAAGCTATATGTTCCTGTTGACCAACTTGACCTTATACAAAAGTATATAGGAACTGAAGGAAAGACTCCTAAGGTAAATAAACTTGGTGGAACAGAGTGGCAAAAGGCTAAGAGTAAAGTTAAACAATCAATAAATGAAATAGCTAAAGATTTAGTGAAACTTTATGCAACTAGGGCTACTTTAAAAGGTTATAAATTTAGTAAAGACACAGAGTGGCAAAGACAATTTGAAGATGAGTTTCCTTATGAAGAAACACCAGATCAACTTACATCACTTTCAGAAATAAAAAGTGATATGGAATCTGTAAAATCAATGGATAGACTTCTTTGTGGAGATGTAGGATATGGAAAAACTGAAGTTGCTTTAAGGGCAGCATTTAAAGCTGTTATGGATGGAAAGCAAGTTGCATTTTTAGTACCAACAACTATACTTGCAGAACAACATTATAAGAATATGATTAAAAGATTTTCAGATTTTCCAATAAAAATTGATATGATAAGTAGATTTAGAACTGCAAAAGAACAAAAAGCTACTATACAAGCAGCAAAAGAAGGAAATGTTGATATATTAGTTGGAACTCATAAATTAGTAGCAAAAGATATTCAATTTAAAGACTTAGGTCTTTTAATAATAGATGAAGAGCAAAGGTTTGGAGTTAAACAAAAAGAAAAAATAAAAGAATTAAAGAAGAATGTTGATGTTCTTACATTAAGTGCAACACCAATACCAAGAACTCTTCATATGTCATTAACAGGTGCTCGTGATATTTCTGTAATAGAAACACCTCCTGAAGAAAGATATCCGGTTCAAACTTATGTTATAGAACAAAATGATCAACTTATAAGAGATGCTATACTTAGAGAAATGAACAGAGGAGGGCAAGTATTCTTTGTTTATAATCGTGTTGAGAGTATTGAAAGTATGGCAAATTATATAAAAGAATTAGTTCCAGAAAGTAAAGTAACGTTTGCCCATGGTAGAATGACAGAAAGACAACTAGAAAAAGAAATGATGGACTTTATGGATAAAAAGTATGATGTGTTAGTATGTACTACCATAATAGAAACTGGTATAGATATACCAAATGTAAATACTATAATAGTATTTGATGCAGATAAGATGGGGCTTTCACAATTATATCAATTAAGAGGTAGAGTTGGGAGATCTAATAAGATAGCTTATGCTTATCTTTTATATACTAAGGATAAAATATTAACAGAAGTAGCTGAAAAGAGGCTTAAGGCACTAAAGGATTTTACTGAACTTGGATCTGGATTTAAAATAGCTATGAGAGATTTAGAAATAAGAGGTGCCGGAAACATGATGGGTTCAGCTCAACATGGTCATATGGCTACTATAGGTTATGATTTATATTGTAGAATGCTTGAAGATACAATAAAAATTATAAAAGGTGAGATTACAAAAGAACCAGTTGAAACTACTGTTGATATTAAAGTTGATGCATATATTCCAGGAACGTTTATATCAGATGAAAATCAAAAGATTGAAGTTTATAAAAAAATTGCAGCTATTGAAAGTTATGAAGAATACATGGAAATTAAAGATGAATTAGAGGATAGATATTCAGATATTCCAGATTCGGTTTATAATTTAATGGATATAGCTTATATAAAGAGCAAAGCTAAGCAACTTAATATAGAAGAAATAAAAGAAACGCCAAAAGGAATATTCTTTAAATTTGAAGAAGGAGATAAGGAATATAAGGAAGTATTTAAAATATTAATAGATAAATATAAAGATAATGTAATACTTAAGTTTGGCAATATACCTGAATTTCAGTTCAAGCAAAATGGATTTAAGAAAGAGGAAATATTACCATTCTTTAAAAATATGTTAAATAACATATTAAAAGTAATAAATACTTAATTCTATATAATTGAACTTAATAAATAATATGTTATACTAAAAACAGTGAAATTTTAACAATTATATACTTTATAATAAATAGTAAAGCGAGGGAATATTAGTGGGTAGAATTAAAAAAATTGTAGCTTTAGGTTTAGTTGCAATATCAAGCATGGTATTTGCTGGATGTAACATGATACAAAAAACTCCTGAAGCAATAAAAAATGAAACCTTAGCAAAGGTTGGAGATCAAAAAATAACAAGAGGTGAAGTTGAAAAGGTTGTTGAAGGAAGTATGTATTATCAACAATTAAAACAACAATATGGTGATAACTTGCAAAATAATGAACAAGCAAAGTCAATGTTATTACAATTACAAAAAAGTGCATTAGAAAGTCTTGTAGATCAAAAGGTTATGATTACTGAATCTGAAAAGAATAAATGGATGTCAGATGAAGAAATAAATAAAAAAGTAGACTCTGAACTAAAAGAAATGAAAAAAGGTTATAAAACAGAAGAAGAATTTAAACAGGCTTATGAAGCAAGTGGCTATAAGGATGAAAATGAATTAAAAGAAAATTTAAAAGAACGTGTTATAGTAGGAAATGTTATTGAAAATCATATATATAAAGATGTAAAAGTTACAGATGCTGATGTGAAGAAATATTATGATGAAAATAAAGCAACAACATATACAATAAAACCTGGTGCAGATGTATATCAAATACTAATAGCTGATGGAAAAGATGCTGAAAAGACTATAAAGAAAATAAGAGAAGATATAGTTTCAGGAAAAGCTAAATTTGCGGATATGGCAGCTAAATATAATATTGATTCAACAAAATCAACAGGTGGATCATTAGGTTATATAGATTATGATTCACAACAATATGATAAAACATTTATGGCTGCTATGAAGAAACTTAAAGATGGTGAAATATCACAACCTGTAAAAACACAGTTTGGATACCATTTAATAAAAGTAGAAAATGTTAAAAGCAAGGCAGAAGTAATACCATTTGATAAAGTAAAAGATTCAATTAAACAACAATTAGATCAAAGTAAAAAGAATAAAGCTTATACAGACACTCTTAAGAAATGGAAAGATGAACTTGGAGTTAAAGTTTATGAAGATAAAATAGAACAAAAAAAATAAATGTTGTAAAAAGGACACCTAATTTTAGGTGTCTTTTTTGTTTAAATAATGGATATAAGTGCATAAAATTTCTATATAGTCAAATACTAATAATGTTACTAAATTTAACAGTATTTTATTAAGGAGGTTAAATATAAAATGAAAGCTACAGGAATTGTAAGACGTATAGATGATTTAGGTAGAGTAGTTATACCAAAAGAAATTAGAAGAACTTTAAGAATAAGAGAAGGAGATCCACTTGAGATATTTACAGATAGAGAAGGAGGAGTAATTCTTAAAAAATATTCACCAATTGGAGAACTTACAGATTTTTCAAAAGAATATGCTGAAAGCTTACAACAATCAATAGGGCATATAGTTTTAATAAGCGATAAGGATGCATTTATTTCAGTAAGCGGTGTACCTAAAAAGGATTATATAGATAGAAAAATAAGCAATGAACTTGAAGCAATAATGGATGCTAGAAAACCAGTTTTATTAGGAGAAGGAGGACAAAAATTAATTCCTTTACATAGTGATGAAGATACTTCAGAAATGACATCACAAGTTGTTGCTCCAATTATAGCTGAAGGAGATGCAATTGGTGCTGTGATAATTCTATCAAAAAAACCAGGTGAAACTTTAGGTGAATTAGAACTAAAATTATCTGAAACAGCAGCAGCATTTTTAGGAAAACAAATGGAACAATAAAAACATATTATAAATTTAGTTAAAATAATGAATAAATAGTAATAATGCCTCTGAACTTACAATAATTATTATTAGTAAATCAAAAGTTTGGAGGTATTTTATGAAGAAACAATCCTTAATAAAGGGAAGTATAATATTAGGTACAGCAGGAATATTTGCAAGGTTTTTAGGTGTTTTTTTTAGATGGCCTCTTATTATGTTAATAGGAGATGAAGGAATGGCCTTTTATCAAATGTCATATCCTTTATATATGTTTTTTGTAGCTATAGCATCTGGAGTTCCGGTGGCTATATCTAAGATAGTTTCTGAAAATAATGCTATAGGAGATATAGAAGGCAGTTTTAAGGTTGTAAAAGAATCAACCTATATGATGCTTATATTGGGGGCGGGTACAAGCTTTTTCTTGTTTTTCTTTGCAGATTTCATAATAAAATTTGTTGAATGGGATCCTAAAGCTTATTATTCAATAATAGGAATATCATTTGCACCACTTATAATTTCAATAATGACAATATTTAGAGGATTTTTTCAAGGACTTCAAAATATGACTCCATCAGCAGTATCACAAATATTAGAACAAGTTGGTAGAGTTATATTCGGTGTTGGACTAGCTGTATTATTTTTACCAAAAGGAATAGAATTTGCGGCAGGGGGTGCAGCATTTGGTGCAGCAGCAGGAGGTTTACTTGCAGGAGGATATTTATATATAAAATATATAAAAGTAAAAAAACAATTTGGTATTAAAAAAGTAAAAAGTGATATAGATATAATGAGTAAAATATTAAAGATTGCAATTCCTATATCATTGGGGGCAACTGTTGGTACAATAATGAGTTTGATAGATTCTATATTCATACCACAAAAACTTTTAGAAGCTGGAATTATAAGAAGTGAAGCAAATATTTTATATGCACAACTTACAGGAAAAGCGTCTGTTATTGTAAATATACCAATGACATTATCTATGGCATTATCTATTTCTTTAATTCCTATAATTGCAGAAGAATTTATACTAAGAAGAAGAAAAAATGTGGAAAATAAGACTAATCTTGCAATTAAAATATCAACAGTAATAGCCATACCATGTATGTTTGGAATGTTTTTTATGGCAGAACCTATAATGAAACTTATATTTCCAGGAAGATTTGAAGGTTTTGAAATACTTAAATATTTATCTTTAACAATTCCATTTATAATATTAACTCAGACTACTACAGCAATACTTCAAGGTGTTGGAAAATATATATTGCCAGTAGTAAATCTTTTTATAGGATGTTTAATAAAATTAATTTTAACTATAAAATTAGTTCCAATATCAGAATTAAATATATATGGTGCTGTTATAGCAAGTATAGCTGCATATATAACTACAACAGCATTAAATATAATATTATTAAAGATAACTTTAAAAACTAGAATAGATATAATAAATAATGTAATAAAGCCAACATTAGCATCATTTATAATGTCTATATTAGTTTTAGTTTCATATGATAAAATATTAATTTATACAATGAGCAATGGTCTATCTTGCTTAATATCAGTATTTTTAGGTATTATAATATATATGGCCTTAATAGTTGTAATGAAAGTTTTTGATGTTAATGAGGTAAGAAACAGAATTTACAAAATATAATAAAAAAGGAGAAATACCTAATGATTAAAATAGTTGGTTTAGGACCAGGATCAAGTGATGCACTTACAGTAGGTGCTTTAAGAGTTTTAGAAGAAAGTAAAAACATATATTTTAGAACAGAAATTCATCCAACAGTTGATTTTATAAAGTCAAAAAATATAAAATTTAACACTTATGATCATTTTTATGATAGTAGTAAAAGTTTTGATGAAGTTTATAAAAATATAGCACAAGATTTAATAAAAGTTTATAAAGAATTTGGCGATGTTGTTTATGCAGTACCAGGACACCCTTTAGTTGCAGAAAAATCAGTATCAAACATTATGGAACTTTGTGATAAAGAAAATATAGAATATGAAATTTTGCCTGCAGTTAGTTTTGTAGATGCTATGATGGATAGATTAAAAATAGATCCTATAGAAGGACTAAAGATTATTGATGCATTTGATATAAATAATCAAATATTAGATAAGAGAATAGGAACTATAATAACACAAGTTTATAATCCTTTTATAGCATCAGAAGTTAAACTTAAGTTATTAGAATGTTATGATGATGAAACTGAAATAATTTATGTAAGAGCAGCAGGAATAGAAGGTCTTGAAAGTATAAGAAAAATACCAATATATGAGTTAGATATGCAAGAGGATATAGATTACTTAACTTCACTTTATATACCTAAAGATTTAAATAATAAAAAAGATATAAATGATTTAATTGCTCTTATAGATACATTAAGAGGAGATGATGGTTGCCCTTGGGATAGAGAACAAACTCATGAAAGCTTAAAAGACGCTATAGTTGAAGAAAGTTATGAAGTAAAAGATGCAATTGAAAAAGAAGATGATGATGCCTTAATAGAGGAATTAGGAGATGTTTTATTACATGTAATATTCCATTCATCAATAGGTAAAGAAGATGGATACTTTGATTTCAATGATGTAGTTTTAGGAATATACAATAAAATGATAGAAAGACATCCACATATATTTGGTGAAGAAAATATAGATACATCAAGTGAAGTAGAAAAAAGTTGGGATGAAATAAAAAAAGAAGAAAAAGGCTTTGAGACAGTTACACAGGAATTAGAAGGGGTAGCTAAAGCATTACCAGCTTTAATAAGAGCTCATAAGATACAAAATAAAGCAAGAAAAGTTGGTTTTGATTGGGATAATGTAGAGGATGCCTCAAAGAAGGTTATAGAAGAATTAAATGAAGTATTAGAAGTATATAATACTAAAGATAAGGATAGAATAACAGAAGAAGTAGGAGACTTACTATTTGCTTGCGTTAATGTTTCAAGATTTTTAGAGGTAAATGAAGAGGAAGCGTTAAATAAAACAATAGATAAGTTTATAAAAAGATTTAGTTATATAGAAAGTGCTGCGCTTAAAAATAATAAAACATTAAAAGAAATGACATTACAGGAAATGGATGAGCTTTGGAATGAAGCGAAAAAACAAGAATTATAAGTAATTTTAGAAGGAATTTTAAAGACTTTGTAGAATATATAATTCAATGAAATTCTATATTTCCAAGATAATGTATTTAATTTGCTTTTTTTTACAAAAATATATAAATATTTATTCATTGAGTGTAGACGAGAGTAAAAAGTAATAATATAATAAGATAATGTAAGTGTAGTACATAAAAGAATTAGTTACTACTATAAATATATAACTAGTTATTTAAGGAGGATGTAATTGTGAATAAAGCAGAATTAATTACTAGCATGGCCGAAAAGTCAAAGTTAACTAAAAAAGACGCAGAATTAGCTTTAAAAGCATTCATAGAAAGTGTTGAAGAAGCTTTAGAAAATGGAGAAAGAGTTCAATTAGTTGGATTCGGAACTTTCGAAACTAGAGAAAGAGCTGCTAGAGAAGGAAGAAACCCAAGAACTAAAGAAATAATCAAAATTCCAGCATCAACTGTTCCAGTATTCAAAGCTGGTAAAGAGTTTAAGGAAAAAGTTAATAAATAATTTTTTGAACCCGAGGAGACTCGGGTTCTTTTATAAATTAAAGCTTTATTGAATTATAATAATATTTTTAGGAATAATATTAAAGAAGGTGATTTTGTGAGATTAGATAAGTATTTAAAGGTTTCAAGATTAATAAAAAGAAGAACAATTGCAAAAGAAGCTTGCGAAGGTGGAAGAGTTTCTATAAATGGAAAAGTTGCAAAATCAGGAACCAAATTAAAGGAAGGTGACATAATAGAGATAACTTTTGCAAATAGAAGTTTAAAAGCTGAAGTCCTTAATTTGGCAGAGCATGTAAGAAAAGAAGATGCAAAAGATATGTATAGAATTTTAGATGGAGAAGAAATAGACTAATTTTATCTCTTTATAAGATATTAATTAAGAATATACATATGTATAAAAACATATATTTTTTAATAAGAATAATATCTTAAAGGAGAATAAAATGGAAAGAAAATCTGATTCTATAAATTTGTGTAAGAGTTTTATGACACTTGAAGATAGGAAGAAGCTTTCATTAACGGGTGTAGATGAAGTTTTAGGTTTTGATGAAGAAAAAATAATTTTAAATACTATACTTGGAAGGTTAAAAATAAATGGTCAAGGTCTAAAAATGAATAAACTAGATGTAAAAAATGGTGATGTAACTGTAGAGGGTTATATAAGTAGTATAATTTATCAAGGTAAAGCAAAAAAGAAACATAAAAAATTAAACATAAAAAAGCTTATAGGTAGGGAATAAAAATGCCTTTAGAGTTAGAAGTTCAGTTTGAGATTATAATATATGCTTTAGCTTCTGGAATTATATTAGGAGTTTTTTTTGATATATATAGATTAATAAGAGGAAATGATGGACATAAACTTATAATAGCAATACAAGATATATTATTTTGGTTATTATGTTCTATAATTATTTTTATTTTTTTGCTTTATACAAATTATGCTTTTTTAGGAACTTATGTATACTTGTGCATGGGTTTAGCTTTATTCATATACTTAAAACTTTTTAGTAAGATAGTTTTTAAGATTGAAAAAATTATTTTGTCTGGATTTAAAACTATTATAAGATGCAGTTACAAGACTTTTAGTTATCCTATTAGAATTATGTGGTCTAAGATTTTAAACAAAAACTAAATATAATTAAAAATAACTTGAATTAAAGGTTCAGAGTGTTTAAAATATATTTATAGAAGTTAAAAAATGAGGTACTATGGATGATAAAAAAGATAAAAGGGAAGAATTTAATAATATTATTGCTATGCCTTGTTTTTTTGTTTGGTTTTATTAGACAGGAAAGAGCTATTAAAAGAATAGAAAGTGAAATAGCAAATAAACAAACAGAATTAGAAACACTGAAAAAGAAAAACAAACAACTTGAAGAAGAAGTTAAAAGCGCTAATTCTGATGAATATATTGAGACCTTAGCGAGAGAAAGGCTTAATATGGTTAAGCCTGGAGAAAAAATCGTAAATTATAAAAAAGAGGACTCAAAGGCTAAAGATTAGGTTATTCAAAATAACATATATATATTTTATTTAATTAAGGAGGAGTCTTTTAAACATGACCTTAGAGGCAGGAAACATATTAGAGGGTACAGTGGTAAATATCACTAATTTCGGAGCTTTCGTAGAATTAGAAGGCGGAAAAACAGGTCTAGTTCATATATCAGAAGTAGCAGATTCTTTTGTAAAGGACATAAGACAACATTTAAAAGAACAAGATAAGGTAAAGGTTAAAGTTATCTCAATTGATGATAATGGTAAAATTAGCTTATCAATAAAACAAGCTGAACCAAAACAAAAAAAATCAGTTAGACCAGCTGAATTTGATTGGGCAGCAGAAAAGAAAAAGGTTTCTGGAAATTTTGAAGATAAAATGTCAAAATTTTTAAAAGACAGCGAAGAAAGAATGCAAGATGTTAAAAAGCATCAAGATTTCAGAAGCAAAAGTAGTAAAAAATCATTTTAAAAAGTAGATCATCATATAAATTTAATATATAAATCTATATAAGTAAAAAGCCGTAGATAAGAAAACTACAGGCTTTTTATTATATTAAAAATAAAATAAAATAAATTTCAAAAAAAATGTTGACAGTTATATGGCTATAATATATAATAACTATTGTCGTCAGGAAATGACAGAGAAAAACGCATGCCGAAGTGGCGGAACTGGCAGACGCACAGGACTTAAAATCCTGCGGTGGTT
>ERZ1463036.11-NODE-11-length-52938-cov-32.128189_pt1 | contig 52938 bp, 54 predicted proteins | sample MGYA00564485_ERZ1463036 | MGnify/ENA primary metagenome ERZ1463036 (study PRJEB39244, sample SAMEA3635127) | Helicobacter pylori | study: EMG produced TPA metagenomics assembly of PRJEB11511 data set (Assembly of a 5300-year-old Helicobacter pylori... | reverse complement strand
CTGCCATTTTATCTGATATTATTTTAGATTTTAAAGTTATTACTAAAATAGTCGCCATAAAAATTAAAACTAATAAACTAACTACATATGATAGTAAATTAAAATTACTATACATTAGATTGTTTCCATCTACCCCTTTTAATATTAAAACAGATAATATTAAATTTCCTATAAACATTATTTCAGCTGCTACTAATAATCTTTTTTGATAATTATTTTTTGAAGACGTTTTAAAATATCCTTCTACTAAAAGATAGAAAAATATTGGCATAACAACTCTTCCTACATAAGTGAACCAAAAAGGTGCTCCATCAAAGAAAAATCTTATACTATCCAATACCATAAATAGTACCATTAATAATTTTAGTTTAAATCTGTCCATCTCTTTCTCCTTTGTATTTATTCCACATTAATAAATTATACATCTTTAACCTTTACATTAAAAGTCTTTTGTAATACTATAACTAATATATAATATTAAAGAGGTGACATGATGAAAATTTTATCTTATAAAGTTAAATATAATGAGGTAGATGACATAATTACAAAATTGCAAATAAACGATATTTTTAATGTATTTTATGAAAATCCATTAGAAATAACAACAGATGAATTTGGATATGGTTATATTGAAAAAGATAATGAACCTATAATTTTAAAAGTAGCATATGATGAGGAACTTAATAAATTTGATGAATTTTTAAAAAGAATAAATTTAATATTAGATAACGAACCATCATCAATCGAAGAAGTAAATTATGAATATGAAGAATTTAGTATACCACCTATTGTTATAAATGATAATTGGGTTTTAGCAAGTCCAGAAGAAGAAGTTCAAGGGAAAAATAAAATAAACTTTATATCTCAAGGTGCATTTGGAACAGGACTTCATGAAACAACTCAAGACTTATTATCTGTAATACTTGAGAAAGACTTTTCTAATAAAAGAGTTTTAGATATTGGTACTGGATCTGGAATTCTTTCTCTAGCAACTGCTATAAAAGGTGCAAGTGAAGTTGTAGCACTAGATATTAGAGATGTTTATGATGAAGTTATGTTAAATGCATCATTAAATAATATAAATACTATAAAAGTTTTAGTTGGAGATGCTATATCAAATGAAGTAAAAATTGATGGATTATTTGATTGGATTTACATAAACATAGGAGGAGCTGAAACCGAAATGTTTATGCCTATTATAAATAAACATTTAAAACCATCAGGTAAACTGTTAGTTTCTGGACTTGTAGAATGGAGTTTTGACTCTGTAAAATCTATTGTAGAAGCTAATGGTTTTGTTATGAATGAAAAGCTACAAAGCCAAGAATGGTGCACGGCAATATTTTCAAATATTAGATAATAATTGAAATTAATTTCCTCATTTTTTATTATTGTGCTATAATACTACTTAATATCGGGTTTTCTTCTAAAGGAGGTATTCATATGAAAAAAATATTGATATGTTTTTTTGCTATGTTAGCTTTAACTATAAATTTGGCACTTCCTGCATTTGCAGATCCAAAAGATAACATAGAAAAAAGTAAAGCTGAGTACAAACAACTAAGTGAGGAAATTAAAAATTTAGATAATAAAATAGCAAATTTAGATTCAGAAATAAATAAAATAAATACGAGCATTGATAATAATAAAGTAAAAATTAATTCAATCGAAAAAGAAATTGATACTACAAAAGGTAAAATAGATGAAACAAAAGAAGATATAGCTAAAGGACAAGCTATCTTATCACAAAGATTGCGTTCCGCTTATAAATCTGGTAGCTACTCCATTTCATCATATATTACTTTTCTATTTCAGTCAAAAGGGTTAAGTGATTTGGTTGGTAGAATTGAAGCAGTTGAAAAACTTGTAAGTGCTGATAATGATACAATTAATGAACTAAAAACTAATGAAAACAACTTACAAAATGATATAAAAAATTTGATAAACCAAAAAAGTGAAATATTAAAGCTTAATGATGAAAACTCTAAAAATTTAAAAACCGTTGTTTCTAAACAAAGTGAACTTAAAGAAGCTAAGGCTAAATTTGATTCTCAAAAAGCACAAGTTGAATCAGTTATAAAAGAAAATGAATTAAAACTTATTTCTTATCCAATAAATACTATAAATTCATCTTCTTCATCAATTAACGATTTACAAAATGCAGTTGAAACATTAAAACAATTACTACCTCAAATATCTACATCATCAGTTATAGATGAAGCTAAATCTTATATTTCAAAAGGAAATGACTTAATTAGTAAAAAGAAAGAAGCAGAAAAAACACCTGCTACTCCAAATAATAATTCTAATACACCTAGCAAACCATCTAGCGGTAAAAAAACTTTATCAATGGAAGCTACAGCCTATTCAGGTCATACTACTACTGCTATGGGGTTAAAACCAGTTAGAGATCCAAATGGTATAAGTACAGTAGCCGTAGATCCAAATGTTATTCCTTTAGGAAGTAAAGTTTATGTAAGTGGTTATGGATATGCAATTGCATCAGATACCGGTGGTGCTATTAAAGGAAATATAATTGATTTATTTATGAATTCAGAAGCCGAATGTACTCAGTTTGGTAGACAACAAGTTACAGTAACTATAATATCTTATCCAAATGAATGGTAAAAAATAGCCAAGCTTTTATTAGCTTGGCTATTTTTTTATTTCTTATATAAAGCCTTCCAAGTATTCTTTCCAACTATTCCATCAACTAATAATCCATTATTTTTCTGAAATAATCTTATTTCCCTTTCTGTAACATCTCCAAAATATCCATCTACCCCATAAGGACTTAAACTATATTTATTAGCTAAAAGCCTTTTTTGAATCAACTTAGTTATATTACCACTGCTATATTTTCTTAATATTATACAAGCATCTAATGTTTTCTCTCCAAAATACCCATCTACATTAAGACCCTTATTAAATTGTTTGTTCAACTCTAATTGAAGTTTTTTAACTTCTTCTCCACTTATAGATTCTTGCCATAAAGGTTTAGTTATACTTATATTAGACTTATTTTCTTCTTCTACTACTATTTCTTTTCCTATTAATCCTTCTGCTATATTTTTACCTATTTTATCATAACCTAAAGCTTTATATAATTGTACATCTTTAACAGCTTCTACAAAACAAACCTCTATTATCATAGCCTTCATAATTGTATGCTTAAGTTCATAAAGATTTTTATTATTTTTAATTCCTCTATTTTTAAATCCGAGTTTCCCTAAATTATCTACTACTCTTTTTGCCTCTATAAAATTATCATTATAAGTGAGCACTTCTGATCCTATAGCACCATCATATTTATTATATGCTTTATTGAAATGACAACTCACAAATAAATCTACTTTTAACTCATTAGCCTTATTTACTCCATATGCTAATTCTTCTCCGACAGTTTTATAAGAATCACTTGGAGTTAAATCTACAACATCTATTTTTGCAATTTTTAAATATTTAATAATTGAATTTTTTATATTTCTATTTTCTTTTGTTTCATCTAATATTCCTTTAGAACCTGGTACTGAAAAAGTGTGCCCTGCCCTTATTGCTATTTTCATATAAATCCTCCTTTTTAACTTTAGTAAATACTTAAATTAATAAAATATTTATCTATATATAAGATATGCATATTTTATATTTTTTCAACAAATAAACAAAAAAAACATTAATATATAAAATATTAATGCTTTTTAAAATTACTTATTTTTCTGTTTTGGAAAAATCATATTTGGATATACTTTCTTTAAATATGAATTTGGATAATGCTCATCTAAAAATTTATCTATTGCATTATTAGCTTTAACGTGATTTATCCTTGCAACTTCTCTTCTTACAGCAAGTGCAGATAATATTATATTAGGTACCATAATTATTATAAAAATATAAGTCCAAATTTTTATTGTTTTATTTGAAAAATGATCAATAATTTTATTAAATAAAGGATATATTTCCTTTATAAAAAATAATCCTAGTATTCCCCAAAATACACAGTATTCAATATTTGTTCTTCCATTAATACTAAGTACCTTACTTGTATAATCCCATGATATTGTTCCTACCATATTTTGCTGTACCCATGAGCAAGTATACTCAAAAAATCCACCTAAAACTGCACTTATTAAAAATATTATAAATCCATCCCATTTTGCAATTTTACATAGAAATATTGTGCAAAGAACACACCCTATACCATATACAGGACTAAATGGACCATACAATAACCCTTGTCTACTTTCAAAATATCCATTCCTTATAAAACACCAAATCATTTCCACAGCATATCCTAAAACAGAACCTATCATAAAGATCCAAATCAATTTATAAAAATTTACTTCTTTTTTTGAATTAAACATTTATATTCTCCTTCCATAAGTATCAATATAAAAATAATATCATTATATTAAAAATTGAAAGAGAACTTCCTTTTAAATTTTTTTTAACTTTAAAAATAAAAGAAAAACACTAGGTAATACCCTAGTGTTTTTCATATATGAGATAAGCCATAAGCGGAGTTCTGTATTAAGCAATCATCTATCTAGGCTTACTATTGCTAGTAAGCTCAAGCGACACACCACGAAACGGGACGGGCAGCCCCAAAATGTTTCTTTCTCGGTCTTGCTCCAAGTGGGGTTTACATAGCCATAATGTCTCCATTATGCTGGTGAGCTCTTACCTCGCCTTTCCATCCTTACCTAAAAATAGGCGGTATATTTCTGTTGCACTATCCTTCGAGTCGCCTCGACTGGCCGTTAGCCAGCACCCTGCCCTATGGAGCTCCGACTTTCCTCTCCTAGCTCTAAGGCTAGCAGCGATTGCACGTCTTACTCATATTGTATATACTATCATATATTTTTTCATTTTACAAATGAAATTTTTTACAACTCACAAAGTAAAAGTAATATTATAAGCAATAATGCCATTATAACTACTCCAGTTAATCCAACTCCAAATAATAATAATGCACAAACCATTGCACCACAAACACAACATTTTGCTGGAGTAAACCAACAAAAAAAGATTGATTTTTTAAATTCATTAAAAGGAGATTTCCCCCTTGATCCTAAATTTCTAAATCTGCTCATAAATTTATTAAAGCCATTACTTTCACTATTCATCTTATACTTTGACTTCTTACCCATAGCACCATCCATTAAACATTATTATTATTTAATATATGATGATATAACTCATTTGTTAACTAAACAAATGTATATGGATCTTTATTAACTTTAGATTCTAAAAACTTTATTTCCATAAATTTATCTTTTAATGGTTTTATTGCCTCTAAAAAAGCTAACCATTCAGTACCAAAATGTCCTGCATCTATTATAGTTATTCCAAGTTCTTTATAATCAGATGCAAAATGATATGTAGTATCTCCTGTTATTATACAATCTGCTCCTAAATTTACTGATTCACTTATAAAATCTTGTCCACTACCATTTATTATAGCTAATTTTTTTACATATTCATTTCCTGTAACAACTCTTAAACTTTGAATACCAAGTTTTTCTTTTATTAAAGCCACTAAATCTTCTACTTTTAAATTATCTTTTAAACTTACGATTCTGCCAAGTCCAGCTTCAGAAAACTCACTATTTTTGGATTTTTCTATTATCATATCAGAATCAAATCCTAATATTTTTACTATGTTATCATTTATTCCATTTTGAACTGAATCTAAATTAGTATGACTTGAATAAAGAGATATATCATTTTTTATAAGTTCAATTATTTTATTTCCAAGCAAATCATTTTTAACTATTCTATTTGGTTTTCTAAATATTAATGGATGATGTGTTATTATCATATCACATTTATTTTCAATAGCCTCTTTTATTACATTATTTGTACAATCAAGAGCTAATAAAATCTTAGAAACTTCTTTTTCTTCATCTCCAACCATAAGACCTACATTATCAAAATCTTCTTTAAGTACTTCTGGGGCTATTTCATTCATAAATTTTTTTATATCTTTAACTTTTATACTCATAAATCCCATCTCCAAATATTAATTATTTATATATTGAGCTAAATTATTTAATATATCTACCTTTTCTTTTAATTCTTTTTTTCTTTCTATAGCACTTTCTGTATCATCATCTATGAAATTTAAAATTTTATTATACTTTTCAATTTTAGAATTTATGTATTCTTTCATTACTGGATGCTTATCTCTTAATAACTTAGGGCTAATTTCATAATATATTTTATCTAATTCTGTAACTTCCCCATCTTTAACCCTAACTTTAAATAACTCATAATATTTTTCTTCATCTATACATAAATCTTCTTCAATTACCTCATAACCATTTGTATAAAGGTATTCTCTTAATACTTCTGGATTTTGAGCTGGTTGAAGTATTATAAATTCAAAACCTTTAGCTTTTTCTTTATCAGCTTCAAGTATATCTCTTATTAAATTCCCTCCCATTCCAGCTATAACTAATCCTTGTGCTTCTCCTTTTTTTATAGGATCAAGACCGCCTCCTAGTCTAACCTCAACATTTTCATCTACTCCTTCAAATATCGAATTTAGCTTTGCTTTATCTAAAGGATCTTTATTTATATCTGTGGCAATAGACTTTTGGCATATATTTTTTGATACTGCATATATAGGAATATATCCGTGGTCAGTTCCAACATCTACTAAAGTTTCGCACTTATCAATATAATTAGCTATTAAATTTAATCTTTTACTTAATTCCATATGTATTCTCCTATTTCCTAATGATGATTTATTTCCTTTTGTTTTAAGTATATATTATATCATAAATTTAAAATTAAAATAGCACCACATTTTGGTGCTATTTTAAGACTAATCTAAATAGTCCTTAAGTTTTTTACTTCTTGATGGATGTCTTAATTTTCTTAAAGCTTTTGCTTCTATTTGTCTAATTCTTTCTCTAGTTACGTTGAACTCTTTACCAACTTCTTCTAGAGTTCTTGCTCTTCCATCATCTAAACCAAATCTAAGCCTTAATACTTTTTCTTCTCTTGGAGTTAAAGTATCTAATACATTTATAAGTTGTTCTTTTAACATTGTAAACGCAGCTGCTTCAGCTGGAGCTAAAGCATCATCATCTGGTATAAAATCTCCTAAATGACTATCTTCTTCTTCTCCTATTGGTGTTTCAAGTGAAACTGGCTCTTGAGCTATTTTTTGAATTTCTCTGACCTTTTCAACTGGTAAATCCATAACTTTTGAAATTTCTTCTGGGAATGGATCTCTACCTAATTCTTGAAGTAATTGTCTTTGAACTCTTATAAGTTTATTTATAGTTTCAACCATATGAACTGGTATTCTTATAGTTCTTGCCTGGTCTGCGATAGCTCTTGTAATCGCCTGTCTTATCCACCAAGTGGCATAAGTTGAAAATTTAAATCCTTTTCTATAATCAAATTTTTCTACAGCTTTTATAAGGCCTAAATTACCTTCTTGTATAAGATCTAGGAAAAGCATACCTCTTCCTACATATCTTTTAGCAATACTTACAACAAGTCTAAGGTTTGCTTCTGCAAGCTTTTTCTTAGCATATTGACTTCCTTCTTCAATTTGATTTGCAAGTTTAATTTCTTCTTCTGAAGATAATAAAGGTACTTTTCCAATTTCTTTTAAATACATTCTAACAGGGTCATCTATAGCTATACCTTCTGGTACACTTAAATCTAATTCTTCTTCAGCCTCTTCAACTTCTGCATGTGGTTCCCCAGTTACTTCTATTCCCATTGATTCTAATACTTCATATATTTTTTCTATTTGTTCTGGACTTAATTCTATATTGTCTATTTCGTCCATAATTTCTTTATAAGTTAAGGAACCATTCTTTTTCCCTTTATCTATTAAATTTTTAACTACAACCATTTTTTGATTTCTATCTTTTTTTTCTTCTTTACCTTTAACTTTTGTTTTTCCTGCCATAATTTGTTACCTCCTTCCGTCATGACCATTTAATCTCTCTCGCCCTTTTTAATTCACTATTTAATTTATTTAATTCTAGTGCAATTTTTATTGAATCTTCTATTAATCCTTTTTCGGCTAATTCTTTTTGCTTCTTTTTAAGCTTATCAATTTCTCTCTTTAATTTAAAACTCTTAACCTCTTTTATGTAATCTAATATTAGTCTTTGTTTATCCGTAGCTTTTAAAACTTGGAATTCTTTTATTTTTACCCATTCCTTAGAAGATTCTATATCATCACACCCAGCTTCAACATGTAAAGTAATATCTTTTAATCCTTTTTCTTTTCCATCTTTAATAAGATTAAAAATTTTAGAGTAAGAATTAGAAATTAGATCCTCAGATGAAATATTATTAACTATTTCTCCATAAAAATCTTCATCTAACATTAATTTTATTAATGCTTTTTCAGCTTTTAAATAACCAGGTTCTACATATAATTTTGTTCCAAATTCTTCCTTTTTATTCACTAAATCATCAGTTTTCGTATTTCTATTTATAGCAATTAAATCATATAAGGATTGCTCCTTTATTCCTGTATCTTCTGATATACTTTTTACGTAAATATCTTTTTCTACAGGATTTAACTTTGCTAGTATTTCAGTAACTCTATCACCATATTCTATAAGAGAAGTTTTTTCTTTAAAGTTTATTCCCTCTTTTGCTCTTTTTAGCTTATAAGATATTAAATCTTCAGCATTATTAACAAGTTTTAAGAAAGCATCCTTTCCATTGCTTCTTACAAACTCATCTGGGTCTTTTCCCTGAGGTATTTGTAATACCCTCACATCAAATCCTGCTTCCCTTAGTATATCAAGTCCTCTAATTGTAGCCGTTTGTCCTGCAACATCTGCATCATAAGATATAATCACTTTATCTGCATATCTTTTAAGAAGACGTGCTTGATTTACAGTTAATGCAGTTCCTAAAGATGCAACTACATTAGTTATTCCATATTGATGAAGAGATATTAAATCCATATACCCTTCAACTATTATAAAATACCTATCCTCTAACTTATTTTTTATAGCAAAGTTTAATCCATATAAATTAGTTCCTTTTTGAAATACTAAGGTCTCTGGAGAATTTAAATATTTGGGTTTAGAGTCATCTAAAACTCTCCCACCAAAACCTATAACATCTCCTTTTATATTAAATACTGGAAACATTACTCTATTTCTGAACCTATCATATAATGTTCCTTTTTGACTTCTTATAATAAGACCTGCCTCAAGAATTAATTCATCACTAAATCCTTGCTTATTTAGATAATATCTTAGATTTTGCCATCCATCTTTTGAATAACCAAGCCCAAACCTCTTTATAGTTGAATCTTTAATTCCCCTATTACTGAAATATTCTTTAGCTTTTGAATCTTTTTGAAGGTTAGAAAAAAAATATCTAGCTGCTGCTACATTAACCTTATATAAAAGATTTTTCTTTTTAACAACCTTACTTTCTTCACCATTTCCAAGACTTAAAGGAATATTAGCTCTCTCTGCAAGTAACTTACACGCTTCAATAAAATTTAGATTTTTTTGTTTCATAACAAATGTAAGTACATTGCCAGCTTCTCCACATCCAAAACATTTGTAGATTTGTTTATCTTGAGAAACACTAAAGGAAGGTGATTTTTCATTATGGAACGGACAAAGTCCCATGTAATTTCTACCTGATCTTTTAAGTTTTACTACATCTGAAATAACATCAACAATATCATTCTCTTGTTTAATTTTTTCAATAGTTTCTTCTGTAATACGCAAGGAGCTCTCTCCCTCCTCAGCTTTTTTATGCAACTTATTTTATATTCGACATTTTTTTGCTTCTTCCTTCTTTTATTATAAACATTTTTTGTAGAATATTATATTTTGTTGCTCTTTTTATACATATTCTTCTTAAATATTCAAATTCCTTCTTTTGTATACAAATTTATTTTTCCTTAATTTGTATTTTTTATTCCTTTTTTTAGTATATAACTAGTTTTGGAACATAAATTTCATTAAATTTATTTAAACAATAATCATCACTCATACCAGCTATATAATCACAAACTCCTCTTTCTAATCCTTCCCTTTCAACAATTTCTGAATAAAGCTTAGGCATTTTGTTTGGATTTTTCATATAATAATTTATTATATGTTCTAATATAAATTTAGCTTTATCCCTCTCTATCTTTAAAATTTCACCTAAATAAATATTTTTAAACATAAATTTTCTAAGTTCTATCATAGCTTCATCTTTTTCTTTGCTAAGACCTACTTTTAAAATTCCATTTTCTAAGTTTTTATTAGATTCATTTATAAAATCTGTTACTAAACTTTCAATTCTAGTAGAATGATTATTACCTAAAATTTTAATAACTTCTTTTGGAAGTTCCTCTTCTCTTAACATATTTGCTCTTATAGAATCATCTATATCATGATTTAAATATGCAATTTTATCAGAATATTTAACAACTATCCCTTCTAAAGTAAATGCATTATTTTTTTTATTTTTTGAAAGACCACTATGATTTATAATTCCATCTAAAACTTCTTTAGTTAAATTTAAACCTCTTCCATCCCTTTCTAACTTTTCAACAACTCTAACACTTTGCTCATTGTGTCTAAATCCGCCCTTTAAAAAATCATTTAAAACTTCTTCTCCATTATGCGCAAATGCAACATGACCTAAATCATGCCCTAATGCTATAGCTTCTATTAAATACTCATTAAGACCTATCCCTATTCCTATAGTTCTTGCAATTTGTGAAACTTCTAAAGTGTGTGTTAACCTTCTTCTGTAATGATCCCCATTAGTTCTTATATATACTTGTGTTTTATCTTTAAGTCTTCTAAACGCTTTAGAATGTATTATTCTATCCCTATCTACCATAAAACAAGTTCTTATGCTGTCATTTTTTTCATTGATTTTTCTTCCTAGACTTTCTGAAGAATACTTCGCCTCTTTTCTTAATGTCAACCTTTCAAAATTCTCAATTTTTTCTCTTATATACACATAATTCACCTCTAATTAAATAATTCTATATATATCTTTAAAATCCTTTATTTATTACTTCACCTTAGTATTTGCAAAAATTTTAAATTTATTATTATTCTATTTAGATAAACTTTATAATAAATATAGTAATAACAAATACAAAAAATAAAAATTAACTGTTGACAAGTAAAATAAATTTAATAATAAGCAATGTATTTAAGGAGATTATTTAATGAGCAAAAAGTATAAAAATAAATGTAAAGATATATTTTCAGAAGAAAATATAAAAAAAAATATTTTGATTCATTATGGATTAGCTGATGCTAATATTGAAATAATAAAATTTAAAGATACAGATAAACAAAGAGCAGTTTATAAAATAAATAAGTCTGGTATTTCCTACTGCTTAAAAAAAGTTTATTTTGATGAAAAAAATTTACTTTTTGTTTATTCTGCTTTAGAGTGGTTATGGAAAAATGGAATAAAAACACCAACTCTTTTAAATACTTTATCTAAAGAGAAATATGTTAAATTTAAAAATATGTTTTTCATTCTCACCCCTTGGATAGATGGTGTTAAATGTGATTTTGACAATTTAGATCATTTAGTAATCTCAATAAGACAACTTGCTGGAATTCATTCTTACTCAAGAAAATTTAAACCTATATCCGGAAGTGAAAATCGCATAGGCCTTTCTGATTATTACATATCTACAACAAAGCATTTTGAACAGTTATTATCATTTTATAACTTAGCTTCTAAATCATCAGATAAATTTTCTAATGAATATATAAAAACCTTTGATGATAACTTAGAACTTGCTAAAGCTTCATTATATTTAACATCAAATATAAATAATAATGAATTATCTAAATCTTTATGCCACGGTGATTATGTAAATAAAAATATTATATTTGATTACAATTCTAATATATGGGTAATAGATTTAGATAAATGTAGATTTGATTATTCTGCTAGAGATTTTGGATATTTTCTTAGAAGGCTTTTAAGACGAGATACAACCTGTTTTGATATAGAACTTACCTTATCACTATTAAGAGAATACAATAATATAACTAATCTTACCCCTTCTGATTTAAGATATATTTTAGCATATGTTGCCTTTCCACAAAAATTTTGGAAAATATCAAGAGATTATTATAAAAACTTAAATAAATGCAATAAAGATGCATTTTTTGCTCTTCTACAAAAATCTAATGATAAAACTTATTTTCATCTTAAATTCATTAATGAAATAATACCTAGAATAGAATCTGAATATGGATTTAAACTTTAAAAAAGTCCTAGAGAATAAATTCTCTAGGACTTTATTACTTATCTTTTATTCTTTACTTGTGCTTGAGCTGCTGCAAGTCTTGCAAGTGGAACCCTAAATGGTGAACAAGATACATAATCTAAACCTATATTATGGAAGAATTCAACAGATGAAGGATCTCCACCATGTTCTCCACATATACCAAGTTTTATATTTTCTCTTGTTGATTTACCTTTATCTACTGCCATTTTAACTAATTGTCCAACTCCATTTTGATCAAGTTTTGCAAATGGATCTTGCTCATAAATTCCTTTTTCATAATATGAATTTAAGAATTTAGCTGCATCATCTCTTGAAAACCCGAAAGTCATTTGAGTTAAATCATTTGTACCAAATGAGAAGAATTCTGCTTCTTTTGCTATTTCATCAGCAGTAATACAAGCTCTTGGAATCTCTATCATAGTTCCAACTTTGTATTCTATCTTAGTTCCTTTTTCATCCATAACTAATTCTGCTGTTTTAACAACTACATCTTTAACATATTTTAATTCTTTAAGTTCTCCAACTAATGGAATCATAATTTCTGGTATTACATTATATCCTCTTTCAACATTAACAGCTATTGCAGCTTCAATAATTGCTCTTGTTTGCATTTCTGCAATTTCAGGATAAGTTACTGCAAGACGACAACCTCTATGTCCCATCATTGGATTAAATTCATGTTTACTCTCTACAGCATTTTTTATTTCTGATACATCAATGTTTAATTCTTTAGCTAATGCTTTCATATCTTCATCAGTATGAGGTAAGAATTCATGTAGTGGTGGATCCAAAAGTCTTATTGTAGCTGGCATACCTTTAAGCGCTTCATATATTCCTATAAAGTCTGCTCTTTGCATTGGAAGTATTTTATTAAGTGCTTTTCTTCTTTCTTCCACTGTTTTAGCTATTATCATTTCTCTAACAGCTAAAATTCTATCTTCAGCAAAGAACATATGCTCTGTTCTACAAAGACCTATTCCTTCTGCTCCAAATTCTACAGCTTGTTTAGCATCTCTTGGAGTATCAGCATTAGTTCTAACCTTTAATGCTCTTATTTCATCAACCCACTCCATGAAAGTTTTAAAGTGTCCTGTTATTTCTGGAGTAACTGTTTTTATTTTTTCTCCATATACATTTCCAGTAGTTCCATCTATTGAAATATAATCTTTATCAGTATAAACTTTTCCATTAACTTCTAAAGTCTTATTTTCTTCATTTACTTTTAAATCTCCGCATCCTGCAACACAACAAGTTCCCATTCCTCTAGCTACAACAGCTGCATGTGAAGTCATACCTCCTCTAACAGTAAGTATTCCTTCTGCTGCTATCATACCTTCTATATCTTCTGGTGATGTTTCAAGTCTAACTAAAACTACTTGTTCTCCATTTGCTGCTCTCTCTTTTGCTTCTTCTGCAGTAAATGCTATTTTACCACATGCAGCACCTGGTGATGCAGGTAATCCCTTTGCTATAGGATTTGCTTTCTTTAAATCATCATCATAAAACGTTGGATGAAGAAGTGTATCTAATTGTTTTGGCTCAACTTTAAGTATTGCCTCTTCTTTTGAAATCATACCTTCATCTACTAAGTCAACTGCAATCTTAAGTGCTGATTGAGCTGTTCTTTTACCATTTCTAGTTTGAAGGAAATATAATTTTCCTTCTTCAATTGTTATTTCCATATCTTGCATATCTTTATAATGCTTTTCTAATATGTTAACTATGTCAACAAATTCTTTATATATTTTGGGATTTTGTTCTTCTAGTTTCTTTATAGGAAGAGGTGTTCTTATTCCTGCAACAACATCTTCTCCTTGAGCATTCATTAAATATTCTCCATAAATTTCATTTTCTCCATTTGCTGGATTTCTTGAAAATACAACTCCTGTTCCTGAAGTTTCTCCTTTATTACCAAATACCATTTCTTGAACATTTACTGCTGTTCCCCATTCACCTGGTATATCATTTAATCTTCTATATACTATAGCTCTTGGATTATTCCATGATCTAAATACAGCAGTTACCGCTTCAATTAATTGTGTTTTTGGATCTTGAGGGAATTCTTCCCCTTTTTCTTTTACATATATTTGTTTATACATTGAAACAAGCTCTTTTAAATCCTCTGCAGTTAACTCTGTATCAAATTCAACTCCATTACGCTCTTTCATTTCATCAATTTTATTTTCAAATAACCTCTTTTCAATTCCCATAACAACATCTGAGAACATTTGAATAAATCTTCTATATGAATCATAAGCAAATCTTGGATTATTTGTAGCCTTTGCCATAGCCTCAACAGAAGCATCATTTAATCCAAGATTTAATATGGTATCCATCATACCAGGCATTGAAACCCTAGCTCCTGATCTTACTGAAACAAGAAGTGGATTTTCAGTACTTCCAAACTCCTTTCCAGTAACTTTTTCTAATTCCTTCATAGATTTTTCTATTTCTTCTATTATTGAAGATGTAATTATTTTCCCATCTTCATAATATTTATTACAAGCCTCTGTTGTAACTGTAAATCCTTGTGGAACTGGTACTCCAAGACTTGACATTTCTGCTAGATTGGCACCCTTTCCACCTAGCAAATTTTTCATTGACGCATTTCCTTCCTTAAAAAGATAAACGTACTTTTTTTCCATCTCAATACTCCTCCGTTCAATACTAATGTTATCTATACTATCGGCAATATTACCGTAGTTAGCTAAATTTAATTATTTATTATTCCCTAGTTTAACAAATAACCTTGTAACGTTAGTTTTTGACACTTTACCCACTATTTTGTATTGTTCTTTATCTTCTACCATAATTTTTTCAACAATTGGAATACTATCAATTTCATGTTCTATTATTTTTTTTGCTATATCATAAGCTGGATCATCAACTGTACCACATACTATGTTAGGCATTCTAGTCATTATAACACCTACAGGTACTCTATGAATATCTGTACCTCCTATTGCAATTTTAAGAAAATCTTTTCTTGAAACTGCACCAGTTAAAACTCCTGCATTTTCAACAAATAAAGTTCCTACATCATTTAAAAACAAGTATACGATTGCATCGTAAACCGTTGTACTTTCATTCACTATAGAAGGTTTGGACATAATATCTTTAACCTTTATTTCATTTATATATTCATTTACTAAACTACTCTTTGGTTTATTTGAGTATACATATCCAACCTTAGGTCTTGCATCTAATGTACCTATCATCGTCAATATTGCAAGATCAGCTCTTAAGGCGGCTCTCGTTACCCCTAGTTTCTCTGCTAAAGCTTCGCTAGTTATAGGCTGTCCTTCTTTTACTAGCTTAATTATCTCCTCTTGTCTTTCTGACAATTTCAAAATCGATCCCTCTTTCTAATACAAGGAATATTGAATAAATTATTATTTTTTGAAATTATAATATAATTATACCACTTAATTCCATTTTTGTCATAACTTTTTCCATTTTTTGTAATTAATTTATAAAATATTCCTTGTAAATTGATTTTATCTTAAAAATTTTATAGTTTTTATTATTTTTTATTTTAATTATTCTTTATCATCAAAATTTACCCTATATGTATATACAGTATCTTCTCCACTATAAACATTAGTTTTGTTCTTTTTGTTTTTTGTACTATTTATTTTATCTTTAAACATTTCAGTAAAATTTAATGCCTTACCCTTAACTTCTTTGGCTGCACTTTCAACATACTTATTGACAACTTCAATACTTCCATCAGATTTTATTATTTCAATAGTTAACTTAGTTGCAACAGCTGCAATTACTCCAAAAGCTAGTATAGGCGGAATAATAACAGCTATAACTGTTGCTGCTATTCCAGCATTTACTGGGACATCTACAATTAACTCATTATCTTTTTTTACCCTTATTCTACTTACATTTCCTTTTTCTATAATATCCTTTAACCACGTTTTAAGCTCATCAATAGTTAATGATTTTTTTTCATTATCATTTTTACTTGAATTTTCTTCAGCAAATGGTACTACAACACTATTTTCTATATATATTAAAGCTTCTAAAACATCCCCATCATTAAGTTCTAATGCTTTTTTTGCAGCTTCATAAGTAACTCCTGTTCTTTCTCTTATTTGGTCTACCTTTTCTAAAGTAATTTCTTTCATAAATTATCACTCCTTTAAGTAATTTAGCATCTCTAAACTTTTAGGTTTTTTTGAATAATTTGATGATATTATAAAGCTTGTAACTCTCTCAATTTCTTTTTTTATATCTTTTGATAAATTAAGTCTAAAAATTTTATCTGCAGTAGTATTAGATAAAAATTTTAATGAATTATAGCATCCCTTTGAAACATAAAGTCCATGAGTTTTTTCGCATTCATCACAAACTCCTCCAAAATTAGAAAGACTTATATAATTTGATACATTTATTTTTTTTCTACAATTTACACAATAGTCTAATACCAATCCATATCCAGTAGCTTTTAAAAGTTTTAATTCAAAGGACCTTATAAGCAACTCATAATCTATAGCATCAGTATCTAAAAGATATAGTGTAGTTATAAACTCTTTGTAAAGATATAAGTTCCTCTCTCCCTCTACTAATGCTATATCAATAAGCTCACATAAATATGATGAATATGTAAGCTTATCTAAGTTACTCATAAGGCCTTGAAATGAATTAATTATTTTACCTTCTTGAATATTAGATAAATTTTTACCTTTAAATATTGTATAATCTCCATAGCAAAGTGGAAGTGTAATTGCAAATAAACCACTCTTACTTTTTTTTGCTCCCCTAGCTACAGCTGTAATTTTACCTAATCCTTCAGTGTAAATCCAGATTAACTTATCATTTTCTTTATAATCAAGAGCTTTAATAATAACACCTCTTGTATTTATTAAAGACAATTAAAATCAACCTCCAAATATTTACTTAAGCTTTTTATATCCAAGTTCCTTAAGCAATATTTGGTTGTCTCTCCATTCTTTTCTTACTTTAACCCATATTTTTATATTAACTTTGCTTCTTAAAAATCTTTCTAATTCATATCTTGAAGATTCACCTATTCTTTTTAAACATTGCCCATTTTTCCCTATTATTATTCCTTTATGAGAATCTTTTTCGCATATTAAGTCAACTTCAATATGATAAGTTCCATTTTCTTTTTGTTTCATTTGTATTACATCTACTGCTATACCATGTGGAACTTCATCTCTTAATGTTCTAAGAGCCTTTTCTCTTACTATTTCTGATACTACAAATCTTTCTTGAACATCAGTTATCATATCTTCCGGATAATATTTAGGACCTTCTGGTAATTCTGCTACCATAAGTTCTAATAATTTATCAACATTTTTTCCTTTCATTGCTGATATAGGAATTATTTCTTTAAAATCAAACTCTTTTGAAAACTCTACTAATGTTTTAGCTACAGTTTCTTTACTAAATTCATCAACTTTATTTATAACTAAAAAAACTGGAGCTTTTTTATCTCTTAATGATTCTAGTATAAATTTATCTCCTCTTCCAATTTCCTCACCTGGATTAGTTAAGAAAAGAATTAAATCAACATCTTTAGTTGATTCCTTTGCTGAATTAACCATATATTCTCCAAGCTTATGTTTAGGCTTATGGATACCTGGCGTATCAACGAAAATCATTTGATAATCATCTGTTGTTAATATTGTCTGTATATTATTTCTTGTTGTTTGTGGTTTATTAGAAACTATTGAAAGCTTCTCACCCATTATATAATTCATTAATGTAGATTTTCCAACATTTGGTCTTCCTACAATTGAAACAAATCCTGATTTAAACATTTTTCCTCCTGTTACTCTAGATCCTTCTTTGTAAAGGAACCTGGCATTAATTCTTCTAAAGTTTTTTCTATATAGTCATTTTCATTTTTTATTATATAAATTTTTATATTTTCGTCTTCTGCAAATTCAGTTATAACCTGTCTGCAAATTCCACAAGGATAAGTATAGCTATTTGTATCTCCTATAAGTGCAAGAGCTTTAAGAACTCTATTTCCTTTAGAAACTCCATTAAAGATAGCACTACGTTCTGCACAATTTGTAGCTCCATATGATGCATTTTCTATATTGCATCCTGTATATATATTTCCATCTTCAAAAAGAGCTGCTGCTCCAACTTTAAAGTTTGAATATGGACAATATGCTTTTTCTCTTACATTTATAGCTTCTTTTATTAAATTTTCATTAACCATATAAAATCCCTCGCTTTAAATTGTATAATCTATTTAACTATATGTGCTATATATTATATCACTAATAATGAAATTTAAAAAGTTATATATATATGTTTACCCATTAAATATCGTAAATATAAGTAGTGTAACTAATATACCAAAAATAGCTCCAACTAAAACTTCTAATGAAGAATGTACTTCAGAATCAACCCTGCTTTGCGCTGTAATAAGTGCCATAATAAAACTTAAAACTATACATATAGGTTCTTCTGTTATTAAAGAGATAGCAGTAGCTATAGAAAAAGCTAAAGCACTATGTCCACTTGGCATACCACCTTTAAGAGGTGTTCCTTCTCCAAATATAGCTTTTACTATTATCGTTAAAATACAAACTACAACTAATAATATAAATATTGTATAAGGCTCTGAACTCTTTATTTTATGAAGCAATATAAATGAAAAGTTAGACAATTTATCCCAAAAGATAACATAACCAACTACAACAGCATTTATGGCTGTAATTATTACAGCTCCTGCCGCAACATTTTTTGCTATCTTAGCTAAAGGATGATAATAATTTGTGTTCATATCAACAACTGATTCTATAGCTGTATTAAAAAGCTCTGCACTTATTACCATAGATATAGTTATTGCTAAAATTAAAAATTCTATTTTTGAAACATCAAAAAATAAACATCCTATAAGAACTAATACAGAAACTACCATATGAATTTTCATATTCCTTTGAGTTCTAACAGTATAAATAACCCCATCTATAGCATTATTAAAACTATCAACCATCTTTTTTAATCTCATAAAATCACCCTTATTTATTATCTACTAATATTTAATTTGCCAAGTATTTCTTCTTCCCTTTTTCTCATTATTTTTTTCTCATCTTCTTCCATGTGATCATAACCTAAAAGATGTAAAACTGAATGAACTACTAAATAGCATGCTTCTCTTTCAAAGGAATGATTGTATTCTTCACTTTGCTCTAAAGCTCTCTCTAAAGATAAAACTATATCACCTAAAACTAATTCTTCTCCATCTAAAAATGTTTCATCAAATTCCTTATTTAAATATATTTCTTTAAATACCTTTTTATCTTCATAATCTAACATTGGAAATGATAAAACGTCTGTTGCTCTATCTATTCCTCTTGTATCATTATTTATTTCTTTTATTTCATTATTATCAACAAATAACATAGATATTTCACAATCTACATTAACTTCTTCTTCTTTTAGGGCAAAATTTATTACTCTTTCTAACTTATTAATAAATTCTTCTGTTACATTTATTTTATCTTGTCTATTATCTACATATATCATATTTTTTCTCCCTTTATATTTATTTTATATTTATATTATAAACTAAATTATGGGGAGTTTAATACTCCCCATAACAATTAATTATTTTTCTCTTTTTTTTCACTTGGATATTCTATACGTTGATGGTATATACCATATAAGGCTTTCAAGAAACACTTTCTAATCGTTTCTAAATCTTTAAGTGTCAAATCACAATTATCTAATTGTCCTGAATAAAGTTTATCTTTTATTATATTATTTACCATTTCCTCTATTTTACCTTTAGTTGGTTCAGATATTGATCTAACTGCCGCTTCTGTGCTATCTGCTAACATTATTATCCCCGCTTCTTTACTACTTGGTATTGGACCTGGATATCTAAACTCTTCTTCATTTACATCTTCTGGATTTTCAGAACTATTTTTCATTTTATAATAAAAGTATTTTACTAATGTTGTTCCATGATGTTGTTCTATTATATCTTTTATAACATCAGGTATGTTATATTCCTTTGCAAGTTCAACACCATCTTTAACATGAGATGTTATTATTAATGTACTCAAATTAGCTGTAATTTTATCATGAGGATTCTCTTTTCCAAATTGATTTTCACCAAAAAAATATGGTCTTTTTGTCTTACCAACATCATGGAAATAAGCACCTACTCTAGCTATTACAGGATTAGCATTAACTTCTTCTGCAGCCATTTCTGCTAAATTAGCAACTAACATACTATGATGATAAGTTCCAGGAGCTTCCATCAAAAGCTTTTTAAGTAACGGGTTATTAGGATTTGAAAGTTCTAAAAGCTTAAGTGTTGTTACAACATCAAAACTTGATTCCAAAAACGGTAATACACCTATAGAAAGTATTGCCGAAAAAATAACTCCTACTGCTGATAATCCACTAAAAATAAATATTTCTTTAAAGTTGTTTGATAATAATACTCCTGTTGTAAATGTAATTATAGCACTTATTATCATGAGCCATATTGATGAATAAAAAATATCATTTCTTTGTTGCATCTTTCTAAAGCTTATAGCTCCTAAAATAGCATTTAATATTCCAAGAATCATTATTTGTGGATTAAAATTAACTAATGCACTTATAATTATTACATTAATACTACAAACTATAAGAGATAACTTATAATCAATAAGTAAAGTAATAAGTATTGGTGCGCATGCTAGAGGAATAACAAAGGGAGAAATTTCTCCAATAACTCTAGCTAATATAAAACTAAATATATTTATTATATTTATAAGTACAACAAGCTTAGTATTTTTATATACATTTTTATGATATTTATATATATAAAAATATTGAATAAAGAATGTTACAACAGTAAATATAGCAAGAATTGAATAAAGAAGTAAAAAGCTTCCCCCTCCATTTTGATCTAAAATACCTAAATCTTTTAATATTTCTATCTGTTCTGCTGTTACAGGTTCTCCCTCATTTACTATTGTTTGATTTTTCTTAATTATTACTTTAGGTACATTCTTTTGAACCTCTTTTATTAACTCTTCTGTTTTTTCTTTATCATAAAAGAAATTTGGTTTTATTTCAGGTATAACTAACTTTTTAAGAATCTTTTTAACAGAAGGCTTAGTATCTGTTGCTTCAATTTGTTTGTTTGCAAGATCTATTGCATTATTTAAACTTTCAGCATTTCCATCCTCTATATTCATTTGATAAACTTCATTTATTATTGTATTTAATTCAAACTTTATATCATTAAGTTTAGAATCAGAAAGTGAAATTAATACTTTATAATCATTTTCATTTAAATATTTATTATCTAACTTCAATAATTCTTTTAATTTATCATTTTCATTTTCCACTGTTACTTTTAAATTTATAACTTTATTTAAAACATTATCTATATTTTTTAAGGCTTCCGTCCTAATTTCACCCTTTGAAGTATAAGGCTTATCTATTTTTTCAGTTGCTTCTTTTATTCTTTCATTTGTAGCTATTTCATTTACAGTATCTCTTGGTGCCTTTATATCAACTCTAGCTATTTCACCTTCCTTTAAATCATACTGTTTAGGTGCTATTGCCGTTATAAGCAATATATATGTTATAAGTATTGTAACTATATTAACTAATGTTTTAATATATAATTTTTTAGACTTTTTTGATAGACTTTTATTTAAAAATAACTTTTCTTTTATATTCACTGTTTATCACCTTCTTATCAATTACATATTACCTAAATTTACGCTATGTTTTCTTCAACTACAAATTGTGCAATTATTTGTATCTTTCCATCTTTTATACTTTTAACTTTATGATTTCTCTTTATTATTTTAGCTTCATTACTGAGATCCTTTAATAGAAGGTTTTCTAACTTATTTAAAGAGTCATTTACTACTCTATCTTCATCTAAATTTATTTCCATTTCTGCCATTTCACAATAAGTAATAGAGTTAACAAATCCAGTATTATCTACTATTTTATCATAATTTTCAAATGAATTTGTAGCCTTTTTTAAGTAAATTTTCTTTCCCCATAAGTTTAAATATAAATCTTTATCCTCTCTTCCTGTTTTCTCTAACTTTTTACCTTTTATTTGAACTTCTAAACTTCTCTCGTAAAAAACATTAGCTATAACGCTTCCTTTAGGTTCAACTTCATATTTTTCTTCTAAAAGGCCATCATATGGATATATTAAAACATCACCCTTTTTAACCATATCTCCTGGATTTACTGCTGCTGTACCAAATTGAGTATATACTCTTTTTACTTCTCCATCCTTTTTAGCTAATATTTCTTTATTATAATTTTCTAAAAAATCTGGTGGATTTACTTTTTCTTCTATTTTAACTTTTAAAGTAGAACCTTCAATTCTTGCCCTAACCCATAATATTTCATCATGTATATCTTCAAGTTTTTTCTCTAAGCTATAAACATCAACTTCATTTTTTCCAATACCTTGCTTTATTCCAAATTCATTTAATATTTTTCTTATTTCAAATGGAGTAACATTTTTTTCTGTATATATATCTATCGCCCATATTCTTGTTGATAATATAACCAATATAAAAAAGAATAAAATCCCACCTATAGCAAATGTTATCTTTCTTTTTAATTTCGATATATTTATTATTTTTCCTTTTCTTTTTAAAATTTTAGTTTTTCCATTACACCTTTTAACTATTGTCTTTAAATCTTCATAATCATCTCCATATATATCCATATTTAAAGTAACAGCATCTATTCTCTTTATTTCATTAACATTTATACCACTTTTCCATAGTCCATTTAATATTTGTTCTGTATTCATACAAGTAACTTCAACTGTTATTATAGATATTTTTTTTGCATAGTACCTCATATTTCAATCCCTTCATATGATATTGCTTTAAACCTTCCACTTAAAACTATTGTTTCAGATGCTATATATAATATTTCAAAATTTTCACCCTCAATTTTTACAAGACCTATATTAGTTTTTACTTTTATAAACTCTTTATCAAAAGAATCTATTCCCTTATGATTTTCTATACTTATTTCTTCTCTACCTACAACAGTTATCTTAGGTAAATTCAAGATAACATCTTTAGGTAAATCTATTTTTTCTATAATATTATTCTTTTTTTTATTTATACTCTCTCTCAAAATAAAACCTCCCTTTACAAATACTCCTATCATAGTAATTTATGATTTGTAAATAATTTTAATTACAAAAAAGGAGAGTTTTTAAACTCTCCTTTTTTAACAAATAACAAAAAGAGCTCCATAAGAGCTCTTTTGCTATTTATTATTTATTATTTAAATAATTTTTAACTAATTGACTTACAAGCTTGCCATCAGCTTTACCGACTGTCTTAGGTCTAACTAACGCCATAACTTTTCCCATGTCTTTTATGCTACATGCACCCGCTTCTGTAGCTGATTCTTCTACTATCTTTAAAATTTCGTCTTCGCTTAATTGCTGAGGAAGGTAATCTAGCAAGATACTGATTTCAGCATTAGCTTCATCTACTAAATCTTGTCTGTTACCTTTTTCAAACTCAAGCACAGCTTCTCTTCTTTGCTTGACTTCTTTTGCTAATATTTCAATTATTTCGCTTTCTTCTACTGGTTTACCAGTTGTTTTTTCAGCTAATAAAATAGCAGATTTAGCGGTACTTAATACATTAGCCTTAAACTTGTCTTTTGCCTTTAAAGCAGTTTTCCAATCTTCTTGAAGTCTCTCTTTAATTCCTGGCATTTTTATACCTTCTTTCAAAATACTACTTGAACTTTCTCTTTCTAGCAGCTTCTGATTTCTTTTTCTTCTTTACGCTTGGTTTTTCATAGTGTTCTCTCTTTCTTACTTCTGAAAGAACTCCAGCTCTAGCGCATTTTCTCTTGAATCTTCTTAATGCACTTTCAAGTGTTTCGTTTTCTCCAACTTTTATTTCTGACATCTATTATCCCTCCCTCCGCTAGCTTAAATTATAAATTCAATCAGCTACGGGCTTAATAACACAAGCTATATTATACATTAGTTTTGTTATTTATGTCAACATTTTACGTAAACATTTTTAACCTGGTGGCCATTTTAATTCTCTTCCACCTAAAACATGGAAATGCATATGATCTACTGTTTGCCCACCTAACACTCCACAGTTATTTACTATTCTATATCCATCCTCAGCAATACCTAACTCACTTGTTATTTTATTTATAACTTCAAAAATATGTGCTATTATATGAGAATTTTCGTTTGAAATCATATTAGCACTTTTTATATGTTCCTTTGGTATTACTAAAAAATGAACCGGTGCCTCTGGACTTATATCATAAAATGCATAAACTAAATCATCTTCGTATATTTTCTTTGAAGGAATTTCACCTTTTACTATTTTACAAAAAATACAATCTGTCATAAGTTCACCCCCTTTACAGAGTACTTACCTTATTATTTTACCACTTTTCCTTCTGCATAGTCACCCTTTGATTCAAAAAGTTTTACTTTTATTATATTTCCAATATCATCTTTAGATGCACCATGAACATGAACCTTAACATAATTTCTAGTATACCCTTCAAATATTCCATCTAAGCCTTTAACTTCCTGCTCAATTAAAATTCCCATTTCTCTTCCCATTAAACTATCAGTATAAGCTTTTTCATTTATATTATTAAGTTCTATTAATCTTTTGCTTCTCTCTTCTTTTATATTTCCATCTATTTGGTTTTCCATTGTAGCTGCTTTAGTTCCAGTTCTTGGACTAAATTTAAATATATGAGTTTTAGTTAATTTATTTCTTTTTAAAAATTCATATGTTTCTTCAAACTCTTCATTAGTTTCTCCTGGAAATCCAACAATTACATCTGTTGTTATTGAAGCATCCTTTAAATTTTCTCTTAAAACATTAACTATTCTTTCATATTCTTCTGCTGAATATCTTCTATTCATTCTTTTTAATGTGGAATTACAACCACTTTGAAGTGATAAATGGAATTGTGGGCATAATTTTTTCATGTTTTTTATTTTTTCTACAACTTCATCAGTAAAGAATGCTGGCTCTATTGAACCTATTCTAACTCTTTCTATTCCATCTATCTTTTCTATTTCTTCTAATAACTTCACTAAATCAACATTACCTTCTAAATCTAATCCATATGATGCTGTATGTATACCAGATAAAATTACTTCTTTAAAACCATGATTTGCAAGTTCTCTTACTTCATTTAATACATTATTGAAATCTTTTGAGCAAACTGCTCCTCTAGTATATGGTATTAAACAATATGCACAAAACCTATTACATCCATCTTGTATTTTTAAAAACGCTCTAGTTTTATCTCTATAATCTTCTATTTTTAATTCCTCAAATTGTTTATTTCTAAGTACTGCTCCAACTTTAACTTGAGGTTTCTTTTCATCCCTAGCTTTATTTACATAGTATACTATGTCTCCTTTATTTCTAGTACCAAGAACTACATCTACGCCTTCTATTCCTGAAACTTCTTTTGGCGCTATTTGTGAATAACAACCTACAACTGCTATTATAGCTTCAGGATTTAATCTTCTAGCTCTACCTATAATTTGTCTTGATTTTTTATCTCCCATATTAGTAACAGAACATGTATTTACAACATATACATCTGAAACTTCTGAAAAATCTACAACCTCATATCCTTCTCTTACAAATTTTTCAGTCATAGCTTCTGATTCATACATATTTACTCTACATCCTAATGTAGCAAATGCAACCTTCATTAAATCTTTCCTCCTAAGTCACCTAATTCATATTGAATCAATGAGGTAGCAACAAAACCTGCTGTTTCTGTTCTAAGAATTCTTTTTCCTAGAGTTATAATATATGCTCCCTCTGTCTTTAATTTTTCTATTTCTGCTTCTTCAAATCCACCTTCTGGCCCTACAACAATTCCAATTCTCTTTATAGAATTTTTATCTAAATCCTTCATTAAAGATTTTATACCAAAATCTTCTTTATTTTCATAAGGTACTATAAGTAAATCAAATTCTTTTATTTCTTTTATTAAATCATTAATTTTTATAGGTTCTAAAACCCTTGGAATTATACTTCTTTTACTTTGCTTGCAAGCCTCAAGTGCTATTCTATTTAACCTATCTAATTTTTTAAAATCGCCTTTTAATTTTACATCAACTCTATCAGTAATTAAAGGAACAAATTTTGTTATTCCAAGTTCTGTTCCTTTTTGAACTATTAAATCCATTTTTTGCGCTTTTGGCATCCCTTGAAATAAAATTATTTCAATATTACTTTCATTATTTAAATCTAACTTTTTAACTATATCTAAAGTTACTTCACTTTTTGTAACTTCATTAATTTTAGCTAAATACTCTGTTCCATTACAATCATTTAAGACTACCTCTTCACCTTCTGAAAGTCTTAAAACTTTATATATATGCTTAACATCATCACCTATTATTTTGGCATAATCTCCAAATACATACTCTGATGGTGTAAAAAACTTATGCATTAAATAATCACCTAACCTTTATTTTGATTTTGCAATTATGCAGTTCCATTCTCCGTCTTTGTTAACTTTAATTACTTCAAAACCACTTTCTTCAAGCTTAGATGTAACCATATCAACTCTATCATGAATTATACCTGATGTTATAAATATTCCACCTTCTTTTAAAACTCTCTTAACATCATCTATTAATATACATATTACTTCTGCAATAATATTAGCTACAACTATATCAGCTTTCCCATCTATAACTTCAACTAGGTTTCCATAAAGAACTTCTATATTATCTAAATTATTGTATTCTACATTTTCCTTTGCTGACTCAACTGCAACTGGATCTAAATCTACCCCAACAGCTTTTTTAGCTCCAAGCTTAGCTGCAGCTATTGCAAGAATTCCTGAACCTGTTCCAACATCAAATACTATACTATCTTTTTGAACATATTTTTCAAGTGCTTGTATACACATTCTTGTTGTTTCGTGGTCACCTGTTCCAAATGCCATTCCCGGATCTAATTCTACAACTAATTCTCCATCTTTTTGTTCGTATTCTTCCCATATTGGTTTTACAACTATTTGGTCTCCAACTTTAGATGGTTTATAATACTTTTTCCAATTATTTGCCCAATCTTCTTCATGAGTTTTAGAAACTTCAACTCTTCCTTCTCCAACGTTAAAGCCCATATTTCTTATTTCTTCTACTTTCTCTTTAATATATTTAACAACTTCATCTATGTTGTCTTCTTCTGAAAAATATCCTTTTACAACAGCAAATTTACCTTTATGTTCTAAAACATTTATATCTGCAAAATCCCAAGTTAAAGGACCTTGTTCTCTACCTAATATGTCATTTGGATCTTCAACTGAAACTCCTTTGCAATCTAATATGTAAAAAATCCCTTCTATTGGTTCAAGTGCCTCACTTGTTGTAATAACTTTTATCTCTATCCATGATCCTTCCATGAAAATCATTCCTTTCTAATATGTCACTAATAAACTAATAAATAATTTTAACCTTTTTCTTAAGATTATGTCAAGGTTACTACTATCAATATATAAAATACTTTAAATTACATTTATTAATAAGTTATAAAATATCTTTTTAACAATTTATATTACAAAAAAAGGCTACTATATCTAAGTAGCCTTTTTAGATTTATTTAAATAAATCTCTTAATCCTTTTTTATGATGCTCTTTTCCATCTACCTTTTCTCCTGATGCTTCCATAAACATCATTAAAGCTTCTTTTTGCTTTTCATTAAGCTTTTTAGGAATATCAACTATTACTTTTACATATTGATCTCCTCTTCCGCCTCCATTAACTCTAGGAACACCTTTTCCTTTTAACCTAAATAATGTTCCAGATTGAGTTCCAGCTGGAACTGTATACTTAACATTTCCATCTACAGTTTCAACAGTTATCTCAGTACCTAAAGCTGCTTTAGCCATAGATACATGAGTATCAACATATATATCTATTCCTTTTCTTTTAAACTTAGAAGATGCTGATACAATTATATTAATATAAAGATCTCCTGCTGGACCTCCATTAGTACCATCCTCACCTTGTCCTCTAAGTGGAATTACATTTCCTGTATCTACACCTGCTGGTATATTAACTTTTATTTTTCTATGCTTTCTAACTTTACCTTTTCCTTTACATGTTTCACATGGTTCTTCTATAACCTTACCTGTTCCATGACATTGATCACACGTTGTTGTGCTTACGAAACTTCCAAGAGGTGTTTGTCTTTGAACTCTAATTTGTCCTGTTCCATGACAAGTTGGACATGTTTTTGGTGTTGTTCCTGCTTTAGCACCTGTTCCATGACAACTTTCACAATTTTCACTTCTTGTAATTGATATTTCTTTTTCTACGCCTTTTATAGCTTCTTCAAATGTTAGTCTTATTGTATATTCAATATCGGCTCCTCTTCTTGGTCCATTATTTCTAGCTGAACTTCCGCCACCGCCTCCAAAGAATGAATCGAATATATCTCCAAAGCCTCCGATATCTGAAAAATCGAAACCTCCGAATCCACCTGCTCCTGCTCCAAATCCACTTCCATCAAAATCAGCTGTTCCAAATTGATCATATCTAGCTTTTTTCTCTGGATCTGAAAGTACTTGATAAGCTTCATTTATTTCCTTAAATTTTTGTTCTGCTTCAGCATTTCCTTGATTTTTATCAGGATGGTATTTTATAGCTAGCTTTCTAAAGGCCTTTTTTATTTCTGCATCACTTGCACCCTTTTGTAAACCAAGAATTTCATAATAGTCTTTTTGCGCCATCTATTTCACCACCATATTATTATAAATTTATATTATTAAACTTTACAAAAGGGAAGACGAGTACTGCCTTCCCCTTTGTTATTATAAAGGTATTGTAGTTTATTTACAACTACTTATCATCTTCTACTTTAAAATCTGCATCTACAACATTATCATCATGTGGTGCTTCTTGAGATCCTTGAGCTCCACCCATGTTATTTGGATCAAATCCTTGAGCTCCACCTTGTGCTCCTGCTTCTTGATATATTTTTGATGAAATTGCATAGAATTCTTTTGTTAATTCATCAACAGCAGTCTTAATAGCTTCTAAATCGTCTCCATCTTTAACTTTCTTAACAGCTTCTAACTTTTCAGTAACCTTTGCTTTATCTTCTGCTGAAACTTTATCTCCAAGTTCTTCTAAAGTTTTTTCTGTTTGATAAACGACTTGATCTGCATTATTTTTAACTTCAATTGTTTCTTTTCTCTTCTTGTCTTCTTCAGCAAATTTTTCAGCTTCTTTAACAGCCTTATCTACTTCATCATCAGTTAAGTTAGTTGATGCTGTTATTGTAATATTTGCTTCTTTACCAGTTCCTTTATCCATAGCTGATACATTAACTATACCGTTAGCATCTATATCAAATGTAACTTCGATTTGAGGAATTCCTCTTGGAGCTGGTGCAATTCCTGATAATGTAAATCTTCCTAAAGTTTTATTATCAGCAGCCATTTGTCTTTCACCTTGAACTACGTGAATTTCAACTGATGTTTGACCATCTGCAGCTGTTGAGAATACTTGGCTCTTCTTAGCTGGAATTGTTGTATTTCTTTCTATAAGTGGAGTGGCAACTCCTCCTAAAGTTTCAATTCCTAATGTTAATGGTGTAACATCTAATAATAATACGTCTTTAACTTCCCCTGTTAATACACCTGCTTGAATAGCTGCACCTATTGCAACACATTCATCTGGGTTAACTCCCTTTGAAGGTTCTTTTCCTATAAAGTTTTTAACTGCTTCTTGAACAGCTGGTATTCTTGTTGATCCACCAACTAATAATACTTTATCAATGTCTTTTACTGATAATGATGCATCTTGTAATGCTTTTTTCATTGGTTCAATTGATCTTTGAACTAAATCATGAGTTAATTCATTGAATTTAGCTCTAGTTAAATTCATATCTATATGTTTAGGACCTGTTGCATCTGCTGTTATAAATGGTAAGTTAATATTTGTTTGTGTTGATGATGATAATTCAATTTTAGCTTTTTCAGCTGCTTCTTTTAATCTTTGAAGTGCCATCTTATCTTGTCTTAAATCTATACCATTTTCTGCTTTAAATGTGTCTGCAATATAGTCCATTATTTTGTTATCAAAGTCATCTCCACCTAAGTGAGTATCTCCATTTGTTGATAGTACTTCAAATACTCCATCGCCAAGTTCTAGTATAGATACATCAAAAGTACCACCACCTAGGTCATATACTAATACCTTTTCTTCTGCTTCTGTTTTATCTAATCCATAAGCTAAAGCTGCTGCTGTTGGTTCATTTATTATTCTTAATACTTCAAGTCCTGCTATTTTACCAGCATCTTTTGTTGCTTGTCTTTGAGCATCATTAAAGTATGCAGGAACAGTGATAACTGCTTGATTTACTTTTTCTCCTAAGTAACTTTCTGCATCTGCTTTTAATTTTTGAAGTACCATTGCTGATATTTCTTGTGGTGTATAGTTCTTTCCATCTATATCAACCTTATAATCTGTTCCCATATGTCTCTTTATTGAAATTATTGTTTTGTCTGGATTTGTAATCGCTTGTCTTTTAGCAACTTGACCAACTAGTCTTTCTCCATTTGCTTGGAATGAAACAACTGATGGAGTTGTTCTTGCTCCTTCTGAGTTAGTTATAACTACAGGTTCTCCACCTTCCATAACTGCTACACATGAATTTGTAGTTCCTAAGTCAATTCCTATAATTTTTGCCATAATATATTCCTCCTTAACTCAAACTTTCATTTGATTTAAATTCTAATTTAATATATTTTAAAATATTATTTTTAGTTTGCAACTTTTACAACAGAGTGTCTTATAACTTTGTCTCCTCTTTTATAACCTTTCATGAAAACTTCAGCTACTTGATTTTCTCCAAAGTTCTCATCTTGAATATGCATTACTGCTTGATGCATATTAGGATCAAAACCTTCTTCTGTTATAATTTCTTCAACACCTAACTTTTCTAGAGATCCTCTAAAACCTTTAAGTGTCATTTCTAATCCTTTTTTCATATCTTCTACACTACCATCAGCTTCGATAGCTCTTTCAAGATTATCAAGATTTGGAATTATTTCCTTTAATACATCTACACATGCATCTGTGTAAATTCCTTCTTTTTCTTTTGTTGTTCTTTTTCTATAATTATCATATTCAGCTGTAAGTCTTAAAAGTCTGTCCTTTAAAGTCTCAAGTTCATTTTGTAGCTTTTTATTTTCTTCCTTTGTCTTTTTAAACATTTTTAACTCATCCTCTTCTTTATTATCTTCCACTTGAGACTCTTCTTTTAACTCTTCTTCATTTGATGAATCTAAATTTTCTTTTGCCATTTCTTCTTCAGCTACTATGTTTTCTTCATTTTTAACTTCTTGTTCTTGATTTTCTAAATTTTCTTTCACTTTTTGCCCACACCTCGTCTCTCTTATTTTTTAGACTGTCCTTTAAGAGTTTGATTAAGCTCTTTCATGACTTGTGCCATTATTGCAATTACCTTTGAATAATCAATTCTTCTAGGTCCTATAAGTCCAATAGTACCTTTTGCATTATCTCCCAAAGAATACTCAGCTGATATAACACTACACTCTTTTGCTTCTGGAATATAATTTTCATCACCAATCTTTATTGTTATATCGCTTTCAGGTTCTATTAGTTCCACAACGCAATCTTTATTATGAAGAAGTGATAATATTCTTTTTGCATTTTCTATGTCATTATACTCAGGAAAGTTGAATATATTAGTTGCACCTTCCATAAAAACTCTTGAAGTATCGTCTTCCTTTAGGCACTGATAAAGTGCTGGAATTATTGCATTAAATACTTCATCTTGACCATCTAAACCTATTTTTAAAAGATTTATAACTTCTAAGTTAATTTCATCTATAGATAGATTTACAAGTCGTTTATTTAATACTTCATTCATCTTATTTAATATATTTATTGAAGGTACTTTATCTACTTTTATTATTTGATTTTTTATAAGTCCACCATCAGTAACTATTACTGCTAATAAACTTGAACTATCAACTCTCATAAGTTGAATTGATTTTATACAACTCATACTAAGAGATGGTGTTTTTACAACACATGTAAGATGAGTTAATTCTGAAAGTAAAGTACTTGCATTTTTAACTATCTTGTTAACCTCAAGCATTGCTGAGTTTATAACATACTCTCTTATTTTTAAATCTTCTTCTTTACTTAAAATTGGTTTATCCATCAAACTATCTACATATAATCTATATCCTTTGCTAGATGGAACTCTTCCTGCTGAAGTATGAGGTTGTTCTAAGTACCCCATATCCTCTAAATCTGCCATTTCATTTCTTATTGTTGCAGAACCAACACCCAAATTATAGTTTTTAGCTATTGTTCTAGATCCAACAGGTTCACCAGTCTTAATGTAATCATTGATAATAGCTTCTAATATTTTTATCTTTCTATCATCAATAACCATATCATCACCTCTACTTGTTAGCACTCACTAACAACGAGTGCTAATGACTATATTTAAATAATATTCTCGTTACATATTTTTGTCAACGGGAATATTTGCTTTATTTTAACTTTTAAAGATATTTATATGATATTATATTTATTTTTCTTTTAATTGCTTCATTTTTCTATTGCTATTTAATAAATTCACTCATAACGTAATTTGATACTTCTACACCTTTTGAAGTTAAATATATATAGTTATCTTTATCCTCTATTAGTCCTTTTTTTATATTTTTATTTATAACATCACCATATACATCCTCTATATTTTTATCAAACTTTCTCTTAAAATTATTTTTATCTATTCCTTTAATCAATCTAAGACCTAAAAACATAAATTCTTCCATATCTTCTTTTTTACTATTTTTAATAATAGATTCTTCTACTGCTTCTTTATTATTTATTTTATTTATGTATTCTTTTATATCATCTATATTTTTTATTCTGTTACTATCTATATATGAGCTTGCAGATACACCTACTCCTATATACTCTTCAAGTTTCCAATAAATTTTATTATGCTCACATTCTTTATTTTCCTTTGAGTAATTTGATATTTCATACTGATGATAACCATTAGATTTTAATATATCCTTTGTTATGTTATACATTTCCCTTTCTTCGTCTTCAGTTGGTAATTTTAATAGTCCCTTTTCATTCATATTATAAAAAGGTGTTCCTTGTTCTATTATTAAACTATAACAAGATATATGTTCTGGATTTAATTTTACTATATCTTCTAAACTCTTTTTATAATCTGATACACTTTGATTTGGAAGTCCAAACATTATATCTATATTTATATTATTAAACTCAAATTCTCTTACCCTATTATAATTTTCCTCAAATTCTTTCATTGTATGTATTCTTCCTATTTTTTTTAATAAATTATTATTTGTAGTTTGAAGTCCCATACTAATTCTATTTATACCATTATCCTTAATTATTTTAAGCTTTTCACTTTTTAAAGTTCCTGGATTACATTCTATGGTTTTTTCTGAATCTTCTTTATACTTTAAACTGTTTAAACATACTAATAAATTATTTAAATTTTCTTCTTTTAAGTATGAAGGAGTTCCTCCCCCTATAAATAAAGTTTTTATAATTTTACCTTTACATTTTAAATTTATTTCTTTAATCAATGAATCTATATAACTATCTTCTAAATTTTCTTTTCCTGCATAAGATGGGAAATCACAATAAAGACATTTCTGCTTACAAAAAGGAATATGCACATATAGTGAAATTTCTTTCATCCTTATCACCTTCTTCTCTATATTTATATATTTTATTTATTATAACAAAAAGAAGAATCTAATCCTTATTAAATTAGATTCCCCTTTATTTTAAAAATTATTTTATAATAACGCTTCTGCTTGTCTCTTTAAATTATCAAGTTCTTTGCTTTCAGTTTCTATTACTGAGAAGTCATGTATATCTTTAAAATTATAAAAATAATTTGCAAAGGCAATTTTTTGTGATCTATTGATATCAAGATCAGTTGCTATTTTATCTAAATAATCTACTTCAACTTCACCATAATTACCATCTACTAAAGCTAATCCTACTAATTCAAAATAAACTATTCTTTTTATTCTTTCCTTACTATTTTTTAAAATTTCTAGTGCCTCATCATAAGACACCGCACCAATTTTACTTGAATCTAAATTAAGTTCTTTCAAATAATCTTTTATTAGTCTCTTTTCTTCTCTTGCAAGTACATGATCTATGTTAGCAAACTCATTTACTAAATTTATAAAAGCTATTGCTTCTTTATTGTCTAACTCTTTTAAAAACATTAATAAACCTCCTTTTCCTTTGTTTTATTATACCTTATATTTACTAAAAATTCACTTAACCTTATTATATTTTAAGCATATTTTAACATTTCTTTTCCCATATATCTATATTATCTATATTGTGAATAAGAAGATTTTTCTGAACTCTATAAATTTTTGTTACTATTTCTTCTCCATTTAATACTACGTTTAAATCTTCATTGAATCCATTATTTAATATATAAGAATCTATTTTATTTCCTTTTAAACTTATAGGAATTATTTCTCCGTTTATTCTTTTTAGTGTACCTGTTATTATTCCTTCTTTTCTTAACTTTTTACACTTTATATTTACATCTCTTAAATTAATTTCTATCATAGTATACACACCTCCGTAATTTCTTATAGTAATGTATATTCAAAAAGATATAAATAATTCCACATATTAAATGTTATTTTAATTAAAAATAAGAGTCTAATACAAAATGTATTAGACTCTATAAATTAATCTACTTTTAATATTGACATAAATGCTTCTTGTGGAACTTCAACTGAACCCACTTGTCTCATTCTCTTCTTACCTTCTTTTTGTTTTTCAAGAAGTTTTCTCTTTCTTGAAATATCTCCGCCATAACATTTAGCTAAAACATCTTTTCTCATAGCCTTTACTGTTTCTCTAGCTATTATCTTTGAACCAATAGCTGCTTGTATTGGAACTTCAAAAAGTTGTCTTGGAATAATTTCTTTAAGCTTTTCAGCTATTCCTCTACCTTTATGATAAGCTCTTTCTTTTGGAACTATCATTGAAAGAGCATCAACTACATCACCATTTAAAAGAATATCAAGCTTACAAAGCTCTGCTTTTTCGTATCCTTTAAATTCATAATCTAATGATGCATAACCTCTAGTTTTTGATTTTAATGTATCAAAAAAATCATAAACTATTTCATTTAGAGGTATATCATAATTAATTACAGCTCTTGTTTCTTCCATATATTGCATATCAATATATGTTCCTCTTCTCTCTTGGCAAAGTTCCATAACAGCTCCTACATATTCAGTTGGAGTAATTATTGAAGCCTTAACAATAGGTTCTTCCATATAATCTACTTCACTCATTTCTGGTAGATTTGTTGGATTTGTTATATCTAAAACTGTTCCATCAGTTTTCTTTATTTTGTATATAACTGATGGTGCTGTTGTAATAATATCAAGATTAAATTCTCTTTCTATTCTCTCTTGAATTATTTCCATATGTAAAAGACCTAAAAATCCACATCTAAATCCAAAACCTAATGCTACTGATGTTTCAGGTTCAAAATTTAAAGCTGCATCATTTATTTGTAACTTTTCAAGTGCTTCTTTAAGTTCTTCATACTTTGCTCCATCTACTGGATATATACCTGAGTATACCATTGGAATTGCTGGTTTATAACCTGGAAGGGCATCTTTAGTTTCTCTTCCACTTTCAGTTATAGTATCACCAACTCTAGCATCCTTTACATTTTTTATAGATGCTGTAATATATCCAACATCTCCAGCTTTTAATTCATTAACTGGTAAAAATCCTGGAGTAAATACACCAACTTCAGTTACATCATAAACTTTATTAGTTGCCATAAACTTTATTTTAGTTCCTCTTTTTACAGTACCATCTATAATTCTTACATAACTTACAACACCTTTATATGTATCATAATATGAATCAAAAACTAAAGCTTTAAGCGGAGCTTCTTCATCTCCATTTGGAGCTGGTATATCACGCACAACAGCTTCTAATACTTCTTCTACATTTAATCCTGTTTTTGCAGATATCATTGGGGCATCTTCTGCTGGGATACCTATTACATCCTCTATTTCTTGTTTTATTTCATCAGGTCTTGCTGATGGAAGATCTATTTTATTTATAACAGGTGTTATTTCCAAATCATTGTCTAATGCTAAATAACAATTTGCTAATGTTTGAGCTTGAATACCTTGAGTTGCATCAACAACTAATACAGCTCCTTCACAAGCAGCTAAACTTCTTGATACTTCATATGTAAAGTCTACATGACCTGGAGTATCTATAAGATTTAATATATACTCTTCTCCATTATCTTTTCTATATATAAGTCTTGCAGCTTGAGACTTTATTGTTATTCCTCTTTCTCTTTCAAGTTCCATATTATCAAGTACTTGTTCTTCCATTTCTCTTTTTGTTAAAGTACCTGTAATTTCTAATAATCTATCTGCTAATGTTGATTTACCATGGTCTATATGTGCTACTATTGAAAAATTTCTAATAAATTTTTGTCTATCATTTTTCATATATAAAATCTGCCCTTCTTATGTAAGAAAGCAGTTATTTCACCCCCATATATTAAAGTCAAGCTAAATTATATCATACTTTCCTTAGGTAGTGTCAATATTTATAGGGTATATAACTGCCTTTATTTTAAGATATTAATTTTTGTATTAAATTTTGCATGTTTATTATTACACTTTTTAAATTATCTGTAACTTTATAAAATTTATCTTTTATAAAGTTAACTAATTCAGATTCTTTCTTAATTCTTAAATTATTATCATTTATATTCAATAAATAATCTCCGTTTTCCTTATTATATATTTTAACATCTGCATTATCTTGAATAAAATTATTAAAATCTTCACCAAACTCTGTATTAACAATTTTTTTATTATCATCAGTGTTACCAACTGGAGATAATGATTTTGTATTTATTATATTTACTTTTATTAAGCTAAAAAAAGCTAATAATACTATAATTACAGAAAATATAATTATTGAGTACTTTTTTAATTTCATAAAGTTCACCTCACTTATTTTAAATAATAGACACTTTATAAAGCTTTTATGCAAAAGTACTCATCATTAATTACTTACCGTTTATATATTCTGCTATAACTCTTGCAATATATTTAGCTGACGTCATTGCTTCCTTTGATGTATTTATATTAGACCCAACTTCAAATAATATTGAATTACTTAATATATCTTGATTAAGTAAATTAATTCCCCTGTTCCATGTTTCACTTGTTACAAGACCTGGATATAAAGAATTTGCAATATTATATAATTTTTTCCTCATCTTTTCATTAGAACTAAATTTAGAACTTCCTCTTGTATTTAAAAACATTATTCTTGCCATACTTTGCTTATTTACATTTACTGTAAATGAATCTTTAGTTCTATTTGTTGCTTTCTTTTTATCTATACCATCTCTATGAATATCGATTACTAATTTAAAATTATCTCCATATTTATCATAATATTTTTTTACCGTATCTCTTGATCTATTATAACTATCATTATACGAAACATCATGTACAGTTTTATCATGTATTACTGATATACCATAATTTTCTTCTAACTCCTTTGTAATAACTTCTCCAACTCCAACTACATTATGATTACTATCATCAGTAAAGTTCTTTGTTTCTGAATAACCTTCTCCTGTATGAGTATGATAAATTAAAACCTCAGGCTTAGACTGATTTAACTCTTTTTTAAGTTTTGGGTTATATAAATTATTTTTTTCTTCACTTGTATATTTTATTATAGATTCAGAATCAAGCTCAAAGGGACTATATTCTGAATCTTCTTTATTCTCTTTTGCATAATCATCTATTTTAAACATTGGAATTTCATTACTTACTAGCTTTTCTAAACTTAAGTCTGATAAACCAAGTGCCTCTAATGCTATATTTTTTAATGAAAAATTATTTTCATAATAAGCTTCTTCATCATAAATTTGAGTTTTGACTAAAGGCATTGAAAAATTTAGAAGTTCAACGTAAGCTAATCCACCTCTTTCACTATTATTTTTCATTATATATATACATCTACCAAAAAATATCACTAGGCATACAAGTAAAATCATTATTCCTATATCCATAGAGCTTTTTCGCCTTAAATTATTACTATTTAAACCCACACTCTATCCCCTCCTCACTTTTAAAAGTATATGAGGGAATTTACATAATTATTATATCTTTATTTAATTTTTAATTCATAAATTTATTTATATCTTCCATTTCTAAATTAGGTTGAACTGCAATATTTACACCATTTGCAATTATTTTTGATAAAGAATCTATCACTTGATCTACTTCCTTTGGAGTAACCATTAAATCACCAACATAAGGATTAAGTAATTCTTTTATAAGCATTCCTTTTTCATATTTATCTACACCTTTTATCATATTATAAAATTCTGATCCCTTTTCTGATTTGCTTATAAGTTCATCTATTACTAAATCTATACTATCATTTGCAATAGTTGCTGCATCAACAACTGTTGGAACTCCTATAGCTATAACCTTAACACCTAATGTCTCTTCATTTATAAGCATTCTATGATTATTAACACCAGCACCTGGTGATATTCCTGTATCGCTTATTTGTATAGTTCTATTTACTCTTTCTATTTTTCTTGAAGCTAATGCATCTATACATATAACCAAATCCGGATGTATTTTTTCCACAAGTGCTTTTATTATTTCTCCTGTTTCTATTCCTGTTATCCCCAAAACCCCAGGTGCAATAGCACAAACAGGTATTATAGAATCATCTATAGACTCTGGAATAACTTCTTTTAGATGTCTTGTTATCATTATCTTCTCTACAACCTTTGGCCCTAAAGCATCTGGAGTTACCTTCCAGTTTCCAAGTCCAACTACTAAAGCTGTCTTTTTTTCATTAATATCAACTAATTTTTTAAGAGTTATACCTACAGTTTCTGAAACATTATCCATTAATTCCCCATCATATATTGTATATTCTGGAATGTCTATAGTTATATATGTTCCTATAGGTTTTTCTAATTTTTTTGCACCTTCATTATTTTTTATTTTTACTGTTGTAATCTTACTATCACTAATTACTTCTTCATTTACAATAACACCATCAATCTCACCTTTATGAGCTTTTGAATAGTTTTCCTTAGCTTCAATTGCAAGGTCTGTTCTAAAATTCAACATAATGTCACCTCTCTAATTTTATACTTTCAAAATTATTTTTCCTTTTTGTTTAAATTTAATACTTGAATATAATAAATTTCAATGCTATAATATGGTTTGTTGAATGTAAACTCGTACGCAGATTCCCCAAAACTGCAGAGAGGCCCTATAAAATTTAGAGGGGGTGAAAAGTAATGGCAAACATAAAATCAGCTAAAAAAAGAATTAAAGTTACTCAAACTAAAACTTTAAGAAATAGAATGGTTAAATCAGCTTTAAAAACTGAAATAAAGAAGTTAGAAGCTGCAATCGCTGCTAATAACGCTGAAGAAGCTAAAGTTGCTTTCGTTCAAGCTACTAAAGCTTTAGACATGGCTGCTTCAAAAGGAGTTCTTCACAAGAACATGGTTGCTAGAAAGAAGTCAAGACTAGCTGCAAAGTTAAACGCTATGGCATAGTAGTAACATAAACCGACCTTTAACGGTCGGTTATTTACTTTCTACAACTTTTATCTTGAATAAATATTTTCAAGAAATAAAAACACCCCAGAAATTTCTGAGGTGTTTTTTTATTTTTTCACCATTGCTATATTTATTAAAAATAATTCTAGCTCTGACTTTTTATCTCCTAAACCACTTTTTAAATTTTTATCTACTTCTACACAAAGCTGTAATATTTTTTCTAATTGTTTTAAAGAAAACTTATTACTTTGTGCTACAAGTTTTTCAACAACAAATTGTGGTATTCTATATTCACTTACAAAATTATTTATTTTTTTTCCTAATGATAATCCAACTTTTATATCATATAATCTTTTAAACTGATTTTGTATAGATGTAATTATTAACATATGTTGATCCGCTTTAAATAATAGTTCATTTAGTATATCAAGAGCTCTTTCTATTTTTTTTTGTGATACTAAATCAACTAAATCAAATACATCATCTTCACTTTTATTAGGTATTAGCATATCAATATCTCTTTTAGTTATTTCTCTTCCTACAGTATAATCAACTAATTTGCTTACTTCCTTTTGTGCAATCTCTAAATTCATAGGAATCTTCTCACAAAAATATCTAAGTTCTACTTTATTTATATTTTTTTTATTTGTTTTGAATATATTGTCTACTCTCTTATAAAATCCATCCCTTTTTAACTTATCTATTTGGACAATAGTAGTAATCTTATCAAGAGCCATTATATTTTTATTTTTCTTTAAAGTATCTCTTTTATCTCCTAATACATGGTATAAAACTAATATTGTATGATCTGGCATATCTTTTAAATATTCTTTCATACTATTATAAAAACTTTTATTTGAAGCATCTAATTTTTCTTTTAAAAATGGACATCTATATACAATGACTACCTTTTTTTCAGCCATAAATGGTAATGTTTCACAAGCATTTACTATTTCATCAAATTCACATTGAACCCCATCAAATTTTACTAAATTTAAGTCTTTTAAATTTTCATCAATATATGGACTTATAACCTTACCTATGGCTTCTTTTATAAGTTCTTCATCCGGTCCACAAAAAATATAAGAATTTTTTATATTCCCAACCTTTATATCTTTTTCTAACGTTTCATAATTTATCAAGCTAATCACCTTTCAAGTAAAATCTATCTTACTAATATTTTTTCTCCTAATATAACTATACTAGTAACATCATCTTCTTTGAAATTAATTATATCATATTTAATATTGCTTTTATTATTAAAACTCATGTTTAAATAATATTTAGTTTCATTTACATTTAATATATAATCTTTATTAAAAGCTTCTAAAAAGCAATTTTCTTTTATTACTATTCTTTTTGGATTCTTATAATAATTATTAGAAGCATATACAGATTTCATTTTATTTACATCAATATTATCATTAGATAATAAAATTCTTTTTCCTTTATACGAAACTAAAAGTGTATCTTTATATTTATACTCTATTTTAGGATTTATACTATATAAACTAATTGTTATAAAAACTATATATGATAAAGGTAATATAATAATTTTCTTATATCCTCTGTTGTATATAAAAAATGTTATTAAAAGACTAATATAAAAATATCCATAATACTCATTTATATACATCAGATTAGGTGTGATTTCTAAAAATAATTCACTTATATTATCAAAAATTATTATAATATTTTTTAATATAAAACTAATATAATTAAATAGAAAATTTATATTTATAAAAAGTACTGATATTATACTTATTGTTAATATTAAATTTATTATAGGAATAAGTATTAAATTTCCTATAATAAATCCTATGGATATTTCATTAAAAAATATTATAAGTATTGGTAAAGTAAATAATTGAGCACTTAATGATATACTTAAAGTTTCTCTAATTACCTTAGGTAATTTATAAAATTTTTTATTTAAAGTTTTGTTGTATAATATAATACCAATAGTTGCTCCAAATGATAATAAAAATCCAACTTCAAATATGCAATATGGAGATATTAAAAATATTATTATAGAGCTTAATGCCAAACTACATATATGATTATATCTCCTTTTTAAAATTACTCCCAAGTTTATAATAAACAACATAATAAATGCCCTTACACTTGAAAAAGCCATACCAGTCATAATTACATAAAAAAATGTTATTAAAAGTGCAAATTTTTCTTTAAATAACTTCTTCATAATTAAAAATATAACCCCTATATGAAGCCCTGATACACTTAATGCATGTATAATTCCAAATCTTTTCATATATTCTTGATCTTCAAAATCTAAAGCTTTATCTTTTCCAAAAGTAATTGATGTTATAAGACTTGCCTTTCTAATTCCAATATTATTTTCAAGTTTTTCTTTAAACTTTTCTCTTATATTAGAAAGTTTTGTATTTATATCATTATTATCTATAGTCCATTTTTTTATTTCATAATTTCCTATTCTTCCACGCTTTTTATCTAATTTTCTTTCAAATATTCCTTTGCACTTTATTACTACTCCTTCTTTTAAATTAGATATATCCCCCTTAATAAATACTTCTCTCCCTTTTATATTTCCTATACCACCATAAGAATATAATTTTTCTATTCTTATCTTTTCAATGTTATTTATTTTTAAATTATAAAAATTTATATTTATAGTTATTCCAATTATAAATATAATAATCGTAAATATAAAAAATTCAGCTCCATCTTTTAATATAACCCATAAAAAGAAAAGGCTAACTATGGTGATAGCTAGCCAAATATCATTATCAAAATATTTATAATATATACTACTAAAAAGTAAAGATACTGCAATATATATAATAGGTAACCTTACTTTTCCTATTTTATTTATGTTCAATTAGCTCACCTCTAATAGTGAGTATAGACAATTAATTATAAAATTTATTCTAAATTTATTTACTTTTAGGCTTAAAAATAATTGCCATTATGTAACCAAAAATTATAGCCGCTGTTATTCCTGCTGCCGCTCCTTTTATACCCCCACTAAAAGCTCCAAAAAATCCTATTTTATCAACTTCTTTTATAGCTGATTTAGCCAAAGAATTTCCAAAGCCAGGCAATGGTATTGTTGCTCCTGCTCCTGCAAAATCTATAAGTTTGTCATATATACCAAAGGCTCCTAATACTGCTCCTATCGTTACAAATAAAACTAAAATTCTTCCTGGTGTAAGTTTAGTTTTATCCATTAAAATTTGAGCTATAACGCATATAATCCCCCCAATTATAAATGCTTTTACGTAATCCATATTTTATTTATCTCCTTTCTTAATCCATCTCTATAGCTACAGCATGTGCTATACCAGGTATACTTTCTCCTTGAAGAGACGATGTTGTACTCATTAAAGCACCTGTTGATATTATAAGAGCACTCTTTATTTCTTTTCTCATTAATTTTTTATATATATATCCGCATGTAACTGTTGCTGAACATCCACATCCACTTCCACCAGCCTCTGTGCCTTGAAGTTCATTGTTAAATATTATATCTCCACAATCTACATGATTATTTCTTATATCATATCCATATTCTAATATCAACTTATCACATATTTCCTTACCTACTTTTCCAAGATCTCCTGTTGCTATTATGTCATAATCTTTTGTTGTTCTTCCCGTATCTTTGAAATGATTATATATAGTATCAACAGCAGCTGGCGCCATTGCAGCTCCCATATTGTTAGCATCCTTTATTCCATAATCTTTTACTACTCCAGTAGTAACATATGTTATTTTAGGAAAATCACCTTCTTTCCCAAGAACCATTGCACCAGATCCTGTTACAGTCCATTGAGCTGTTTTACATCTCTGAGCACCATATTCTAAAGGAAATCTAAATTGTCTTTCAGCAGCACAAAAGTGAGATGAAGTAGCTGCTACTACATAATTTGCAAATCCTCCATCTATTATAAGAGATGCTAGACTTAAGGATTCTGACATGGTTGAACATGCACCATAAAGTCCAAAAAAAGGTATATTTAACTCTCTTGCTGCAAAACTTGATGAAATTATTTGATTTAATAAATCTCCTGAAAACATATAATCTATATCTTCTTCTTTTAAATTTGCTCTTCTTATAGATTCTTTTATTGATGTATACATCATCTCACTTTCCGCTTTTTCATAACTTTCTTTACCATAAGTTTCATCATTTAATACTTGATCAAAATATGATTTTAATGGTCCTTCCCCTTCTTTTGGTCCAACAATTGAAAAAGCTGAAATTATTTTAGGAGGATTTTTTAATTTTACAGTTTGCCCTCCTACTTTTTTTATATTATTCACATTAATGCCTCCATTCATAAGCTAATTAAAATATTTTTATTAAATAGTATATTAATCCAATTATTACAGATGATCCTATTCCATAAACTAATACTGGTCCAGCTATTGTAAATATTTTCGCTGCAACTCCAAAAACGAAACCTTCTGTTTTAAATTCGATAGCTGGTGCAACAACAGCATTTGCAAAACCAGTTATTGGTACAACAGTACCAGCTCCTCCATAATTTGCAATCTTATCATATATACCAACTCCCGTTAATAAAGCTCCTAAAAATACCATTATTATTGCTGTTATACTTGATACTTCATCTTTTGAATATCCAATTCTTAAAAATATATCTGATACTAACTGACCAAAATCACAAATTAATCCTCCAATTATAAAAGCTCTTATACAATGTCTTGTAAGCTGAGGTTTAGGTTCAGTTTCTTTAGTTATTTTTTTAAATTTTTCTTTTACCATATTTTCTTTATTATTTTTTCTTTTCAAACCTATTCTCTCCTTTCAAAAATATATATCATTATTATTTGTAAAATAATTAATCTAATTCTTATAATTAATATTTTCATAAAAAAAGAATGAGATTTTAAAATCTCATTCTAATCTGACAATTTTTCTTTCATTTTAGATAATACTTTTTTTTCTATTCTAGATACTTGAACTTGACTTATACCTAACATTTTTGCTACTTGTACCTGGGTTTTATCTTTGAAATATCTAAGTATTATAATTTGTCTTGACTTTACATCTAATGTTCCTATAGCTTCTTTAAGTGCTATTCTTTCTATCATTTCAGAATCTTCTTCAGCATTTTCACTTATTTTATCTATAAGAAGTACTGGTGCACCATCATCTTGATGTATAGTATCATACAAATATTGCATGCTTGATGATGACTCTAATGCAATTATAATCTCTTCCTTATCTATAGATGAATACTCTGATAATTCATCTATAGTAGGTTCTCTATTTAACTTTTTAGTAAGTTCTTCTTTAGCATAATGTAATTTTCTCGCTAATGTTTTTACATTTCTACTTACCTTTATAATTCCATCATCTCTTAAAAATCTTTTTATTTCTCCTATAATCATAGGAACTGCATATGTTGAAAATTTAACATTAAATGATTCATCAAAATTTTTTATAGCTTTTACAAGACCTATCGAGCCAATTTGATATATATCTTCATAATCGTATCCTCTATTAGAAAATTTTTTGCTTATAGATGATACCAACGGTAAATTCATTTCAATTAATCTGTCTAATGCCTTTTTATCACCATTTTTAGCTAAAGGCAACAATTCAGAATTGTCATCATAATTAAATTCCTCTCTTTTATAATTCTCAATACTCATATTTTTCCCCTAATCTATTTCAGTATCAATATTTTTCTTCATAACAACCCTTGTACCTTTTCCTTTTTCACTATATACTTCTAAACTATCCATAAAACTTTCCATAACCGTAAATCCCATTCCTGATCTTTCAAGGTCAGGTCTTGAAGTGTATAAAGGTTCTTTTGCCTTTTCAACATTTTCTATTCCTACACCAAAATCTGATATTATTATTTCAACTAAAGTTCCAGAAATTGATGCATCAATTCTTACATTACCATCTTCTTTATTTTCATATCCGTGAATAATAGAATTAGTTACCCCTTCTGAAACAGCTGTTTTAATATCTGTAAGCTCCTCTATTGTGGGATCTAATTGAGAAACAAAAGCTGATACTGCAACTCTTGCGAAACCTTCGTTTTCAGATTTGCTTAAAAATTCAATACTTATTTTATTATCGTACATTATAAAACCCCTCCATTAAATGCACCTTACTGCCTCATCTACAGTATTAAAGTTTTTTATAATTTTAAATAATCCAGATAATTCAAAAACTCTATTTACACTTTTACTTACATTAGCAACGCAAATATTACCTCCATTTGCAGAAACCTTTTTATATCGTCCTACAACAACACCAATTCCTGAACTATCCATAAATGTTACTTTACTAAAATCTAATATAACATTTGTTATGTTATCTCTGTCTATTCTATCATCAATTTTAACTCTAACTTCTTGAGAACTATGGTGATCTAACTCGCCAATAAGATGAGCAATCAACTTGTTTTCTATAATATTAAATTTAAGATACATACATAATACCCTAAAGTTCCCTTTAGAGTAATTCACCTCCTTATCACCCTTTTCTTCCATATTTTAACATATAACTTTCTTTCAAGTCAATTACTTTACATATTTTATATATTTTTAAAAAATAAGGAGCAATTTTTGCTCCTTATAACAATCTATTAATTATTATATTTTTCTATTTCTTTATTTATTTTTTTATAAAAATCTTCTACAGTTTCATCATTATCTAATATTAATGTTTCTATTGCATCATTTATTGTTTCCATTTCGTATATATGAAAGTCGCCATTTTTTATAGCTTCTTCAACTTCCTTATTTAATACTAATTCATCTTTATTAGTAGATGGTATTAAAACCCCTTTTCCTTTAATACCTGTAGTTCTTTTGCATACATTAAAAAATCCCTCTATTTTTTCATTTACTCCACCTATAGGCTGTACTTCTCCAAATTGATTTAAAGATCCTGTAACAGCTATACGTTGATCTACTCCAATTTTACTTATAGCAGATAGCATAGCTATCATTTCTGCAACTGAAGCACTATCGCCTTCTATAAGTCCGTAGCTTTGTTCAAAACTTAAATGAAGATTTATAGGTAACTTTTTATATGGTGATACTAAACTATATAATAACCCTGTTAATATTTTTATTGATTTTTCATGAATTTTACCACTTAACTTTGATTCTTTATGAATATCAATAACATTACCTTCACCTTTTAATGCTAAGCATGTTATTCTTAAAGGCTTTCCGAAACTAAAAATTCCAGTATCTAATACAGCAAGTCCATTTACATTCCCTATACATCTTCCATCTGTCTTTATAAAGATTTTATTTTCTTTATACATATCAGCATATTCATCAATTATGCTGTCTTTCTCATATATTACTTCTTCTATAAATTCTTTTAATATTTTATTTTCCTTCTTTATTCTTGCTATATTATCTGCTCTTACTAATATAGTATCTATTTTAAATTCATCTATATTTATCTTTTCTCTATTTGAAGCTGTTCTTGTTAAATACCTTAATAAAACTTTTATTCCTTCATTATCTAAATCTAGTAATTCTTTTTTCTTAATTCTATCTTTTATAAATTCTACTAATTCATTAATTATATTTTTTACATTCCCAATTTCAGTTTTTATTTCACATTTTAATGGAAATAAACTTTTGAATTCTTCATCATGATTATATAAAATTGAATAACTTTCATAATCTCCTATAATTATAACTTTTACATCTATAGGTATTGACTTAGGCTTTAATCCATTTATAGATAGTAATTCTAAATAATTTCTATTACTATCTAAATTCACTTTTCCAGACATCAATGAATTTTTAAGTTGATAATAGCTATTACCATTTTGAATAAGTTTATTAAGTCTTATTATTAAACAGCCTTCATTTGCCTTAAGAAGTGAACCTGCAGTTATTAGTGAAAGATCTGTGGTATAATTACCATTTTGACTTTCATATTCTATATTACCTATAAGGTTCGCTATATTTGGATCATCTTCATATATTACTAAAGGATGATTATTTTTTGAATTATCTACAATAACTTCAATATTGTATTTTGACAAAATCTTTTCAACTGTTTCATCCTCATCTTCTAAATCTATACTGTAATTTTCTATAAGTTCGTCTTCTATACTTTCATATAAAGCTATTAAATAATTATATACATCGTCATCTCCTATAAAATTTAAAAGAAGATCATCCTTTAAATTTTCCATTCGTTCATTTATATATTCCCTAAATATAACTTTTATCCTTTCCATTGAATTAACTTCTAAATCTTTTAAATCATCTAATATAATTTCTGCTCTTTCTTTAAGTTTGCTAGCTTTTTGAATTATTATATCTTTATCTTTAATATCTAGTTCATCATACTCCTTCTCTGTCATTACTTCTCCTTCGTTTAATGGAATGAATGCAAACCCTCCTGAAGTTGCTTTAACATCAAATCCATCTTGCTTTGCAACCTCAACTAATTCCCCTATATATTTATTTCTTTTAAGATGTATATTTTCTACAATTTCATCTTTCTCATCATCTGATGACATATTAAAAAATTCTAAAAAATTTATCATATACTCTTCTTTTAATTTTTTTATTTCTTTTTTTAAGCTTTTTCCCTTTCCATTAGAAATAAATATAGGAAATGGACTCTTTATATCTTTAATAGTTGCGTAGCATATATCTGAAGGAGGCTTTAAAGACTTATATTCATTATCTATGAAATTAACTAACCCATCTATCTTATCTTTTGAAAATGAATCTATAATATACAAGTTATATCCTTGCCTTCTTATATTAAGGGCAGCCTTTATTTCATTGTAAGGAGTATTTATTTCTGGAATATCCTTAATAGTTACTCCATCCCCTTCGTTAACATATTCCAAATCATAAATTATTTCTTTTAGAGTTAATTCTTTCTTCATACTAATGCTTTTACTAAATTCACCTTTAGTAAATTTAGATAATTCCTCCTTATTTTATATTTGTATATTATATTAATATTCTAGTTATTTCATTTTAGATATAATTTTTGAAAATAAAAAAAATCCTTAAGAATTTTTCTTAAGGATTTTAAAACGTTTTAAATTAATACGTACTATCTGATTCTGTTCCTTCACATATTGCTATTGAAGCAGAAGCTCCTATTCTTGTAGCTCCATTTTCAATCATAACTAAAGCATCTTTTAATGATCTTACACCACCTGATGCTTTAACTCCCATATTCTCTCCTACAGTTTCTCTCATAAGCTTAATATCTTCTCCTGTAGCTCCACCTGTTGAAAAGCCAGTTGAAGTTTTAACAAAATCAGCTCCAGCTTCCTTTGATAATTTACAAGCTATAACTTTTTCTTCATCTGTTAAAAGACAAGTTTCAATTATAACTTTAGTTAAAGCCTTTCCTTTAGCAGCTTCTACTACAGCTTTTATATCTTCTTTTACGAAATCATAATCTTTATCTTTAAGTCTTCCAACATTTATAACCATATCTACTTCAGTTGCTCCATTTTGGATAGCATCTTTTGTTTCAAAAACTTTTACTTCAGTAGTTGTAGCTCCTAAAGGGAATCCTATAACTGTACATACTTTAACTTCACTATTTTTAACTATTTCATATGCTTCTTTTACTCTTCCTGGATTAACACATACAGATGCAAAATTATATTTTACTGCTTCTTCACATAGCTTCTTAATTCCTTCACTTGTTGCTTCAGGTTTCAATAATGTATGGTCTATCATTTTTGCTAATTCTTTTTTATTCATTTTTTGCACTCCTTTACATAATGATTCTAATGTGATTATAGAACTTTTTCGACAATATTGTCAATAATATATCATTTTAAAAAAAGCACACTAAAATAATGATATTTGTTCTTCTAAACTTTCCTTAAAGTAAGATACACTAAGCCCTATTAATCTTATATCTTCTTTAAGACTCTCTTCTATTAAAATTTCTTTTGCTATTTTAAATATATCGTCAAAACTTCTAATATAATCTTTTAATGTTTTACTTCTTGTATGATTTTTAAAGGAACTAGTTTTATATTTTAAAGTAACAGTTTTTATAAATTTATCTTCTTTTATAAGTATGTCTGATATATTTCTTGAAAAAAACTCCAAATATTTAATAAGCTCTTTTTTATCTTTAGTGTCTCTTTTAAGAGTTCTTTCTTTTCCAATAGATTTCCTATCTCTAATTATAGTTACTTTTCTCTTATCAATCCCTCTTATTCTATCAAATACTTCTACACCTTGCTTTCCTAAATATTCAAATAAAAATTCTTTAGAAAGAGGATATAAATCTTCAACTTTAAAAAATCCCATATTGTTAAGTTTACTTACAGACTTACTCCCAAGCCCATATATTTTAGATATAGATAAAGGAAATAAAACTTCTGGCACCATATCCTTGCTTATTATCTTTATTCCATTTGGTTTATTCCAATCTGATGCAAGTTTAGCTAAAAATTTATTATAAGAAATTCCTATAGATAAAGTTAATCCTAATTCCTTATAAACCCTTTCTTTTATATATCTTGCTACATTTTCTCCTTTTTCTATAGTACCACTCTTCAAATCTAAGTAAGCTTCATCTATTGATAATGGTTCAACTAAATTCGTAACTTCTCTAAATATTTCAAAGACTCTTCTTGATATTTCTTTGTACCTTGAATGTCTTACATTTAAAAATACTCCTGTAGGGCATAGTTGCCTTGCTATAAACAAAGGCATTGCTGAGTGAACACCATATTTCCTTGCTTCATAAGAGCATGTAGATACAACTCCTCTTTCACTAACCCCACCTACTATTACAGGTTTTCCTATTAACTTTTTATTATCAATTTGTTCAACTGATGCAAAAAACGCATCCATATCAACATGAAGTATTATATTTTCATAAAGCTCCATTTACTAGGCTAAAACCTCCTCAAAAATCCCTTGTTTTTTACTAACAAGAAATGAATATACTGAAAAACACATTAATTCATTTAAAAATTCATTTTTCGTTGAATTTTTAAATAACTCATAAAATTCTACTATAACTATAGAAATTAAAGTTCTAAATGTTTTATCCATATAAAAAGCATATTCTCCATCTTCATCACATAAATACTGATTTACTTCATTTATTTTTTCTAAATAACTATTTATATTTTCCTCCCTTTCAATAATTCCAATTAAAGGTAGTACTTCATCACTAATTTTCATATTATTTTTATTAAATGCATTTATTAATGCTTTAATTTCATAGGGTGCTGAGGCTTTATCATTTAAAACTATACTACTTGCAATTCCTTGAAGATCATTTTTAGAATAGTGTTCTAAATCTAAAAGATGTTTGAACATGCTATCTATATATTCATGAATGTTTTTAGCTTCACCTTTATTTTTATTGTTTTTTATTGCAAGAAGAGCACACACTAAATAATCTTCCTCATCAGTAAATCCTTTATAATTTTCTTTTAAAGAATTATAAATTATTTTCATATCTTTTATTGTGCTATCGATGTTATTAAATTCTATATGTTTTGCTATTGTATAAGCTGCTAATACTAAAAAATCATTTTCTTTAAAATCATTTTCTTCTAATACATCATTTATATTTATTACTTTGTCTGAAAACTCTTTATAATTTTCCTCTTTACTTATGAGTATTGATATCATATATAACATATCTCCTCTAAAGCTTGACATTTTATTTGTATTTGTTTTTATATACTTTCTTATTTCTTTTATTTTATCTATATCAATATTATAATCCTCTACAAATATTAATGATGCAAAATGATTTATATATTCTCCATCAAATCTTAATTTCTGCTTTATTAATTTATAATTTTCAATAACCTTATTTGTAATAGAGTATAAAATATTATTCATTATTTAACCATCCCCATTTCTTAATAACAAATATATTATACATTAAAATTCATAATAATCTTTTAATTATTAATTAAAAACCATTTAATTATACTATATTTTTATGTCATTAATACGACTAAAAGTTATTAGATTAACTTCTAGAAGTTAATTTAATAAAATATAAATAGCTTTATTTTTAATTAAACATATTTATATTTACGGTATTTTCTTATACTAACTTTTTATTTTATTAATTTTTCATTTATGTTATAATACTACTTGTTATAATGGATTTATCCAATTGACACGGACTTATATTTAAAAAGGAGAATTTGTTTATGGGATTAAGAGATAAATTTGATAAATATTTTAGAGACTCTTACTTTGAAAAATATGGAGATAGAATAACAAGTGCTTCTGGTACTGTAATTTCAGTTAAAACTGAAAAGAAAAATTATATTATTTTTCATAAATTAATTGTTGATATGATAATCAAACCTGAAGTAGGTAGAGCTGCTATTAAATGTAGATATAAGAAAAATAGATGGTTTAAAGAACCTGACTTTATTCAATTAAATAAAGGTCACAAAGTAATGATTATGGGACTTAAAGGCGTTAAAGGAAAGAAAGACTCAGAAATTCTTCAAGTTCAAAATATCTTAAATCTAACTACAAAGAAAGATTTAATACCAATAGATCATTCTCAAATAAAAAAAGCTAGACAAACAGCTTCAAGAATGAGACAAAGATAATAAAAGCTACGTATAAACGTAGCTTTTATTATTTATATTTCATAATCTACAACTTTTCTATCTGTTGCAATTTCTTTAACGAATTCTTTAACCTTTAAATGTTTTGGATGATTTTGATAAATATTTAAATCATCTAAATTGTTAAATACTGAATATAAAATTACATCCATACTAGCATTACTGTTATTCAAATTTATTCCGACTTCAATTTCGTTTAGTTCTTTTATATCTTTTTTTAAATCTTCTAATAATACTTTTAACTTCTTTGCATTTTTCATTCTATTTTCTTCTTTTAAGTTCCACATAACTATATGTTTAATCATAAATATCACCTCTTAATAATTGATCGGAAGAGCACACGTCTGAACTCCAGTCACC